>ENA-OSEO01001491-OSEO01001491.1-sediment-metagenome-genome-assembly--contig:-NODE-1491-length-41991-cov-119.912344_pt1 | contig 41991 bp, 42 predicted proteins | sample MGYA00237883_ERZ534232 | MGnify/ENA metagenome assembly ERZ534232 | reverse complement strand
TCGATATAGGCGCACGTTTTGCCGTTGTATCTGAGATGGAGTTTTCCCGTTCCCGTATATCTGCCGATGACTGTGCTTTCCACCGCGTGACGTTTCGAAAGGGCCATAAATCGCCGCAAGTTTTCCGGCCTCACCGCCACGGTCATCCGTTCCTGAGACTCGGAGATCCATATTTCCCACTGGTCGAGCCCTTCGTATTTGAGGGGAACCTTTTCCAGGTCCACCTCGCATCCGTTGCTGAAGCGCGCCGATTCCCCGACGGAGGACGACAGTCCGCCGCCTCCGTTGTCCGTGATGAACTGAATCAGCCCTTCGTCCCGGGCTTCGAGGAGAAAATCGTGCATTTTTTTCTGGGTATAGGGATCACCGATCTGGACATGACCGGCGGGTGTATGTTCGGAAAAGGTTTCCGAAGCGGCCGTTACCCCGTGAATACCGTCTTTGCCGACCCGCCCCCCGCACATGATGGCCAGATCGCCCGGTGTTGTCTCCTTCTGCTCTCCAGGAGCCCCGTCTATTCGGGCGGGCATCAACCCTACGGCCGTCACGTACACGAGGCACTTGCCCATATAGCCGTCATGAAAGAGCAGCTGACCGAAGGTAGTGGGAATGCCGCTTTTGTTTCCGCCGTCCCTGACGCCTTCGACAACCCCGTCAAGCAGGCGCCTCGGGTGCAGGCGCGGTTTGAGGTCTCCGGAATAATTTCTGGATCCCACGCAAAAACCATAGCCGCCCGTGATCAGTTTGGATCCTTTGCCCGTACCCAGCGGATCCCGGTAAACTCCTACGATGCCGGTGATCGCGCCGCCGTAAGCCTCCATGTTGGACGGTGAGTTATGGGTTTCCCCGGTGATGACATAGTGATGTTCTTCATCAAATCTCCCGACGCCTGCGTTGTCCCACAGGACCGAAACCACCCAGGGTTTTTTCTCTTTCAACTGAAGCGTCGGCGCCTCGATACACGTTTGGAATAGATTGTCGACGATCTCCTCTGCCCCTGTATCGGCGTCCCGATATCGGAAGAGACCGCGGAAGGTGTTGTGGTTGCAATGATCGCTTCGTGCCTGAGAGATATACTCCAGCTCGACGTCGGTGGGATCCCCGAGGCCGAATCGCTCCCGGTCCTTTCGAACAGGCGGGTTTAAAAAATAGGCCCGAATGATCGGGATATCTCTGGGGTTCAAGGCCAGGTTCCTCCGGTCACTGATCTTTTTCAGGGTCTCGTCGCTGTCGATCGGAAGTGTCAGAACCGTGGGTGTATGCTCGATCCGGACCCTGGGCACAATCAAACCGATACCGACACGAGGGTCCCATCGGTCCTTCGAAAAAATCCTCCACTGCTGGATGATCTCGTTTGCGAGCAGTTCGCCGGCCAATTGATCCATCTGCCTTTTGGTCAAATTTTTCCCGATCACGCAGTAGCGTCTGGACGTATACACGCCTTCCTGCGGTTTGAACCGATAGCCCAGGATATCCTCGATCGCCTCAACCGCCGTGCTTCCGGGGTTGTCTCGAACACCGGGTCTGTATCCGACCCAGACCGTCCAGTCGAATTCGAGGGAAAGCGGCGCATAGGAGGAAACTTGTGTCACCGGATTGGTGAACACCTCCTTTTGAATGGTTTTGAGCTGCTCGGCGGTCAAATCGGCGTCAATGGTGATCAGGTGAACGGCGCGAACACTGTCGATAGGCGTGCTGAAATAATCACGCGCTTTTCGGCGGATCCCTTCCCCTTCCGGATCGAACAGATCGGGCCTGAGGGTTATTTCAAGTCGAAACGGCATGGCATGGATTCCTGTAACGGCTTTGAGACGATGAATATATGAAAATTATCGTGTAATATCGTTGTAAAAAACGAGGATCATCAGCAGGATGAGCACAAGAACGCCTGCCTGCTGGGCGATCTCTCGCATTTTCGTATTCACCGGACTTCCCTTGACCGCCTCGATGAAAAAGAAAAGCAGATGACCGCCGTCCAGAACCGGAATCGGCAGAAAATTCAAAATGGCGAGATTGATGCTGATGACCGCGATCAGAAATATAAGGTTTGCAACCCCCTCTCTGGCCTGCTGACCCGCCATCTGCGCGATCATGATGGGTCCTCCAAGCGTTTTTGCCGGTAAAACGCCCTGGATGAGCTTGACGATGCTCAAAACGGTCAGTTCGGTGATTTTGTATGTCTGTACGAGGCTTTCCCCGAGAGCCTGAAATGGATTCAGGTCTTTGGTAAAAGCGTCACCCGAGGCCGATATGCCGATCATGTACCGCGATTGACTCTCACCGAACACGTTCTTGGCGCTTTTGATGGCCGGCGTGACGCTCATCGAAACCACAGTCCCGTCCGGCCGGCGCACACGGACCGTCAGGGGCTTTCCCCGGCTCTCTGAAATGGCCCCGGCCATATCGTCCCAGCTCGCCACTTCTTTTCCGTCGATATCCACGATACTATCGCCGGTTTTCAATCCGGCGATATCCGCCGGTGACCCAGGATCCACCGTGCCGATGGTCGGCTTTAAAATATAGGCACCCGAAATCTGGAAGAGAATAAAAAACAGGAGAATGGCAAGAAAAAAATTGAACAGAGGGCCGGCGGCGACGATGAGAATTCTTTTCAACACATGCTTATGGGTAAAAGACAGGGGAATATCCGATTCCTCGATTTCGGCGTCGGGTTCTTCGCCCACCATTTTGACATAGCCGCCTAGGGGAATGGCGGATACCCGGTAATCCGTAATCCCGATCCGTCTGCCGAAAAGCCTCGGCCCGAAACCAAGGGAGAATTTCTCCACTCCGACGCCGAAGAGACGTGCGAATAGAAAATGTCCCAGTTCGTGAAAAAATATCAACACCCCGAGAACGATGGCAAACGCGAAAATGCTTACAATCATGACACTCCTATTGACACCCAAACTCTTTTTATGAATGAAATTCTTCTCACGATCCGTTCGAAGGCAGGATTCAAGGACTCAAGTATTTGTCTTCTAAAGATTTTTTCAGCCAAAGGCAGGGCGCTTGAACCCTTGAATCCTCATAGAGAAACAAACACTTTTAAAGCCAATTCGTGCCCATCCACAAAGCTGGCATTTTGGGTTCCATCGTAGGGGCAGGGTTTATCCCTGCCCAAAATTCATAACAATTACAACTGGATTAGGGAATGGACCACCCCTTCCCCTACGGTTTCTTAGAAAATATGCTGAGTTATGGACGTCCACGAATAAATTATAATCCGCCATGCCGATTTTTTCAATCCCCCTACCAGCCTGTGGCCTGAATGAGCACCTCCGCGCTTTTTCTGGCCCATTGGTCTGCATCGAGAATATCCGATACAGACGGATGAAAAACCGGCGTATGGGATTCCATGGTCTTTTTGACGACCTCGGAAATCTCGGAATACGCCAGCCCTCGAGAAAGAAACGCTTCCACAGCCATCTCGTTGGACGCGTTGAGGACCGCCGGATAGGTATGCCCCCGCCGGCAGGCTTCGAGCGCAAGCGGCAGGCAGGGAAATCGCACCGTATCCGGGGACTCGAATGTCAGGATTCCGCAACGGATCGAGTCGGGCAGGGGTTGATTCAACGGCAGCCGTTCGGGTTGAGAAAGTGCATAGGCAATGGCGGTTTTCATGTCCGGAATCCCGAGCTGTGCGATGACGGCGCCGTCCCGGAAAGAAACCATGGAATGGACGATGCTCTGGGGATGGATGACCACTTCGATCGCCTCGAGCGGCACGTCGAAAAGCCATTTTGCCTCGATGACTTCCAGCCCTTTGTTCATGAGGGTCGCCGAATCGATGGTGATCTTTTTGCCCATCCGCCAGTTCGGATGGCGCAAAGCGTCTTCCGGGGTGATGGAGGCAAATGCATCGGCCGGCGTACGGAGGAAAGGACCGCCGCTGCCGGTCAGAATGATGCGATCCAGATCGTCCCTTCGGCTGCCGGCGATACATTGAAATACGGCGCTGTGCTCGCTGTCGACCGGCAGAATGGAAACCCCTTTTTCATGGGCCGATTTCATGACTAGTTCGCCAGCCATCACCAGGGTTTCCTTGTTGGCGAGCACAATGTCTTTCCCCGCCTCTATGGCAGCCAGGGTTGGAGTCAGACCGGCTGCACCCACCATGGCGTTTAACACGATATCCGTTTGATCCAGTGCGGCTGCGGTCCGGTACCCCTCGGGTCCGAACAAAATATCCGTCCGTGAAGAAGGCAGCCTCTCTTTCAACCGGGCCGCACCGTCTTCGTCATAGACCACGGCGACAGCAGGGCTGAAGCGCTTGATCTGCTCGGAGAGCAGCATCACATTGGACCTGGCCGCCAGGGCGCTCACCCGAAAGCGTTTCGGGAACATGCCTGCGAGTGTGAGGGCGGTGGTACCGATGGATCCCGTGGATCCAAGAATGGAAATTTGTTTCATGGTTATAGAAGGTAAACCTTGAAAAAATAGGCTGTCGGTGCGGCAAAAAGCAGGGCGTCGATCCGGTCCAGGATACCGCCGTGACCCGGGAGAATCCCCCCCGAGTCTTTAACCCGGGCCGTGCGCTTGATGCCGGATTCGAAAAGATCACCCGCCTGCCCCACCACACCGATGCCGATGAAAAACAGGAGGCTGGCGCCCCATGTCGATTCGGGCAGAAAAAGGCTTTTCAACGCGGCTCCCGTGCCCAGATTGGCTGCAAGACCGCCGACCGCCCCTTCGATGGTCTTTCCGGGGCTTAAGGACGGGCTGAGTTTGTGTTTTCCCAGATAGGATCCCACATAAAACGCGGCGGTATCTCCGGCAAATATAATCAGAAGAAACGCAAGGACCCAGTAGACGCCGAGAGCATCGCTTCTGATCAGGATCAGAAAGGACAAAAAGAAGGGAACATAGATGACGCCTGTAACCTGCTTCGCAATATTTTCAAATATAAAAGGATCGGATTTGAAACGCAGCAGAAGGATCACGCCGGCGCCCGTAAGATTCAGCGCAAGCGCCAGTAACATCAGTTCGAAAGACGCCCTATGGGCGCACCAGAGAAGCAGCAGGGACGAAAAAAAAGCGAAAGCCTCCAGATGCCGCTTCCCAGGGTCCGGCTGCGCCGGTGGGTTCCGGAAAGCCCCTCCATCCTGTCCCCCATCAGTTCTGAGAAATACAATCTGGAAATATTCCCGCAGCGCAGCCAGAGACACTGCTGAGACCAGCAAAAAAAACGCGAACCTCCCCCCCCTGAAGAGCAGCAGCATCAGCAAAGGCAGGAGTACAAGGGCTGTCAGCCATCTTTTAAGATGCATCACGCAAGTGTTGGCCGGCCGTTCTCATCCGACTCTGCCGAAACGCCGGTTCCTTTGCTTGAAACGGTTTAGAATATCGAGAAATTCTTCCTTCGTGAAATCAGGCCACAAGGTTTCCGTGACAAATATCTCCGTGTAAGCGATCTGCCACAAAAGAAAATTGCTGATGCGCATCTCTCCGCTGGTTCTGATCAGAAGGTCCGGATCCGGCATCCCCTTTGTATAGAGATGGTCCGATACCATTTGCAGCGTAATATCCGGCGGAGCGATAAGTCCGTCAGCGCATTTTTGCGCAATTTCCTGGACCATGTTCACGATTTCATGTCTGCTCCCGTAGCTCAGCGCCAGGTTCAGGAGCATGCCGTCATTGTGCCGGGTTTGCGCCATGGTTTCGTTGAGAGTTTCCAGAACATCCTGGGGCATCCGGTCGATCTGACCGATGGCGTTGAGGCGAATCCGGTTTTCGATGAGTTCCTTTCTTTCATTTTTCAGAAATTTTTTGAGCAGGAACATCAGAGCGGCGATTTCATTTTTCGGCCGCTCCCAGTTTTCAGTGGAAAACGCGTACAGTGTGAGCACGGCGATACCGACTTCACGGCAGGCTCTCACGACCGTTCGCACCGTTTCCGCCCCTTTTTCATGCCCTTTGATGCGGTTCAGAAGTCGCTTCTCCGCCCATCGGCCGTTGCCGTCCATAATGATCGCCACGTGGGAGGGAAGCCGATCGGGTTCAAAGGTTTTCGAGCCGGATGCGGGTGCGCTAGAATTCAAGGATCTCCTTTTCTTTGATTCTATAAATCTCGTCGATGCGTTTGATGAATTCGTCCGTAATTTTTTGAATCTGCTCCTGGGATTTGAACGCATCGTCTTCGGAAACTTCCCCATCCTTTTTCAGGCTCTTTATCAATTCGTTTGAATCACGCCTGATGTTTCGGACGGCGACCTTATACTCTTCACACATCTTGCTGACGACTTTGACAAGTTCTTTTCGGCGCTGTTGGGTCAGCGGCGGTATGTTGATACGGATGATTTTTCCGTCACTGCTCGGGGTAAGGCCGAGATCCGATTTCAAAATGGCTTTTTCGACCTCTTTGATGATGGAAACATCCCATGGCTGTATGGTAATGAGGCGGGCTTCCGGCACGGACAGGGACGCCATCTGGCTCAAAGGCGTCAGGGTGCCGTAGTAATCGACGCGTATGCCGTCGAGAAGCGCCAAAGAGGCACGGCCCGTCCGAACCCGGTTCAATTCGTTCTTCAAGGCGGCCTCGGATTTGCTCATCCTTTCACGGGTTTCTTCGTAGATATCTTCGATCATGGGCATTCCCCTGTCGGTGGTTTCTTGCTCCGCGCGCCATCTTGCAGTATGGACCATACGACGGAAAATGGTTTCACGACGCTATTCGCCTATTTTTGACCCTATTTCCTCTCCATAAACAATTTTTTGTACATTTCCTCTCTGGCCCAGATTGAAAATGACGATCGGAAGACGGTTATCCATGGCGAGAGAAATGGCCGTCATATCCATGACATTATAATGCTTTTCAATGAATTCCTGGTAACCGATTTTCCTGATGAATCTGGCATCCTGGTTGATCATGGGATCGGAATCATACAGTCCGTCCACTTTGGTGGCTTTTAACAGAATTTCTGCATGAATCTCCTGAGCCCTGAGGACGGCGGCCGTATCGGTGGTGAAGTACGGATTCCCCGTGCCGGCTGCAAAAATCACGATCCGGCCTTTTTCAAGATGGCGGATTGCCTTTCGCTGGATATACGGCTCTGCGACTTCATGCATGGATATGGCGGACTGCACGCGGGTCTGCATCCCTTTTTTTTCCAGAACGTCCTGCAGGGCGAGGCTGTTCAGCACGGTGGCCAGCATTCCCATCTTGTCCGCGGAGGCCCGGTCCATTCCATAGGCGCCCGCCTTGATCCCTCTGAAAATGTTGCCGCCGCCGACCACTACGGCCACCTGCACGCCCTGATCCGAGACCGAGTGAATCTCGTCCGCCACATATTGAAGCATATGCGGATTTATGCCGTACCCCTGATCCCCCATGAGCGCCTCGCCGCTCAGCTTCAACAGAATTCGCTTGAATCGCGGTGACGTCAATTTTTAAGACTCCCCGACCTGATAACGTACGAATCGTTTGATGGTGATATTTTCACCGATCTTTGCGATCAGTTCATTGAGAACATCGGCGACCGTCAAACCGGGATCCCTCACATAGGCCTGGCTGAGCAGGCAATTCTCCTTGAAAAACTTTTCCAGTTTTCCTTCGGCAATCTTGTCGACCACTTTTTCAGGCTTGCCGGTTTCCAGGGCCTGTGCCCGGTAGATTTCCATTTCCTTGGCTATCGTCTCCGCCGGGATGTCTTCCGCATGGATGCCCAGCGGACTCGTTGCGGCGATATGCATGGCGATGTTTCGTGCAAATTCTTTAAAACTGTCCGTCTTGGCGACGAAGTCGGTTTCACAGCCGACCTCGACCATAACACCGATCTTGCCCCGCAGGTGGATATAGGATTCAATGATCCCCTCTGAAAGCGCCCTGCCGGATCGTTTGGCGGCGGTAGCCAACCCTTTCTTCCTCAAAAAATCAATCGCCGCGCTCAGTTCCCCGCCGCACTGGTTAAGCGCCTCTTTACAATCCATAACACCGGCCCCTGTTTTTTCCCTGAGCTGTTTCACCATTTCTGCAGTGATCGTCATAATTGTTCTCCTGAATCCACCGGCTCCGCCACATCGACCTCAGACGCCGGTACCGCGGTTGCGCTTCGTTTGATGACTTCAACAACCGGACCCTTCGACCCGTCGGAGATAACCTTTCGTTCTCCCGGCTTCAGATCTGCGGCGATCGATGGCATCTTCGATTCCACAGCCGCCTTATCTTCTTCAGCCTGCAGCTTCTCTTCAAGACGCCCCCTGCCCTGAATACAGGCATCCGCAATTCTGGAGGAAATCAGCCGAATGGCCCGGATTGCGTCATCGTTTCCGGGAATGACATAGTCGATTTCGTCCGGATCGCAATTGGTGTCCACGACGGCGACTATCGGTATTTTCAGCCGCCGCCCCTCTCGAACGGCAATACTCTCATTTTTAGGGTCCACGACGAAAATAGCCCCGGGCAGCGCCGTCATATGACGAATCCCTCCCAGGTTATTATCGAGTTTGACCTGCTCTTTTTTGAGTTTCAATCGCTCTTTTTTGGGAAAAAGGTTGATCGACCCGTCATTGTGAATGGTGTTGAGATAGTTGAGACGGTCGATGCTCTGCTTGATGGTATTGAAGTTGGTCAGCATTCCTCCCAGCCATCGGTTGTGAACGTAGAACATCTCGCACCGGTTCGCCTCCTCATAAATGGAGTCGCGGGCCTGTTTCTTGGTACCGACAAAAAGGACGGACTTGCCTTCGGCGCAGGTGCTGGTAATAAATTCATGGGCGGTTTTGAACATCTTGACGGTTTTTTGCAGGTCGATGATGTAAATTCCGTTTCTGGCCCCGAAAATATAGGGTTTCATTTTCGGGTTCCACCGTTTGGTCTGATGACCAAAATGAACTCCGGCTTCAAGGAGTTCTTTCATTGTTACATAAGCCATAGATATTTCCTTTCTGTGTTGGTTTTTCCCCCGCCCTTTTCATGCCCGCTTCCGACCTTCATCGCGGCAAAAGCTGCGCCGAAAGCACCACGGTCGCGGATCCAAGAGCGTGTGATTTGAAAAATCGAATGCATTTAACAAATTAACCGGTGGTTCGCAAGGTTTTTTTGAGAACCTGTGCTGCCTGGTACAAGTTTTTTGAGAGTCCCGGGGCGTTGGCGAAGGCTGGAGCTCATGTGTTGCAGTCCGGCTGCGGCCCAAACTCCAACCGGACGCCCTTCAGCCCCATTTCAACCCTGTTTCACCATATGAACCCCGCGGTCCCTGTCGCTATAATCTTTGAAAAATACCACCTCCGAATAGTTTCGGCCGGATTCGATGATTCGACGCACATCGTTTTTTTGGTCGCATCCTATTTCCAGCAACAAACGACCGCGGGGTTTCAGGTAGCCTGCCGCCTGATCGATAATCCTTCGTATGGCGTCCAGTCCGTCCTTTCCGCCGCTGAGGGCGCCGACCGGCTCGAACCTGCTGATCTCCGGCAAAAGACCCGGGATTTCCCGTTCTCGAATATAAGGCGGATTGGAAATGATCATGTCGAACAGCGGACAGCCGGTCTTAAACGGCTCAAAAAAATCTCCGACGACAAAGTGTACTGCCTGCTCCAGCCCGCAGGTCCAGGCATTTTTCCGAGCCAATCGAACAGCGCCGGCTGAAACGTCCGAAGCAAAATAGAGAGGATTCGACCGCTCGGAAGCCAGCGCCAGAACAATGGCGCCGGACCCCGTACCCAGATCCAGAACGGTTTGCCGGCTCGGATCGAGGTCTTCGGGCATCAGGAAGGCAAGTGCCGCCTCGACCAGGCACTCGGTTTCCGGTCTTGGGATGAGAACATCCCGGGTGACTTCAAGTTCAATGGACCAGAACTCCTTGACTCCCGTAATGTAAGCCACGGGCTCTCTGCGAATCCTGCGTTTAATCAGCGTCTTGAAGGCGCTCAGTTCGTCACCATGCAGGGGTTGGTCGTACCGCAAATAGAGGTCAATCCGCCTCAGTTGCAATGTATGGGCCAGAAGAACTTCGGCGTCAGCCCTGGCCTGGTCGATGTCGTGGGATTTAAAATAAGACGTCGTCCACTTCAATAAATCAAGAATGGTCCACGGAGATGCGCCGGTCTCCCGATGATTCCGCATGCTGCAGTGCCTGGCTCTGGTAAAAAGTTGTAAGGGCATCGATAATCTCGTCGATATCGCCCTGCAGGACGCTTTCCAGCCGGTACAGGGTCAGCCCGATACGGTGATCCGTCACTCGGCTCTGGGGGAAATTATAGGTGCGAATGCGTCCGCTCCTGTCGCCGGTGCCGACCTGGCTTCTTCGCTCTTCGGATCTCTTCTGGTTCTGCTCCTGAATCATCTTATCGAAAAGACGAGAGCGGAGCACTTTCATGGCTTTCACCTTGTTTTTCAGCTGGGATTTTTCATCCTGGCAGGTCACTACGAGCCCGGTAGGAAGATGAGTGATACGAACAGCCGAATCGGTGGTATTGACGGACTGCCCGCCGGGTCCGGTTGATCGATAGACATCGACCTTGATGTCCCCCGGATCGATTTCAACCTCGACTTCTTCGGCCTCCGGCAACACGGCCACCGTAACGGCGGAGGTGTGGATTCGGCCCTGGGCTTCGGTGGTGGGAACACGCTGGACGCGATGCGTTCCGCTTTCATATTTAAGGCGACTGTAAGCCCCTCGTCCGTGAACCATTGCAACGATCTCTTTCACCCCGCCCACGCCGGTGGCGCTATGGCTCATGACCTCCACCCTCCACCCCTTGTTCTCTGCATATCGGCTGTACATTCTGAAGAGGTCGCCGGCGAAGAGGCCGGCTTCTTCCCCTCCTGTGCCGGCCCGAACCTCGATAATGACATTCTTTTCATCGTACGGATCCTTAGGCATCAGAAGGGTTTTGAGATCCAGTTCAAGCTTCTCTTTTTCCTCTTTGAGCTTTTCCGCTTCTGCCCGGGCCAAATCCTTTATATCGGCATCGCCGTCCAACATCAACTCCCTGCTCTCTTCGAATTCCCTGAGGATCCTTTGGTAGGACTTGAAAGCGGATACAATCGGCTGCAACTCGGCGTGCTCCCGGGCATACCGCTGGTATTGCCCGCGGTCGCCGACGATCTTCGGATCACTTAGCCGCGCTTCGACTTCCGAAAAGCGCCTTTCTATTCCCTGGAGTTCCTTTAACATATCCATATTTATGTTACGGGTATTTTCTCAATAAAAGGAAGGTGCTGACAGCTGGGAAAAAGGGGGCCAGGATCACCGACTCTTTTGGAGATGGAAATTAAACCTATTGATTATATTATTTAAAAACTTATTTATTTTGTGCGTTGTACTGTTTGTACTTTCTATGAAATCTTTCAATACGTCCGGCCGTATCGACGAGTTTCTGTTTTCCCGTAAAAAACGGATGGCACTTGGAACAGATCTCGACACGGATATCTTTCTTTGTTGAACCGACCTCTATTTCATTTCCGCAGGCGCATTTAATGGTCGTCGCCGCATATTCCGGATGAATATCTTTTTTCATGCAACATGTCTCCCTTTCTTCGCTCATGTATTCATTGAATTTAAAAATTCCTTATTATTTTTCGTTCCTTTCATTTTTTCAAGCAAAAATTCGAGTGCATCGATAGGGTTCAGCGGCGACAGGAGTTTTCGAAGAATCCATACCCGGTTCAAGGTGTCTTGAGGAATCAGCAATTCCTCCTTTCTGGTCCCTGATCGGTTGATATCAATGGCCGGAAAAAGGCGTCTGTCGGCAAGTCTTCTGTCGAGCTGTATTTCCATGTTGCCGGTTCCTTTGAATTCTTCAAAAATAACCTCATCCATGCGGGATCCGGTATCAATCAGGGCGGTGGCGATGATGGTCAGGCTGCCGCCCTCTTCAATATTTCTCGCCGCTCCAAAAAACCGCTTCGGACGTTGCAGTGCGTTTGAATCCACACCTCCGGAAAGGATTTTACCGCTGGGCGGGACAACAGAGTTATAGGCCCGCGCCAGACGGGTAATGCTGTCCAGAAGAATAACCACATCTTTTTTGTGCCCGACGAGTCGTTTGGCTTTTTCGATCACCATCTCCGCCACCTGAACATGGCGCTCCGCCGGTTCGTCAAAGGTTGAGCTGATTACTTCCCCTTTGACGGAGCGCTCCATGTCCGTAACCTCCTCGGGCCTCTCGTCAATGAGAAGCACAAAGAGCTTGATGTCTTTATGGTTGATGACAATGCTGTTTGCGATAAACTGGAGCAGCATGGTCTTTCCGGAACGGGGCGGAGACACGATGAGCCCCCGCTGACCGAAGCCAATCGGTGTAAGCAGATCCATGATCCGGGTAGAATAATTTTCAGGTTCGTATTCGAGGCTGATTTTTCTGTCCGGATAGAGAGGCGTAAGGTTGTCGAAAAGGATCCTGTCCCTGGCTGCCTCCGGGTCTTCATAATTGATGGCCTCGACCTTCAGCAGGGCGAAGTATCGCTCGGATTCCTTTGGCTGCCGGATCTGCCCCGAAACCGTATCTCCGGTCCGCAGATTAAAGCGTCTTATTTGTGACGGCGACACATAAATATCATCCGGCCCCGGCAGATAATTATAATCCGGCGCCCGCAAAAATCCAAATCCATCCGGCAGGATTTCCAGGGTTCCCTCCCCGTAGATAAGACCGTTTTTCTCGATCTGCGCCTGGAGTAAAGCGAAAATGAGCTCCTGCTTCCTCATTCCTGCAGCGCCGTCGATGTTGTATTCTCTTGCCATTTGCGCAAGTTTGCTGATTTTCATGTTTTTAAGTTCAGCAATGTTCATGAATTCTCCCCATTATATTTTTTTATTTCAGCGCTGGACCGAACACGAACCGCATGGCCGTAACGTAAACGTTTCCGGTCCGCATATCCATCATTCCCTGCCGATCCATCGTTACAGGCGGCGCATTCGTCCCGAAGATGAATGGATTCTCAAAGATACCCTTAATCGGGTGGATTACGGGATGGATCCATGCTGGCGAATACGAGGGATTCCGCGTGTTTTCTGATGTCTACCAGAAGATTGTGTTAGGAAGCCATTTCAAAACCTCGTCTGAGGCCTGATGGCTGCGTTGCAGATTTCCTCAAAATGCTCACATACTACCACCGTATGCTCCGCTTTTTCGTCAACCTGCGCCTTGCCCTCCAACCTGATCCAAGGTTTTGATACGGCTTCTAAGGGATTATCTTTATTTCGCGGGGGCCAACGCTTCCTTTAAAGATTATCAAGAATAAATAAAGAAAACAAGCATGTCAAGCGCTTTTTTTTAAATGGTTTTTCAGCATTCCCGGTTGATTTTTTTATAAAACTCGTTCACCATGTCCAGAAGGTTTTGCAAAGAGCCTGTATTTTTCAAAACGACATCGGCTCGATCGCACTTTTCCCTGTCGGGCATCTGGGAATCAATGAGCGCAGCCGCCTCCTCGCGGCAGACCATGTCTCTGTCCATCAACCGCCTGACCGACACCTCTCTGTCACTGCTGATATTTACCGTGAGGTCGAAACGATTTTCAAGGCCCGACTCGAAAAGAAGCGGCACCTCCACGACTACGCCCTTTTCCATGTGAAGCTCGGCTTCCTTTATCCGCTCCTCCATGAGCCGGATGACTTCGGGGTGTATCAGAGATTCGAGTCTCCGCCTGACCTTTTGGTCTTCGAGCATCCTCTGGCGCAACAGTCGGCGGTTCAGATTTCCGTCCACAGTGAGGATCGATTTTCCGAAGGCATCGACGATCTTCAGATACACCGCGGACCCGGGAGCTACGGCCTCTCTGGCCAAAACGTCCAGACTGATAACCGGAAAGCCGAGTTCACCCAACCGCCTGCAGACAAGAGATTTTCCGGATCCTGCGCTGCCGGTTACCGCGATTTTTATAAAGGAATTGGAGCTGTTCATTTTATTTGCCGATGTCTGTGGGAAATATGGTATGAACAGAAAAAAATAGTTTTTTACAGAAATTGAGCGATTCACAACAATTCAGTTTCCAAGAAAATCTTGTAAATACTCGCCACGAATTACACGAATTACACGGATAAGGAGTCGTTGATACACGAAACGAATGATACCGTGCCCATGAACCAAATCCAAAACCATACGCGCTTCCTGCCCGACACAACCGGCGCTTATCTTGTCGGCGGATGCGTTCGAGACCTCCTTCTATACCGCAGTCCGGTTGATTATGACATTGCCGTTTTGGAAAATCCAGAAGAATATGCCCATCGCCTGGCACAAGAAGCAAAAGGCCGGGTTGTGAAGCTCGGAAAACCCGGGATGGATATCCTGCGCGTCATCATCAAAGGCGCAACCTACGACATTTCCCCGGTGCACGGCGGCAGCATCGAAACCGATCTTGGCCGAAGGGATTTCACCATCAATGCAATTGCATACGATCTGGGTGCGAAAAAAATCATCGACCCGTTCGGAGGTCGGAACGATCTTTCTAAACAGACCGTTCGCATGGTCTCTGGAACCATCTTTGACAAAGACCCGGTCCGCCTGCTGAGAGCCCATCGGATCAACGCGGGTTTGGGCTTTACCATTGATCCGGCCACGCTCTGCGCCATAAGCGAAAATGCCCGACTCATCCGCTTATCTGCCCCGGAGCGGGTCCGCGAAGAACTTCTCCGTCTTTTCGAAGCCGATCACGCCCACGGGGATATTCTCGCCATGGGGAAAAACGGCCTCTTGTTCGCCGTCGTTCCGGAAATCGAAAAACTATGCGGCTGCTTACAGAATCTGCACCATGAGTACGATGTCTATACACACACCCTGGAAGCGCTGAAGCATCTGGAATATATTCTTGCCGGATCGCCGCCCGCCGCCGGTCTGTCACCCGAAAACCTGAAACGGGTCCGCGGGTACACGGATAGAAGAAAAACAGCCTTGCTTAAATGGGGGTTGCTCCTTCACGATGTCGGAAAGCCACTCGCGAAAACATACGACGGTGATGGAAACATCCATTTTTACGGTCATGCCCGAACCGGGGCTATGATCGCCGGAGATATCGCCCGACGTCTGCGGTTTTCGAATCGGGACATCACCTATGCAGATCTTGTCATCCGCCATCATATGCAACCGCTTTTTCTCTTCGCCGCCGAAAAAAACGGCAGGTTGACCGGAAAAGGTCTTTTCCGTTTTTTTCATAAATGCGGATTCGATACGCCCGGCGTTCTGCTTCATGCTTTGGCTGACGTGATGGCCAAGGGGAAAAAATCCGGTGAGGGGCAAAACCCGTTTTTTCGATTCATAGACACCCTTATGGCCGCTTTTTTTTCAGATTACTGCGCCGACAAAGCGCACCCTCCCCTGATCACCGGAGAAGACCTCATAAAGGAAATCGGGCTTTCTCCCTCGCCGCTGTTTAAAACACTTCTCAGCCGGGTGGAAGAAGCACAAATGATGCGACGCATCCGCGACAGGGCCGAAGCCCTGCAATTCATCCGGCAGCTTCTCACTAGTATCCATCCATAAACCAGCATATTTTATGAGAAACCGTAGGGGAAGGGGGGCCCTTCCCTAATCTTATTGTAATCATTGTTAATTTTGGAAGGAGACTGTCCGCCTCAGGCGGGATAAACCCTGCCCCTACGATAAAACCGGGAGCCCGTGAATCCTGAACCCTGAACCTTCGAACGCTTACCCTTGACAAGATACCGGCATTTCTATAGTAAGGCGCGGATGGTTCGAGACAAGGTCCTTGATGACTGAACATTATCGACATAAAAAACACGAATTTTAGCCTTAAGAAACTATCAATGAAAGGAGCATGCAGATGAATATTTTATTTTTTGGACCGAACGGCAGCGGGAAAGGCACCCAGGGGGCCATATTGAAAGAGAAATATGCCACCCCTCATATTGAATCCGGTGCGATTTTCCGGGAAAACATCGCCGGTGGCACGGAACTGGGGAAAAAGGCCAAAACTTTTATCGACAGGGGGGACCTGGTGCCGGACGACATCACGATACCCATGATACTCGATCGGTTGAAACAGCCGGATTGCAAAAACGGTTGGCTGCTCGATGGGTTTCCGAGGAACAGGAACCAGGCGGTCAAACTTGACGAAGCTTTACAAGAAGCCGGACTGGGACTCGATATCGTCATCGAGATCGTCCTGGACCGGGAAATTGCAAAAAACCGGATTATGGGACGTCGCCTGTGTGTGAACGACAACAACCATCCAAACAATATCTTTATTGACGCCATCAAGCCAAACGGAGATAAATGCCGGGTCTGCGGCGGTGAACTGAAAACCCGATCGGACGACCAGGACGAGGCAGCCATCAATAAACGCCACGATATTTATTACGACGTAGTGACAGGCACACTGGCATCAGCTTATTATTTCAAAGAGTTGGCTGAAAAAAAGGGAAAAATCAAATACCTTACTCTGGACGGCAGCCCCAGTGTAAAGGAAGTCACCCAGGAACTCGTTTCAAAGCTGAAATAGGTAAAATCGGGCGCACGGTCCACCCTTCCTGATTTTTTTCTTGCCAATAGAGATAATATGATGTTAAGAAAAATGTTCAAGATTAATAAAATAACCATAACGGCCTAAAAAGGTCGATGGAAAGAAAGGAGCGGGGGCAATTTGAGAAACATTGAGGTCAAAGTTTTGGATAATGACCTTGAAAAGGCGATTCGCATTTTGAAGAAAAAAATTCAAAACGATGGTCTTTTTAAACGGTTGAAATTAAAAAAAAATTATGAGAAACCGAGCGAGTACCGGCGCCGCAAACAGCGTGAAGCATCCAGACGGCAGCGAATCAGTGCGGCAAAGCATAGATACCGGTAGTCCTCTTTTTCACCGCTTATTCCATGTTGCATTCAAACGTTGGCTCCGTCGCTTCCTCCCTGCCGTCCTGGTGCCACCTTGAGTGCAACACAGAATTAATCCACCCGGCATGAATCGATGTTCTGCCGGGTTTTTTATGACCATGTCCGACAACGATCGTTATATCGAATGTCTTCAAAACATGTACGGCCTGAGGCGATTCGGCATCAAGCTGGGCCTCTCCGTTATCAGCGGAATTCTGAGTGCCCTGGGTAATCCTCAGAATGCCTTCCGCTGCATTCACGTTGCCGGAACAAACGGCAAGGGCTCGATCGCATCTGCGCTGGCCACCATTCTCCATGCCTGCGGGTACAAGGTGGGGCTTTATACCTCACCGCATCTGGTGAGGTTCAACGAGCGTATCTGTATCGACAACACACCGATCGGGGATGAGGATGTCGTCGAATGCTGCAAAGCCGTCAGAGCCGCCCGAAACACGGAGCGGGAGCCGACTTTTTTCGAGTATTCAACCGCCATGGCCCTGTATGAATTCGCCAGAAGGCGCGTGGATTGGGCGGTGATCGAAACCGGCATGGGCGGGCGTCTGGACGCCACCAATATCATCAAGCCCTGCGTTTCGATCATTACCAACATCTCCCTCGAGCATCGTATGTATCTCGGCGACACAATTGCCCAAATCGCCGCCGAAAAGGCGGGCATCATCAAGCAGGGATGCCCGGTTATCACCGGCGTGAAACAAAAGACGGCCTGGTCGGTCATCCGGGATACGGCCGAAAAATCCGGCTCTCCGGTATTTCGGCTCGGAGACGACTTTAAATTCAGACGAAGCCGCAACGGAACCTTTACCTATTTCGGCATGCATACCACTTGGCCGCAAATGCGCGCGGGCCTTTCCGGAGATCATCAGATCGAAAACGCCGCTTTGGTCTTGGCCGCATGCGAGGTCTTGAGCCAAAACAACCCGGCTATTTCCCTGCCGCACATCAAACAGGGTCTCGAACAAAATTACTGGCCGGGCAGGCTCGAAGTGGTTTCCACCTCTCCTCTCATTATTCTGGACGGCGCTCACAACCTGAACGCCGCACGAACCCTATCGAAGTTCTTATCGTCCAGACTGCCTGACCGCAAAGTGACCCTCGTGATCGGCATTTTGGACGACAAGCCCTACCGGGCGATGCTGCGGGCTCTGGCCCCGGTATGTGCCCGGGCGGTGCTGACCCAGCCGAAAATCGACCGGGCACTGCCTCCCGAAAGGCTTTTACCCCATGTAAAAAAATGGCTGTCCGACGTCAGGATCGTACCGGATGTCGAAGATGCCGTCCGGCAGGCGGCCGAATCCGCCGGTGAAGGCGATGCGGTATGCATCGCCGGCTCTCTGTATGTGGTCGGAGAGGCCAGGGCCTATTTCGAAAAGGCGGGACTCAGCCGGCCATGGGGAGAACCGCCGAATCAGATGAATGCAACTTGACTTTGGCCGCGGCATCGGATATCACGAAATCAAACAAGCGCCCGTAGCTCAGGGGATAGAGCGTCAGCCTCCGGAGCTGGAAGTCGCTGGTTCGAATCCAGCCGGGCGTACCACAAAAAACCAAAGGGGTTGGATTCAAAACCAACCCCTTTAATATGAAACGATTCATTTTGACCTTCGCCGTATCCGTTTCCAGGCATAGGTTTAGCGAGGATTAACAGGATGTACCGGATCGATTGAATACGAATGGAGCCTTTTCAAAACCCTGGATCCGGTTTAAGGGCAAGGCGCAGGTTGACGAAAAAGCGGAGCATACACGGCAGGTTGTGAGCATTTTGAGGAAACCTGCAACGCAGCCATCGGGCCTCAGACAAAGTTTTGAAATGACTTCTCGTAACCCCTGTCAATAATAGATCTTCCACCCGCACAAGAGCCTCAATTCCGACCCGTCAGGGCGTCCACAAAAGATTATCGGATTTCTCTATTTCAATCCTGTTCATCCTGTAAATCCTGTCAGAAAAAAACCAGAAAACAAACACCTGAACCCTTGTCTCCTCGAATCCTGAACCCATTTTTTCCAACAAATTGGGAGAATTTAAATTATGACGAATCGTTACCGTTGCCTTGTTGAAATACCGAGCCGGAGAGCATCTCGACTGCCTGGATTACCTGGTCAAATCCCGTGATCACGTAGTCCGGCTGAGCCTGGGGATAGACATGATTTCCCTGGTTCGAGGCGAAAAAAACGGTTCGAATGCCGAGCCGGCCCGCGCCGAAAATGTCTCGGTACATGTCGTTGCCTACGAAGATGACCTCCCGGGGGCCAAGATCGAGGTCTTCCAGCGCTTTTTTAAATAGTCGCGCATCCGGTTTTCGATAGCCGCAGCAGCCGGAAATGACGGTGCATTCAAAATAATTCCCCAACCCCAGCGCGCGCATTTCAGAAACGGCGAAGCAGGCCTGGGCGTCCGTTACCAGAGCCAACCGATGGGTGCGTCCAAGCTGATCCAGTACATCCTTCACACCGGGGTATAACTGAAGGCGTTTTCGGGAGAGGGCCCGGTACAGGTGGGCGAGAATAGTGGAAAGGCCGGTCTTGGTCGAGCGCCGTCTCAGCCCCTGGGACTTGAGGAAGGCATTCCATATAGCTTCCACATCGATCTCCGGATGTTCCTCTCCGCTTGCTTCCCGCTGCCGGTGCATGATCCCGTAATAAAGCTCCCTCACCTGCGTCCGGTGGACATCGATCCCCTGATAGGTGAGAAAATGGGAGATACCCCGGTAGACATCCTCCATCCCCTCGTCGGTTTCGATGTCGATCAGGGTGCCGTAAAGGTCGAACAGAATGCCTTTGGTGGCCATATCGTTTTCACCTCATCGTTCTTTTGGCCTCTTCCACCATCTCTCTGCGGTAAGGGCCGTGGATATAAGGGTTGCGGGCAATGCGAAGCAACGTGACTCCCATGTAAAAGGGCACCCGGCGGGTGATCGCCGCAAAGGCGCTGCGGCGGTCCGGAAAATGGCAGGCGTATTCCCACAGGAAGTGGCCGATGAAGGGTTCGGCGAGATTCTTTTGTCCACCATATTGCATGAAAAAATGTTTGATCTCCGCTGTCACCCGGCCCAGGTCGAACACCCGGTCGGCATACTTCATCCGCTCGAGGTCCACGGCGATCACCCAGGGGCCGTCGCCGAAAAGGATGTTGGTCGGAGTGACATCCCCGTGAACCATGACCTGCTGATCCTCCCACACGCAGCTTTTCTCCCGCCAAAAGGACTTTAAACGAAGAAGCTCTTCGGAGTCCCCACATCCGATGTGGCCCCAGTTTTTAAGCTGCTCCACGATCCTTTCGAAATAGCCGCACTCTCTGTCGAAATCGATGGGAATTCCATTTCCGGTCCGATTGTGCAAGGAAGACAGAAAGGCGGCAAGCGCCGCCAGTTTCTGGAAAAGGTCACCCCCGGCGCCGTTCAGCGCGGCCCTGACGATATAATCGTTCAGTGCCGTCCCGTAGCAGAACTCCTCCACAAGCAGGCAGTCCAAAAAGGCGTTGCACCCCAGAGGTCGTGCGACGTAGTGCGGATAGCCTGCAAAACCCAGGCTCCGCAGGTAATGCAGGTTTTGAAATTCCCGCTCCATGAGCTGAAAGGATCTGTCGCCGGACCGCCCCGGCATGCCTCCGAAGAACTTGCCGACAATCCGGGTGCCGGTGCGACGGTCCTTGTACAAATACACGTGGTTGGAGGCCCTGAGCCTGTATACCCTGAAATCGGGCATCGATCCACCGGCCGCCAATTGCGGCAGGATGTCATATTGAAGATAGGAATAAAGCGGATCGCTTTGCGGCAGACGCCCGAGATAGTCCATCGAACTCCCGGCTTTGGAAAATTTGAATTCTACTTCCCTATAAATCTATTTTGTATGCACAGCGGAAATTTTTTTCATTATTTGCCTCATTTTTGTCTGTTTTGGCAATGATTTTGCTGCATATAAGACTATAAAATGAAATACAACGAAATTTCCACCGATTTTTTCCTTATAATATGACAACTTGCATCCACCGCTGTTTTCATATACAAGCATCATTTCATAGGCAGGGCCAATCGCCTGACTTGCCCTCTTTCTCCGGCGGATTACACGCCCCGCCATGCCGATTCAAGAAAGGCCTGTAGAGATGAAACAGATTCTCGTCGTCGACAACGACCAGATCATTCTCACGTTTCTATCGGAACTGCTCACCCAAAAAGGGTATGAGGTTCTTCTGGCAAACGGCGGCCTTTCCGCCCTCGACATCTTAAAGACCCGCACGCCCGATTTCATTTTCATCGATCTGGTGATGCCCAATATCAGCGGACGCAAGCTCTGCAAAATCGTCCGGGAAATGGAACGGTTGAAAGACACCGTCGTCGTTGTCTTATCGGCCATCGCCGCCGAAGAAACGATCTACATTTCTGATCTGGCCGCCGATGTGATCATGGCAAAGGGGCCGATGAATAAAATGGCCGAAAACATCTTCTTTGTGCTCGAATCTCCGGATGTTGCGGCATCCCTGTGCGCAAAGGGGGAGGTGCTCGGGCTTAAAAACATCAGCCAGCGGCGCATCACCGAGGAACTTTTAAACGAAAAGAAACATTTTGAACTCATTCTCGACACCATGGCGGAAGGGATTCTCGAAACATCGGAGGACGGGCGGGTTGTTTATGCCAATCCGACAGCCCTTTCCATCGTCCGTCTCCACGAAAAAAACCTGCTGGGACATTACTTTGTCGACCTTTTTGCCGGCCCGGAACGGCAGCGGATAAAAAAATTTTTGGATTCAAAACAACCCGCGCGCCGTCAAATCCGGGAAGAATTTCTCCTGATGTTCCATGACCGTCTGCTGACGATAAAGCGGCTTCCCCTCAAAGAAACCAAAGAACCCAAATCGATTCTGGTCATCAAAGATGTGACGGAAAAAAAACAGATCGAGGCAGACCTTCAGGAGACGAACAAATTTCTCAAAAGCCTGCTCGATGGCACCTCTTCCATTTCCATTATCTCGACCGATCAGGATGATACGGTTCTGTTCTGGAACAAAGGAGCAGAGGAAATTCTGGGGTACAGTGCTGAAGAGACCGTAGGAAAACGGAAAATCGACATTTTGTTTCCCGAAGACGACACACAGGAGAAAGATTTGCGGACACGCGTCATCCAGAGCAAAAAAGGGCTTGCCCGTGAGGTTGTCAAGGAAATAGCCGGAAACGGCAAAGAAATCTGGATGAAATTGAATCTAAATCCCAGATTCGACGAAAACGGCCATGTGCAGGGGATCCTGAGCATCGGAGAAGATGTTACGGAACGCATACGTTCCGAGGTTGCCCTGAGAGAATCCGAGCAGCGATACCGAAGCATGTTCGAAAACACCGGAACGGCCGTCTGCATCGTCGAAGAGGATATGACGATCTCCATGGCGAATATGGAGCTCGAAAACCTGACCGGTGTCCCGAAACATGAAATAGAGGGCAAAAGAAAGTGGACCGAATTCGTCGCGGCAGAAGACCTGGAACGGATGAAATCCTACCATGCCCTGCGAAGAGAAAACAGTCCGAATGTACCGGATCAATACGAATTCGGCATCGTCGATAAAGACGGGATCAAAAAACAGATATTGGTAAAGATCGATATGATCCCCGGTACGCGCCAGAGCATTGCGTCGCTGATCGATATCACCTCTCTTAAAAAAACCGAACAGGCCCTGCATGAAAGTAAGGAGAAATATCGAAGCATACTGGAAAACATCGAAGAGGGCTACTTTGAAGTGAACCTTGCCGGCAACATGACTTTTTTCAACGATTCTTTGTGCCGCATCCTCGGCTACACCGCAAAAGAACTCATGGGCATGAACAACCGGCAGTATACGACAACAGAGACCGCACAAAAGATGTACCGGGTGTTTAACAAGGTCTATCGAACAGAACTGCCTATAATAATAGAAGAATTTGAAATAATAAGAAAAAATGGGGATACCAAAATACTCGAGATGTCCATCTCCCTGATCCGCTCCCAGGCCCGGACCCCTGTCGGATTCCGGGGGGTAGTCAGGGATGTGACCGAACGTAAAAAGGCCGAACAGGCTCTTCTGGAAAGTGAATCCAAGTTCCGAATCCTTTTCGAGTTGTCGCCCCAGGCCGTCGCCCGAACCGAGTTCGAATCCGGATGGATCGAAGACGTCAACCAGAAGTTTTGCGACCTTTTCAAGGTTACGCGGGAGGAAGTCATCGGTAAGAGCCCTGTCGAGCTTGGTTTTTATTCCCAGGAAGAGCGAAAGCAGTTTTTAATCTCCCTGATGGCTTCAGATGAAGTAAACGGAATGGAAATGACCTTCAAAGCCAAGGACGGAACCTCTTTTCGAACCCTGATGTTTGCCAGGCTGATCCGAATGGAAAAACAAATATCAATTTTAACAATATTTTATGATATTACCCTTCAGAAAAAGCTTGAAGCTCAGCTTCGACAGGCCCAGAAGATGGAGGCCATCGGTACGCTGGCAGGGGGCATCGCACACAATTTCAATAACCTTCTGATGGGAATTCAGGGATATACGTCCCTCGTCCTTCTTGATATCGATGCCGGCCATCCGAGTTATCGAAATCTGGAAAATATCGAGAAACTGGTCCAGAGCGGATCGAAGCTGACCGGCCAGCTGCTCGGATATGCCCGGGGAGGAAAATATGAAGTCAGATCCACAAATCTGAATCAGCTGGTGTCGGAAACAGCGGATACCTTCGCACTGACCAAAAAAGAGATCCGCGTGCACCAGGATCTCGATCAGCAACTGCTGGGCGTGGAGGTCGATCTGGGTCAGATGGAACAGGTACTCATGAACCTGTTTGTCAATGCAGCCGACGCCATGCCGAACGGAGGGGAATTATACCTGAAAACAGAAAATGTCCCGCCCGAGCAACTGGCTGAAAAACCCTATGAGATCAAACCCGGGCCCTATGTCGTGCTAAAGGTGCTCGACACAGGGTCCGGCATGAGCAAAGAAACAATGGAGCGCATCTTTGAACCCTTTTTCACGACCAAAGAAATGGGAAGAGGAACCGGGCTTGGGCTGGCTTCGGTGTACGGTATCGTAAAGGCTCATGGCGGATATATCGATGTAACGTCCGAAATCGGCCGCGGCACCACCTTTGAGATCTATCTTCCGGCCTCGGAAACGACGATAACCGAACGAAGAGATCCGTCCGGAGAGATCCGGAAAGGCAATGAAACAGTGCTGCTCGTCGATGACGAGTCGATCGTTCTGGATGTCGGCAGCACGCTGCTTATGAAACTCGGCTACGAGGTGTTGACCGCCGACGGTGGAAGGACGGCGATAGACATTTTTCAAAAAAACCAAGAGAAAATCGATTTGATCATTCTGGACATGATCATGCCCGATATGAGCGGAGACGATACATATAACCAAATTATCTCCATCGATCCGCAGGCCAGGGTACTGCTGTCAAGCGGGTACAGTTTCAATAGCCAAAACCTGGATACTTGCATGAAAAGGTACCAAGGATTTATCCAAAAACCTTTTACTATGAAGGAATTATCCGAGAAGATCAGAGAAATTCTCGACAAAAGATAACGGGCTGTCGCTTTGTCTCGTCCCTATTTCTCCGACATAACCCAGACACCGTTCCATTTGCCGGGCGATGCAGCCAGAAGTTCTCGGCATTTCTGCAGATAACTTGCCGCGGGGGGATCCATTGTATCGATGGCGGCAAACACCTCCAGAGCCTCCTTGAATCGGCCCTGATAATAATGATCGAGCCCCTTTGCAAAGGTATCGAGCACCTCTTTCCGGCTCTCATATTGCTCCAAAGTCATCGGTTCGAAAACGGTCACCGCTTCTTTTTTTCCGACGACCGCGACCCTGGCAAGCTCTCGCACCGGGTACGCATCCCCCATCGTGTCCCTGGTAGCCTGAGAAATCATGGTATAGGTGCCGAACTGTTTGTTTGCCCCTTCGAGCCGTGCGGCAAGGTTTACGGAATCACCCAGCATGGTATAATCGAATCGCGTGTGCGACCCCAAATTTCCGACCACCGCCGGACCGGTATTGATCCCGATGCGCATCCACATTTCTTTTCCAATCCGTAGTTTGAATGCCGGGCGCATCTCCGCCAGCCGCGCCTGACATCGCAGAGACGCCCGAACGACGCGCACGGCATGATCCTGCACTTCGAGGGGTGCGTTCCAAAACGCAATAATGGCATCTCCTTCGTACTTGTCGATGGTTCCCCCCTCTTCGATGATAATATCGGTCATAGCGGAAAGATAGTCGTTCAATAAGGCTGTCAGGGATTCCGGATCCAGATTTTCGGAAATGGACGTAAATCCCTGAAGATCCGAAAAGAAGATGGACAGCACCCGGCGCTCTCCACCCAGTTTGAGTCTTTCCGGGTGCTGTATCAACTGATCGATGACGGCCGGACTCAGATACTGCTGAAACGCATTTTTGATGAAGCGCTTCTGGCGGCCTTCGGTGGCGTAATTGAATACAATCCCCAGTGCGACAGCCAAAACCGCCCCGAATTCCTGAACGACAAGCGGCATCCATAAACCGCTGAGGTAGGCGGCAATAGAAAGGAAAATCGGAGTTGAGAAAAAAACGGCGCTCACCGCGATGCTGCCGACAGGACTGCTGAAAAAGGTGGTCATCACACCGCAGGCCGACGTCAGCAATAAAACCACCACGAAGGTAAGCCATGCCGGCGACATCTTTATAAAATCACCGGACAGAAGATTGTCCAGCAAAGTCGCATGAATCTCGACACCGGGATACACGCCGCCCACCGGAGCAGGACGCAGGTCAAACAGGCCGGGCGCGGAAAAACCGAAAAAGACATATTTGTCTTTGAAGGCCTGCGAGTCCTTAATGGCGGGTTCTTGACCGGAGAGAATTCGGATGTGGGACTGCAGGACCGCGGCGGCGCTGAAGTTCTTATGGGTGCCGGAAGGGCCGCGGTACCGCAGCACCGCGTTGCCTCGGCGGTCGATCGGCACGCGCAACCCGTCGATTTCCACTCGTGAGGAGGTAATGCGCAGGGCCGCGTCGGGGTCAGCGGCCAGGAATACGCCGAGCCCGAGCGATGGAAGAATTTTTCGGTCGAACAGGCTGAAAAGTCCGGTCCGGCGATACACGCCGTCTGCATCCGGCTGCAGCTGAACATTGCAGAGCACGGCGGCGCCCAAGGCCACCTCAGGGATCGGAAATGTGGCCCGTGGAAAGACCACGCCCTCGACGTCGATCCGGCCGAGCCATTCTTTCAGACCCGCAATCTCCAGCCGGGGGGACGGAATTTCCGAAGGCCATTGTCTGACGGCGCCGGTCTTCGTCCCCAAAAAGACGGACCCTGCCACACGGCCGAACTCAAAAACGGCATCCTTAAAGGAAAGATCGTCCTCTACGCCGTATTTTGACGGCTCGGTATAGAGCACATCAAAGGCAACGGCGCGGGCTCCGCTTTGCCTGCAATAATCAATGACGGCGCCATACACCTCCCGGGGCCATGGCCATGTCAGACCCATTTCCTCTTTGGCCCAGTCCAGGCTGTTTTGATCGACAAAAATGAGGCGGATCGCATCGGTCGCCCTGCCCGGTTTTGCCATCAGGGACGCGCGCCAGTCCCATGTCCTGGCCTCGAAAGGATCGAGCCATCCCGCACCCCATAAGCAAAGGGAGACGGCCGCTCCGACCGCTCCGACCACAAGTCCCTGAAAGAGCTTGGTTTTCAGCTTAAACCACACCCAGCGCATGCGCAAAGCGATCCTGTCTGGCAGCGGGCGTCTTAACAAGCTGGTAAGTGCCGATGACTTTTTGAATATCTTCGATCCGGCTCTGGGGGGATGGATGGGTCCTGACAAAATCAAGACCGCCGGGCTTCAGCTTTTGCTGCATTTCCTTGAGCATATCCACGAGCCCGTTCGGGTTGTATCCGACGCGACGGAGGATGGTTGCTGCGGCCAGGTCCGCCTGCCGCTCAAAAGCCCGGGAATACCCGTTGTTGATGAGCGTTGCGGAAATATCGGAAATGGAATCCTCAAAGGTCTCGGTCAGTCGTGCAAGGTCTTCGCCGCCGAAGGTCTTGGCGCTTTCGATACCGATCATGGTCAGCGCGGAGGTAATTCTGGACTTTCTTATGGCCTGCAGGCCATGGCGGTTCTGCACGTGTCCGATCTCGTGCGCAAGAACCGCGGCGGCGGCGTCCTCGTGCTTGCAGCACCTGAGAATGCCTCGGGTAATGAATATGAGCCCCCCGGGAGCCGCAAGGGCGTTGATGTCATCGGAATCTTGAATGAGAAAATGATATCCTCCGTAAGTTTCCGGAAGGTCCGAAGCCCTGGCGAGTGTCTGTCCGAGCAGGTTGATATAGGCGTTTGCCCTGTCGTCAATGTACGGCGGATACTTTTCCAGAATGACCGCACCGACGGTTCGGCCAATATAATATTCCTGTTCCGGCGTGATGTCCTCAAAGCTTTTCGCAACAGCCTGAGAGACCTTGAACAGCGAGCCCACATCCGGCAGAGAGACCTTTTCCAGGGAGGCGCATGCGGAAAGCAGGGTGGACAAGGCGGATGCGGCACCAAGGCCCGCTACCGCATATTTTCCGGTGCGGCCCAAAAACTCCCGTCTCGTTGTCTCTTTCATTTAGCCCCTCCTTCCGGAACCAGCCGGCCTTCTTCGAGAAACCGCTGCATCTGCTCCTGGGAAACCGATGTCTGGGCCATCCTGTCGACCCAGGTAAAATCAAGATTCGGGTTTTTCGCCTTGAACTCTTCTTCGACCTGTCGGTTGAACCCCTTTCCGGCCAGCGCGATCTCTTCGGTGGTCGCCGCCTGCTGGACATCTGCAGCGCCTGCTTTAAAAACGATCTTTTTTGTAGTCAAAGCCGAGTCGTGCATCCATCCCTCCAGGTTTGGCTTCGGAAGAACGACCCTGGACCAGCCCCCCTGTTGATCAAGGATTTGAACGCGGTCCCCGTAACGGACGGTGCCGACAATTTTTCCCAGAAAAGCAGGCGTCGAACGAACCTGGCTTTCCCGGACCTGCACGCTCATCATGTGCTGGTCCCCTGCAATCGCAAGGGTCCCCATCATCAATAGAAGCGCAAGCAATATATTTCTTACGTTTATCATGGCAACGGCACCTCCCTGTCTTGTTTTGCCACCAATCCCCTGAACCCTATAATCTTATATCCTCGAAACGTCAAGGCCGCCGGGTCTCCGCTTTTGTCTTTTGCGCCAAAAGATCCCTGTCTTCATCGACCATCTCCTGAATATGTTTCATATCATCGCCTGTCAAATGCCGGAACCTTCCCTGTATCGTGAGGTAGTCCTGCACCGGCCGGTGGCCCTCGGTGTTGAGGGTGTAACGGATTCCTCCCTCCACTTCGTAGAGGGGGAACACGTTGGTCTGAACGGCCAGACGGGCAACTTTCACCGAAAGTTCGGAAGGAATCCGCCATCCGGTAGGACACGGAGAAAACACATGAATGAATCGCGATCCGCCCTTACGGTTTCCGGCTTTCTGAAACTTTCGGAACATGTCTTCGGGAAAAGCGATGCTCGCCGTCGCCGCGTACGGTATTCGATGGGCAGCCAGCACCTCGATGATATTCTTTTTCCGGGTCCGTTTCCATCCCATTCCCGGGGTTGTCGTCGTCCTTGTGCCGAAAGGCGTGGACGAACTCCGCTGGACCCCGGTGTTCATATAGGCCTCGTTGTCATAGCAGACATAGAGGATGTCTTCATTCCGCTCGACCGCTCCGGACAGGGCCTGAAACCCGATATCAAAAGTTCCCCCGTCGCCGGCCCAGGCCACGACCAATGTCTCGGTATCCCCCTTCATGTCCAGGGCCGCACGAACCCCGCTGGCCGTCGCCCCTGATGTGGCAAAAGCCGCATGGAGAACGGGCACCTTGAGGGATGTCTGCGGGTATGCCCCTGCAATGATTCCCCAGCAAGAGGCGGGAATGATGAGAACGCATTTTGTGCCTAAAGCTTTGAGCGCGAATTTCATCGCAATCGCTGCGCCGCATCCCGGGCATCCGAGATGCCCGGGGTATATGGAATCGCCTTCCGGAATTTGGTATGCCTTCACAGGTTCAGCATTCACTGTTCAGGGTTCCCTTTCTTTCGAGGACAGCCCGACCCAGATGCTTTCGGATTCCGGCCGGTCGCTTTGTCGGGTTCGCAGATATATCTCCTCAAAAGTTTCCGTCGTGACGTCCCGGCCGCCGAGCCCCGCGATATATCCGAAGATCTGCGGCCGCTGATCGAGAGCGCACAGAGCTGCCCGAAGCTCCTGGGCAAAAATACCGCTGGCGCCGAACGAAAAATTTCTATCCACCACGGCCACTTTTTCAACGTTTCCCAAAACACTGCGAACCCGATCCGCAGGAAAGGGTCGAAACATCTTTATTTTTAACATTCCGACCTTTTCACCTCGCAGACGAAGCTGCGAGATCACGTGCCGGCAGGTGCCTGCCGCGGTCCCTGAAACCACCAGGACCGTGTTTGCGTCATCGCAACAAACCGTTTCAACGGAGCCGTACGACCTTCCGAAAATCGAAGAAAATTCCTTATCCACAAGATCGAACCGGCCCGGAACCTGCTCCATTGCCGCCTGGATATTGTGGCGCATCTCCATATACACGTTCGGAGGCGACATCTGGTTGAGGGCATATGGATTTTCGACATCCAGCGTAATTCGAGGGAGAAACGGCGGCAGAAAACGGTCGACTTCATCCTGGGACGGCAGGTTTACCGGTTCATAGGTATGCGACAGAAAAAAGGCATCGAGCACCACCATAACCGGTAAATGGACATTTTCTGCAAGGCGAAACGCCTGGAGAGTCGTGTCCAGAACCTCCTGGCCGTCTTCGCAGTACAGTTGAATCCATCCCGTATCCCGCTGGGCCAGGCTGTCGGTTTGGTCCATCCATATGTTCCATCCAGGACCGAGGGCCCTATTCACCTCAGCCATTACGATGGGCAGTCGGGCAGCCGAAGCCCAGTGCAGCAATTCATGCATCAACGCCAGCCCGTGAGATGATGTCGCAGTAAACGCGCGGACACCGGCGGTACAGGCACCGATCACCGCCGCCATTGCGGAATGTTCACTTTCCACACAGATGAAACGGGCGTTCATGGCGCCCTCGGCGCAAAATTCGGACAGAGCCTCCACGATATGGGTTTGAGGGGTGATCGGATAAGCGGATACCACCTGCACCCGCGCGAGCCGGACGGCTTCAGATACCGCGTGGCTGCCCTCCATGACCTGTCTCATGCGGTTTCCTCCTGCAGAACCATGGCGCATCGAGGGCATTCGACGACGCAGATCCCGCACCCTTTGCAGTATTGCAGGTCGATCTGTCTCAAATTCTCAACGGTCACAGCCATCTCCGGACAAAAAAGACGGCAGTTGTCGCAATCATTGCAGGTGCCGCAATTGAAACAGCGACCGGCTTCGAGCGCGGCGGCGGGTGCAGCAAGGGTCGACTCGACCTCCGCAAATCCTTCCACCCGCTTTTCCACGGCAAGAATCCCGGGGGCGGCTCTAGGTGAAGGTTCGAAATAATCCGGGTTGAGATCCTCGTATGAAACGACATGCGGATGGTTTTCCTTGCGCCTGCCGCCGGTGAAGATCTCCATCGACAGGGCCGGTCCGTCTCCCAAACGGCATGGGGCGAGGCGATCTTGAATGGCAGCCCGCCCTTTATGGAAAAGGGTGTCCAGCGCCATGGCGGCCTGTTTTCCGGATGCGACGGCATCCGCCACGCTTTTTCTGATATTGTTCAAATCCCCGCCGAACACCATCGGCGTTTCGCCGTCGACCAGCGTGCAGTGACTCAGCGTCAGTATGCGGTTCCGGTCTTTCGGCGGAACCTGCCAGGCATGGGCAGGCACCGCGCCGATGGCGGTAAATACCTTTTGAACCCGAAGCGTTTCCACACGCCCCCCATCCGGAATAACCCGGGATCTGCCGTCGAACCGCCGGTCGCTTACCCGCATTTTCTGGAGATTGAGCAGCAGGCCGCCGGGTTCTTCTATAATCGACAGCGGTGCGGTCAGCTCCATCAGCTCCACTCCCTCGTCAACCGCCATCGCCACTTCATGGGCAAAAGCCGACATGTCCCTTCTTGTCCGCCGGTATACGATGACAGGGTCTAGACCGAATCTGCGCAGGGAGCGGGCCACATCCACGGCCGTATTGCCTCCTCCGATGACCGCCGCTTTTCCGGTCATCGGCAAAAGCGATCCGCTGCGAACCCTGCTTAAAAAGGCGAGTCCGTCATCGGCGTAAGCCTCCCCAGGAATCCCGAGCCGAATGCCGCATCCATGCCCGCACGCCAAAAAAAGCGCATCCCAGCGTTTTTGGAGTTCCTTCAGGTCCTCTTCGGAAAAGGGACTTCGGCAGTGTATCACAAGTCCCAGACGTTCGATCCGCCGGATTTCTTCCTGCAGCACATCTTCCGGCAGCCGGTACCGGGGAATGCCCCAGCGTAGCAGGCCCCCAGGCTCTGCAGCCGCTTCGAAGAGCTCGCATTCGAATCCGAGCTGCACGAAAAAATATCCGGCCGACAGGCCCGCCGGACCGCCTCCGAGCACCGCCACCCGTTTTCCATTGGATCGAGCGGCCACCGGGGTATGATTCTTGCCGCTTTCGAGCGCCTTATCGCCGAGAAACCGCTCGATTTGACGCACCGAGACCGGTTCGTCGAACTTACCCCTGTTGCAGACGCCTTCGCACGGATGAAAACAAACGCGTCCGCAGACCGATGGAAAAGGGTTTTCCCTCAGGATGATCTGCACCGCCTCTTCCAGTCGCCCCTTGCAGGCCAGCATTTCCACACGGGCGATATCCTCACCCGCCGGACAGGCGGCGCTGCAGGGCGCTGTTTTCCGGGCGTATCGGGGCTGCAAGAACCGCCAGGAGCCGGTCTTGTTTGCCTCGGTCGTGGTGTTCGAGCAGGAAACGAAAAACGGTACGGGTTCGGCAAGCAGGTCTTTCGATGTCATAAACGGCATCATTCGCTCTGTTTTGGGTTCAGGGCCGGCTTTCGAAAGCCGTCACCATTTATCTTCAGCAGGAGGGAGACCTCGGCCGCTGTCTGTTCATACGCAACCGTCAAATCGGACGCTGTCATACGCATCGCGGGCCGCCAGGATATTGCGGTCCGGGTATATCGCAATCTCTTTTTCGATCGCACCGGCAATCAATTCAAAAGGAGGCATTTCCATCACACGGGCGAAAGCGCCGATCATCGCCGTATTGATGATCGGATGGGTCCGGGTGCCGAGCCGATTGTCGACCGCGATCCCTGTCGCATCCACGAAAGCCATCCGGTATCGTGCAAAACGTTCCGGGCACGGCGGCGCACCGGAAGTGTTGAGCAGCATCCACCCGCCTTCTTTCAATCCCTTTGTGACATCGACCGCATCGAGGAGCTTCAAATCCTGGACCACCACATGATCCGGCGTATAGACGCTGCTGCGTATGACGATCTTTTCCGTGGCAAGTCGCAAAAAAGCCTCCACAGGCGCGCCCCTTCGCTCCACGCCGAAGACGGGAAAGCTTTGAACATGGTATCCTGCCTCGAAAAAAGCTTTTGCAAGCAGAATGGAGGCGACCACCGTCCCCTGCCCCCCGCGGCCGTGAAAGCGAATTTCTATCATAGATCCCGTTTGATCCGATTCGGCATATTCTGTCAACGCTGGGATTATCTCCGCCGGTTTCGTATTTTAAATGTTAGCCTATAATAGAAATTTCATCCTGTGTCAAAGGTGATGAGGGCGCTGTTAAAACGCACCCGAGTTGCTTTCGACCGTTGACGCACCCGTTGGAGGTTTGGGCCTCCGGGCGGACCGCAACACAGGAGACCCGGCCTTCGCCAACGCCCCAGGATTTTCAAAAAATTTCCAAAAGGCAGCGAACGGCTCTCTTTGTAAAGGGGATCCGCCTCATGGAGCTGCCCGGGCCTACCGAAAACGGTTTGGCTGCCGTTGCAGGAGTCTGATAATCAATTGTTGCGGCCTGCCCGGAGGTCCAAACCTCCAACGGGCCAGACCGCCGCCGGGCAGAACAAGAATCGCTCAGGTTGGTTCACAAAAAGAGCTTGACGAATATCGTGCGCGGCCTATATTGGAACGTCAACATGAACCTTTTCCGCCGAGGATATCTTCTGTGAACGAGTCGTTAAACGGCTGTCTGGTGCTTGATCTGTCCCGATTGTTGCCGGGCCCTTACTGCTCGATGATTCTTGCCGATCACGGAGCGCGTGTAATCGCCATCGAGGACCGTCGGTTCGAAGCCGGGCATATGCAGATTCTGCGCCATATCAACCGCAACAAAGAACACATGACACTGAATCTCAAGACCGAAAAAGGAAAAGAGATCTTTTTCGCTCTCGCCCAGAAGGCCGATATTATCCTGGACGGTTTTCGTCCGGGCGTTACCGACCGGCTGGGCGTGGGTTACGATGCAGTAAGGGCCTTAAATCCCAGACTCATCTATTGCGCCGTGACCGGTTACGGGCAAACCGGCTCCATGAAAGACATGGCCGGCCATGACGTCAATTATTTGGGTCACGGCGGCGCCCTTTCCGTCATCGGCCCGCAAAACAATCCCCCCTGTATTCCGGGCATCCAGATCGCCGATATTCTGGGCGGCCTGAATGCCGCCATCGGTATCCTGCTTGCCCTGCATTTCAGGGAAAAAACCGGAAAAGGTCAGTATATCGATATATCGATAACGGACGCCGTAATGGCGGCGCTGCCTGTTTCGGCCGGAATGCGATGGCTTTTCGGCATGATTCCCGAACGCGGCAACACTCTGCTCTCCCACCGATATGCCTGCTACAATATCTACCGAACGGCGGACGGCAAATATATCACGCTGGGGGCCCTGGAACCGCAATTCTGGGAGGTCGTATGTCGCTTTTTCGAAAAACCGGAATTCATTCCCCTTCAATTCGATGACGGCCACCGGCAGATGCTCATCGACTTCTTTCAAAAGGCATTTCTTACCAAAACCAGGAATGAATGGACAGAAGCTTTTAAAGAACACGACGCCTGCCTGGGAAAGGTGTTGGACCTGGAGGAGGCACTGACCGGCAATTATGCCACTGAGCGCCAAATGGTCGTTCAATTGGAACAATCCGGAGACGGTCCTGTATCTTTGCTCGGCATCCCCGTAAAACTCGCCGAGAGTCGAGGAACCATTCGCAGCGCACCTCCGAAATTCGGTGAAAATACGCGATCCATTCTTAAAGAACTCGGATTTTCCGATCAGCAGATCCGACAGTTCGAAAAAGAGGGGGTTGTTTGAACGGGAACCGATCATGCACGATACCGAGGGTCCTCTGCGAATCTGCCTGACAAGCTACCGGAGCAACCCCCATTGCGGAGGACAAGGCGTTTACATCAAGCACCTGAGCCAGGCCCTGGCCGATCAGGGACATCATGTGGATATTCTTGCAGGTCCTCCCGGATTTCCCATCGAAGAAAAAAAGATCCGTTTGTTCCGGCTCACTGGGCTGGATCTCTACAATCCCGACGATCTCTTCCGTATGCCGACTTTCCGTGAACTCTGCGATCCCGTCAACCTGATTGAATGGCTGGGGGTTTCCAGCATGGGGTTTCCAGAACCATTTATTTTCGGCATCCGTGCGCGCAGATTCCTGATGAAACGGCGCCGTGCCTATGATGTCGTCCATGACAACCAGAGTCTGTCTTACGGCATTCGGGCGGTCGGGCGGTCTGTTCCAACGGTGGCAACGATTCACCATCCGATCACGGTCGATCGAAAAGTAGCGCTTAAAGCGGCTTGCGGATGGAGTGAAAAAATCAAGCAGCTTCGATGGCACTCGTTCATCCGGATGCAGAAAGCCGTCGCCGGGACGTTTTCCCGCATCATCACCGTTTCAGAACAAGCCAAAAAAGATATCGCGAGGGAGTTCGGCATACCGGAAGACAGATTCCGCGTCGTGCCGAACGGCATCTGCACGGACCTTTTTTTCCCGGTTCCCGGTGTCGAAAGGGAGAAAAACCGCATCATCGCCACCAGCAGCGCGGATATCCCGCTGAAAGGACTTTACTATCTGCTCCTCGCCGTCGCAAAGCTGTCGGCATCGCGCCGTAACCTGCGGCTGATCGTCGTGGGGACTCCCAACCGAAACGGCCGCACGCAACAGCTTATCGGAGAATTGGGAATCGCCGATCGCGTCAAGTTTACCGGAAGGATCGACCATCTGGAATTCGTTCGACAATATGCCAGGGCCACCGTCGCCGTGGTCCCCTCTGTCTACGAAGGCTTCGGTCTTCCCGCCGGTGAAGCGATGGCGTGCGCGGTTCCGGTCGTCTGTACAACCGGCGGGGCTTTGCCGGAGGTCGTAGGGAATGCCGGCATGCTGGTTCCTCCGGCGGACCACGAGGCAATGGCCCGGGCCATCGGTCAAATCCTGGATGATCCACCGCTTGCCGGACGGCTGGGCAACGCCGGTTACCGGCGTGTTCAGACGAATTTCACATGGAAAAAGGCAGCCGAAAAAACAGCGGCGGTCTACCGGGAGGTCATTTGTGATCACGGTCGATTTCCAGAAGCTTGATATAGCCGCCGGCAATATCATTCTGGATGTCGGATGCGGAACCGGCCGACATACCTGCGGAGCGCTGAAATATACAGACGTCACGGTCCTCGGGGTGGATGTTCATCTAAACGAACTGATCGAGTCGAGAAAGAAACTGGAGCTGCAGGCGGTCATGGGTCAAGTTTGCGGAAAATGGGAAATTTGCGTTGCGGACATTTGCCGGCTCCCTTTTGAGCCGAACCGCTTTGACGCGGTCATCTGCTCCGAAGTACTGGAGCACATTCCGGAACACCGGCAGGCGATTTCAGAAATCGTTCGGGTGCTGAAACCCGGTAAAAAGCTGGCCCTGTCCGTTCCGAGATATCTGCCCGAACGCGTCTGCTGGTTTCTGTCCAAAAAATACCGCACGGCGCCCGGCGGGCATGTGCGCATATACAGACAAAAGGAACTTATTGCTCTGATGGAAAGTGCGGGCGCGAACCTGCGGAACGTTCACTGGGCACACAGCCTGCATTCCCCCTACTGGTGGCTGAAATGCCTCGTCGGACCGGCGTGTGAACCAGCCGCGGTCAGGTGTTACCACCGCTTCCTGGTATGGGATATGATGAAGCGTCCGGGGTTGACACGCTTTGCAGAAAAACTTTTGGATCCGCTCCTGGGAAAGAGCCTTGTTCTGTATTTTCAAAAAAACAGGATGAATAAACGCCATGAAACGGCTCCACGCAACCTCCTCTTTTGAAAAAACGATGCCCACGCAAAGATCCCGGGGATCCATGATCGACATTCCATCCGCCGCGGAATTTATCCGACAGGTCCAGAAACCGGATGGCGAAATTCCATGGTCGAAGGGAGGGAAAACCGACCCCTGGGATCATATCGAAAGCGCCATGGGGCTCACCATCGGCGGTTTTTTCGATGAGGCCCGCAAAGCTTACCAGTGGGCCGCTGAAACACAACTGCCGGACGGAAGCTGGTGGTCCTGCTATGAAGGGGGCCGGCCGGCCCGGGATGCATACAAGGATTCCAACATGACCGCCTACATCGGCGTCGGTGCCCTGCACTACTATCTCTCTACGGGGGATCCGGGCTTTCCGGGCTGGATCTGGCCTACGGTCCGAAGGGCCATGGACTATGTGACGCACATGCAGGGAAACGGGGGCGAAATATTCTGGGCCAAAAGAGCGGACGGCAGTGTGGACAGGCGGGCACTCTTGACCGGTTCCAGTTCGATTTACAAAAGCCTTTCCAGCGCAATCCATATCGCCCTGCTGCTCGAAGAAGATACTTGCCGGTGGATGCGTTGCATGGAATCCTTAAAGATCGCAATCCGGTCCAGACCCTGGCTTTTCGACCAAAGCAAATCGCACTACGCAATGGATTGGTATTATCCGGTGCTTAGCGGGGCCGTCACTGGCCGAAGGGCTTTTGCCCGCATCGAGCGGCTCTGGAACGCCTTCATTATTCCTGAATGGGGGGTACGCTGCGTGTCCGACAGGCCCTGGGTGACCATAGCGGAAACCGCCGAACTGGTCGCGACGCTCGCCGCAATCGGCCGACCGGATGCGGCTGAAAAATTGCTTGGATGGATCGCGGACAACCGATATGACGACGGCGCGTTCTGGACCGGCGTGACCTACCCGGACCGAACCATTTATACCCGGGAAAAAACCACCTGGACCGCCGCGGCCGTTCTGCTGGCCAACGACATCCTCTATGGGGTTTCTCCCTCCAGCCGGCTGTTCAGCCATGAATCGGCCGAGCCCGGCACGCCCGACCGGCCCGTGTCTGAAAATGCCCCTCGTACTCCGTTTCCCGACATACCCAATTGAAAAATCAAAAGAGGGTTCAGGGTGCAACGGTTCAGGATAGCGCCGATACTGACAAAATGGCTGAAACCGATATGCTCCTTGAACGCCGGATACAAAACGGCCATACAAATGGCCCCGCTCTGAGAGACAAAAGCCGGATGGCCGGCTTCGGCGCCTACCACCGCAACCCGGCCAGACTTGAAGATACGTTCCAGATTGTATTGACTCATGGCTTTTGCTTTGGCATGATCAATAACCGGAGCGCTCAGCGGCAGTTGTTTTTTACAGTTCTCGCGCATTTTGTGGCTGGAACCTTTCTGTCTTTTGTAGTTATTTTGGATAGTTGGCAAATTTCTTCATACTACATCCGCCGAAAAAAACCAGCACAAAATGCGCTTTTTTTATGCATTACAGATAGTTGTTCCCGTGGACGGACACGAAATAGGAAATCGCCTCGGGGCCGAGCCACCGGTCCAGAAGGAGGGCGGTAGGTTTTGCAACCGGAAACAGAACAATCTGGTAGAAACGGAGAACGGGTGAAAGAAGGGAAGCAAATTTCAGGGCATTGCGTGAAAAATAGGCCTGGGGAACGATTTCTCCAAATAGAGTTATAATGAGGGTGGAAAATAGAAACGCCGAAATGCCGGCGAGCACCGATCCGGACAGCAGCGCCAGAAGCACATTGACTGCCACATTCGCCCAGAGAATCGTCACCAGCAGGAAATTGGCATCCTCTCTGAGAGACAGAACACGTCGCGCGTGTTTGTTTTTCTTTGCGACCTCGATCCGGAGTTCCAGCTTGGTGGTCGTGAAACAGGCCGGGTTCAGGCCGGAAAGGATGGCGGACTGGGAGATGCACAGAACGATATCCATCCATAAAAAAAGTGTCATTGGTCACAAGCTCCTTTCGTCCTGTTGCAAGTCGATCGGCAGCACCCGGGCAATCAGCAAATAGACGATCAGGCTGAGGCACCGAGGCGTGTTGTGATAAAGGAGATTCATTCGGAACCTGAAACCATGCTTTCAAACAACCGCTCGACATCCTCCTTCCGGCCCAGCTCTGAGCCCGGAGTCATGACGGCTGCGGCGCCGGCTCTACGGCCGACAATCGATCAAGGCAACAATTTCTTTCATTGAACCAGCCTCCACTCATTTGTCTTCCACTGTCGAAGTCCAAAGCATTTTTATGTTCGCCAGCTTCAGTTATTGGCGAAGGAGCTTACTTCACCTGAAGGGTGGAGACGACTTCGCGAATGCCGTCAGTTTCCAATGCAAGAGCCATCGCTTTGCCGATGAGTTCAGGCGACGCAACCGTTCCGGAGATCGTAACCCGGCCGGCTGTCGTGGCCACCGCGATACTCAGGGCCGAAAGATCCGGATCGGCTGCCAGTTTGGCCTTAATCGTCGCTGTCGCGCGCATATCGAGGGTTGTGTCGGCCGCGGCTTCACCGATGTCGCGCGCCTTGCGCCGCACGACGCGACCTTTCTCGACGAATTCTTTCCGGATGTCTTCGGCTCGCAACTCCAGCGCTTCCAGCTTGGCGGCCAGCACCTGTTTCGCCTGTTCGCCGACAGCTTGAACTGATTCTCGCGCCTTTTCAGCTTGCGCGGCCGTTCGCTCCTCGGCTTTCTGTACGGCCGGAGTTGTGCGGCCTACGGTGAAATACCAAATCGCACCCGCGACAATGATGGCACCCATGAGCAATCCGATGATGAATGTTTTCATTTTAGCCTCCTCCTATGATGCTTGTCTACTTTCATATCTTTCTTTCCCAAGTCGAAAGTCAGTGTTTCCTCTCGATGGATTCCTGAAACCGTTCCCCGATCCGGATTTTCAGTCAATGGAACCGGGTTGATTGCAACCGGCCGGCCCACGGACCGGGCTGCTTCACGCAGATTCTGGATCATTATGGTTCAAGCTCAACCTTCAGTTCAAGAAACTTGAGCATGTCTTTGAGACTGATAATGCCCACCAGTCGATTCCCATCGGTGACCATGAGACGGCTGGAACCGGTCCGGTTCATAAGCGACAAGGCCTCTGTGGCATCCGCTTTCAAGTTGACCGTGTTTTCCTTTGAGCAAGCAAGGGCGATTTCTCCCGCTGTCCTGTTGCGCCACTCTTCTCTCGGGATCTCTTTAACCCGTTTCATCGTCACACATCCGCGAAGCCGGTTCTCCTCTTCAACGACTGGAAACAGTTTGAATTGATGCCGGTAAATGAAGTCCTCCACAAGCTCTTCCACGGTGGTGGAAGGGGGCACCGTCACAGGATCGGTCTTCATAAAACGTTGAACATACTCTCCTTCCAGGGCCTTGCGCACAAGAAGTTGTTGATAGGACATGTTGGCTGCTCCCCGGAGAAACATGCCGATAAAAAACAACCACATCCCGCCGATAAAATTTCCGCTGAAAAACTGGAGAATGCCCAGGAAGATGAGGAGCAGGCCGAACCCGGAACCAATTCCGGCAGAGATGCGGGTGGCCCACCGGAGATTCTTCTTCCAGCCCCACAGGAGCGAGCGGAGAATGCGCCCTCCGTCCAGCGGGAAAGCGGGAACAAGGTTAAAGACAGCCAGTATGCCGTTGATCCAGGCCAGGTATTTGATGACCCCATAGACCGCCTCGGGCCATCCGGCATTGCTTCCTATCTGGGATATCCCGTAAAAGACCACGGCCAGGAATATGCTGGAGAGAGGACCGGCAATGGCCATCATGAATTCCGCCTTCGGGCTCGCCGGCTCCTCTTTCATCTCCGCAACCCCGCCAAAGACAAAAAGGGTGATGCCTTTGATCGGAATTCCGAATTGTCTGGCAACAAGAGAATGGGACATTTCGTGAACAATGATGGACAGAAAAAGTCCGATGGCTCCCACAATCCCCATGATCCAGTAAGTCTGGGTGGACAGCCCCTCGTAACGAAACGGAAAATGTCCCGCTGAAAGAGACCATGCTACCAGGATTGCGATTACCACCCAGCTTAAATCGATTCTGACCTCGAAACCGAGAACTGTAAACAGATCAATGCGTTTTCCAAACATATTTTTTTCTCCTCTAAAAATCGGTTGAGATGCTCAAGGCAATTGCTCCGGGTCGTTTCGGGAAGGATTGATTTCGGGTATCAGGGATTACATAATGACCTAATCTCCGGAATGAAACAGAACCATCTCTCTACTCCACCGAAAAAGCCGTGTTCAGGACGACCGGTATGACCGGAAGATCGTCTCCCAGGCCTCTTCCGCCGTCTCCACATATGTGAACAAATCGACGTCTTCCGGGGCGATCGTCTCTTCTTCCACCAACGCCTCGAAATTGATGATGTGTTCCCAGAAGGCCTTTCCAAAAATGAGCACCGGAAACGGTCTGATTTTTTTGGTTTGGATAAGGGTCAATGTTTCAAAAAGTTCGTCAAGAGTACCATACCCGCCGGGAAAAACCACCAGGGCCCTGGCCCGCATCAAAAAATGCATTTTGCGGATGGCAAAATAATGAAATTGAAAGCAGAGTCCAGGCGTCACATATTCATTGGGTTTTTGCTCGAAAGGAAGAACCATATTCAGGCCGATGCTTTCAACACCGGCATCGCAGGCTCCTCGGTTGGCCGTTTCCATGATTCCGGGACCGCCCCCGGTCACTACGACACAATTGAAATGCGATGAAGTCTTGTTGCCGCTGGAAATCAGAAAGGCCAATTGCCGGGCTTCGTCATAATATCTTGATCTTTCAGCCAAGCGACGCGCTTTCTTCACTTCCGCCTCACGCCGGGAATCGGCTGGAGTTTTCACGGTACGCGGTTTCAGCCGCATCCAACCGTTCGTTGGCCGCCGTGGATTCCGGAATACGGGCACCCCCGAAAATGACGATGGTGTCTTCAATCCGGTGCTCATTCAGGATCAGTTCCGGCTTGAGAAGTTCCAGTTGCAGGCGGACCGGACGCAGCTCATCCCCAAGTAAAAAACAGAACCCGTATACGCCAGCCGGTATCCAGGCGAAAGCGTCTGCGGCGACATGGGGCATAATTGAGCAGCCCGGACATCCTCCTCTGCCGAAGGAAACGAGGTGATTTTCATTATATAAAGATTCAAAAACCAGTCTGCTTTTAGACCTTAAACGGTTCGTTTGAGGGGGAAAAATATGAAGAGGCAAAAAACAGAATGGTTATCAGGCCTGACAATGATCCTCTCCCGGGACCATTCATGCACCGTTTCCCATAGATGTAAAACGCATAAAAAAGAGAACAATGCTCCCGATGTTGAATAATGCCGAAAAAACAACACCGATTATGTAGCCGACGAGCACGGCGGTGTATGGCTTGGCAAACACGATGCGGTGTTTTGTATCGGGAGTCCAGTCCTCTTTCAATCCCTGAATCTGGAAAGCGTAACGCCCCGGATGGGGGATCTCATAGGTTTTCAACTTCATTCTAACCTGTGAAATCCATGAGGTGCGGGTCCGGAACAAGACACCGTGACCCATTACTTCCGTGCCGTATGGTGAGATGAGTGCATAATCAAGCCCCGCGAAGCGAGTCGTAAGCTGGGGTCCTTCAATGCAAAGATCCATCCGGCCCCCCTCTGTAAATTCAATTTCCTGCTGTTTGACGATGGGAACACGGATGATCGGTGATTTCCTTACTATTCTGATAATGCTTACAATGAAAAAGATCACTAAAGCCAGGGACAGAAGTAAGGCCGGGACTGAAATCCAGAGACCATTCCGGTAGAGGAAGGATAAGACGGCCATATTCACCCTTTGCTTTCTCTCAAGCCTAAAACATACCTTGGTGATCTATTTCATAAATCGGTTGACGTATTTTTTCACCACGCAAATTAGCTCATAGCTCATAG
>ENA-OSEO01001490-OSEO01001490.1-sediment-metagenome-genome-assembly--contig:-NODE-1490-length-41996-cov-4.743386_pt1 | contig 41996 bp, 47 predicted proteins | sample MGYA00237883_ERZ534232 | MGnify/ENA metagenome assembly ERZ534232 | reverse complement strand
GGCGAAATAGTCCGGGTCCAGGTAGCCCAGGGCCAGGTCGGCGTCGGTGCAGGTCGGCTCCTGGCCGCCCAGGCCGTAGCAGACCGGCCCCGGCTTGGACGAGGCCGACTGGGGCCCCATGCGCAGCAGGCCGCCCTCGTCGATCCAGCCGATGGAGCCGCCCCCGGCACCGATGGTGACCACGTTGAGCATGGGCAGGGCCAGCCTCAGCCGGTTGATCTCGCCGACCGTGGTCACGAAGGGCTTGCCGTCCTTGACCAGGGCGGCGTCAAAGGAGGTCCCGCCCATGTCCACGGTCAGGCAGTCGGCCCGGCCCTGGGCCTCGGCGTAGACCTTGCCGGCCACCGGCCCGCCGGCCGGGCCGGAGAGCAGGGTCGAGGCGGCCTGGTCGATGGCCGCCCGGGGCGAGATGACGCCGCCGTTGGAGGCCATGATGAGCAGGACGCCCCGGTACTCGGCCGCGGCCAGCTTGTCCAGGAGAGCGTCCAGGTAGCGCTTGAGGATCGGTCCGACGTAGGCGTTGAGGACCGTGGTCGAGACCCGGTCGTAGAAGCGGATCGAGGGCAGGACCCTGCTCGAGGTGGACAGATAGGCCTGGGGCAGTTCCCGGCCGATCAGCTCGGCGGCCCGCTCCTCGTGGGCCGGGTTGGCGAAGGAGTTCATGAAGCAGACGGCCACGGCCTCCACGCCCTCGGCCTTGAAGATCTCGATCGCCTCGAGAACGTCGGCCTCTTGAATGGGCCGGAGCTCCCGGCCGGCGTAGTCCAGCCGCTCGTCCACCGGCCGGCGGAGATAGCGCCTCACCAGGGGCTTGGGGTTGCGGTAGCGGTTGTTGTACTGCTCCTCGCGGATGCCCCGGCGCATCTCCAGGGCGTCGCGGACCCCCCTGGTGGTGACCAGGCCGGTCCTGGTTCCGGAGCGGGTCAGGACCGCGTTGGTGGTCACGGTGGTGCCGTGGACAATGGCGCTGACCCGGCCCAGGAACTCCTTGAGGCTGAGATTCAGGTCGGCGGCCATCTCCGAGAGGCCGGACAGGGTGGCGATGGAGGGATCGTCCGGGGTGGAGAGGGTCTTGTAGATCTTGGAGGAGCCGTCCTCGAAGCAGAGGAGGAAGTCGGTGAAGGTCCCGCCCACGTCGATGCCGATCTTGAGGTTCATCATCTGACTCCGCTGGGATGGGAACTATTGTCGCCCCCGCCGGCCGCGGGGGTCAAGGGCTGGGCTCTGACCGCCTCTCTTCCCCCGCCGCCGGAGCGAGGCCCGGGGTCACTTCTTGGCCTTGACCCTGACTTCCAGTTGAGCCCGCTGCTCCTTAAGGGCCTTGTCGTCGGGCTTGAGGGTCAGGGCCTGGCCGATGTCGGCCAGGGCCCCGGCCAGGTCGCCCTTTTTTTCAAGGGCCGCGGCCCGGTACTGGTAGATTTCGACCCGGCCCGGATCGAGGGCCAGGGCTTTGGTGAAATCGGCCGCGGCCTTGTCGTGATTGCCCTTGTTGCTCCAGGCCAGGCCCCGGTTGATGAAGGCCCCGGCGTGATCCGGGACCAGCTCGATGACTTTGGAGTAGTCGACGATGGCCCGCTCCCAGTCGCCCTTGCGGCTCAGGGACAGGGCCCGATTGAAGTGGGCCCCGACGTGCTTTGGGGCCAGGTCGATGGCCCTGGTGTAATCGGCGATGGCCTTGTCGTCGTCGCCCTTGCGGTTGAAGGCCAGGCCCCGGTTGAAGTAGGCCGTGGCCTGGCCCGGGGCCAGTTCGAGGGCCTTGGTGTAGTCGGCCAGGGCCTTGTCCTGGTCGCCCTGGCGGCTGTAGGCCACACCCCGGTTGAGGAAGGCGTCGGCGTCGTGGGGATCTAACTCGATGGCCCTGGAGTAATCGGCGATGGCCCTCTCGTACTCCCCCCGGCGGCCGTAGGCCACGCCCCGGTTGAGGAGGGCCGCGGTCTGTTTGGGGGCCAGCTCAATGGCCTTGGAGTAGTCGGCGATGGCCCGCTCCCAGTCGCCGGTGCGGCTCAGGACCAGGCCCCGGTTGAAGTAGGCCGCCGCCTGGCCCGGGTCGAGCTCGATGGCCTTTGTGTAGTCGGCCAGGGCCGCCTCGAACTGGCCCTTGAGGCTGAAGGCCAGGCCGCGGTTGAGGTAGGCCGGGGCCAGATTGGGGGCCAGATCGATGGCCTTGGTGTAGTCGGCGATGGCCTGGTCGGTCTGACCCTTCCGGCTCAGGGCCAGGCCGCGCTGGAGAAAGGCCGGGGCCCGGTCCGGGGCCAGCTCGATGACCTTGGAGTAATCGGTGATGGCCCGGTCGAACTGGCCCTTCTCCTCCAGGGCGCCGGCCCGATGCCAGTAGGCCTCGGCGTCCTTGGGCTCGAGCTCGATGGCCTTGTTGAGGTCAACCAGGGCCGCCTCGGGCTCGCCCTTGCGCAGCAGGGTCAGGCCCCGGTTGAGGCGGGCCGCGGCCAGGCCGGGGGCCAGCTCGATGGCCTTGGAGAAGTCCGAGGCGGCCTGATCGTAGTCGCCCTTCTGGAAAAAGGCCCGACCCCGGTTGTAGTAGCCGGCCGGGGCCTGGGGCGTGAGCTCGATGACTTTGGAGAAATCGGCCACGGCCCGGCCGTAGTCGCCCTGGTCGCAGAAGGCGTTGCCCCGGTTGTGAAAGCCCTCGGGCGCGGCCGGGGCCAGCTCCACGGCCCGGGAGAAGTCGGCCACGGCCTTGTCCAGCTGGCCCTTCTTGCGCCAGGCCAGTCCCCTCAGGTTGAGGCCGACCGGGTCGTCGGGCTCCAGCTCCAGGGCCCGGGAGAGATCGGCCAGGGCCTGATCCGCCTCGCCCCGGTCGAGCCTGGCCCAGCCCCGACGCTTGTAGGCGGCGGCGTAGTCGGGCTTGAGCTCAACCGCCCTGGTGTAGTCGGCCACGGCCGCCTCGGCCTGGTCCAGGGCCCGCTGGGCGTTGCCCCGGTAGTAGTAGGCGACGGCGCCGCGGGGCGCCAGTTCCACGGCCCTGGTCAGGTCGGCCAGGGCGGCCCGGGTCTGGCCCAGTTCCAGGCGGATCATGCCCCGGCTCTGAAAGGCGGCGGCGTAGGTCGGGTTGAGCTCGAGGGCCTTGGAGAAATCAGCCTCGGCCCGGTCGTACCGGCCCAGCCTGGCCAGGGCCCCGCCTCGATTGTAGTAGGCCGCGGTCATGCCCGGGGCCAGCTCGATGGCCCGGGAGTCGTCGGCGATGGCCTTCTCCCAGTCGCCCTTCTCGGCCAAGGCGTTGGCCCGGTTGTGGTAGGAAACGGCGTCCGTACTGTCCAGCTCGATGGCCCGGGTGTAGTCGGCGATGGCCTTGTCGTACTCGCGACGGTCCAGCCAGGCCCGGCCCCGGTTGACATAGGCCGTGGCCAGTTTGGGATCCAGGGAAACGGCCTTGGTGTAGTCGGCGATGGCCTTGTCCAGATCACCCTTGGCCTGCCAGGCCCCGCCCCGGTGGAAGTAGGCCTCGGCCGAGTCCGGCCCCAGCTCGGCCGCCTGGGTGTAATCGGCCACGGCCTGGTCGTACTTGCCCAGGCCGGCCCAGGCCAGACCCCGGTTGAAGTAGGCCGCGGCCAGTTTGGGATCCAGGGAGACGGCCTTGGAGTAGTCGGCCACGGCCTTGTCCAGGTCGCCCTTGGCCTGCCAGGCTCCGCCCCGGTGGAAGTAGGCCTCGGCCTGGTCGGGGGCCAGTTCCACGGTCCTGGTGTAGTCGGCGATGGCCTGGTCGTACTCGCCCAGGCGGTTCAGGGCCAGGCCGCGGTTCCTGTAGTAGGCCGGGTCGGCCGGATCGAGCTCGATGGCCCGGGCGTAGTCGGTCACGGCCTGGGCGTAGTTGCCCTCGGCCTCCAGGGCGGTGGCCCGGTTGTTGTAGTAGATGGCCCGCTCCGGCTTGAGCTCGATGGCCTTGGAGTAGTCGGCCAGGGCCTCACTGAAGCGGCCCGCTCTGGCCAGGAGGTTGCCCCGGTTGTTATAGGCCGCGGCCCGTGCGGGATCGAGCTCGATGGCCCGGGAATAGTCCAGCAGGGCCGCCTCGACGAGGCCCTTCTTCTCCCGGGCCATCCCCCGGCCGTAGTGGATCCAGGAGCGGAGCTCGTCCGACAGGTCGCCGCCCTCCAGGGCGCGGCTGAAAATGGTGATGGCCTGGTCGTAATCGCCCCGGCCGTGGGCGGCCACGGCGGCGTCCAGATCCTCGTCCGCGCCGCCCCAGACCGGCCCGATCCAGGCGAAAAGCAGTAAGAAAACGAGAAGGAGTACCAGCTTGTTTTTCAACACGGCCTCACTCCCCGGCCGGGGCCAGATCAAGCCCCGGCCGCCCCAGGACCATATGATAAAAAGATAATCCCCTTTCCCGCCCGGTCAGACTCTCGCTCTTGGGGCCACCATATCAGAAAACACCCGGTTTTTTGAACTCCCCCGGAAAGATTTCTCTAGAGGAACGCCCTGGCCGCGGCCGAAGGCCGCCCTATTTAACGCTCCGGTGTCAATCTTCCCCTTCGCTTCGCGATGGCGTCGGGGACGCGGCCCCGACACCACGTCTTTTTATGCTTCTATGACTGAATCCAAGCCAGTCTTCATTCCAATAAATTCATGAAGGAACCCGGATGTGTCGCAGAACCATCAACGCGCCCTCTCCCAGGGTGGCGATAGGGAACCTGCCTGTGTCAATGAACATGCTATTAAACAGACTCTTATGTGATGTCAGGGCCGCGTCCCTGACATCATGGCCGAAGGCCAAGCTCAAACCTCATATTCTTCAACCGGACAAACGACCTTCTCCGGATGCCGTCTGGCGTAGGCGGAAGAGTAGACATACTCCTCAGGTCTCGCCGCCAGCCCGGCCCTGACCGGATTGAAGCGTATGTACTCCGCCTTGATCCGGAGGGTGTCTTCGTCAGTCAGATAAAGATCATCAAAGCGATCCTGCCACAAACCCGAGCCGTCCCCCCAGCTTGCTTGAAGCTCGTGGGCCAGGCCCTTCTTGAAATCCCTCATGAATTCCGAAAGGCCGCCGCCCGATTCGGATGTCCGGACGATCAGGTGGATGTGGCTGGGCATTATCACGTAGTCCAGGAGGCCGACGCCGTGCCGGCGGCAGTAGTCGCCCAGTAAGAGAAGAGCCGTCTCGGCGGCCTCTCGGCTTTTAAAGACGGGCCGCCAGTCCCAGGTCGTGGTGGTCACGAACCAGGCGCCGGCCTTGGGAAGGCTGTTTCTCAGCCGCTGCCCCACGATCCTCGCCCGTCGCTTTCCTTTCGCTTCGCGATGGCGTCAGGGACGCGGCCCTGACGCCACGGGCCTAACCACCTCATTGAACGATGAAACACTGAAACCCTTGGTGGTAATGGTAATAGCCTTCTTCGGGATTCGGGAATATTACAGGCTCACCCCTCCGCTCCACGCCGGCGTTATCGGCCAGTAGGCTGAACCTATTTACAATCGTCTCTTCTTTCTGAGCGCTAGTGTATACGGCGATCACTCCGTATTTAGACCCGAGCGGCCTAAAAATATCCAACCATTTCCTTAGTTTTGCGGCATCGTTGTCTATCTCAATATTACCCCACGCCCTCTTGAGCTCTATCAATGCCACTGGCTCATTGCCCCGCGTCCAGCCCACTATGTCGATTCTCTGTCCGCCTAAGCCCGAAACATCTTGCTGATTTTTTCCTATCCATCCATTAATCTGCCTTCCCGTAGTCTCTAAAGTTACCGAATCGAACACATCTCCATTCTTCAAGTCAGTGGCGAAGTTTACTTGGAGATAGCTTTCGGGCGCATAATCTAGAGGCAAGCCTCCTGTCAACTTATAATAGTAATTGAATATTCTCTGCACCTCGCCGCTCATTATTTCGCACACCCGGTCGACCAGCACTCTTGTCATTGGCTTCTCCTCCGTAACCCGGGTGGCGCCAGGGCCGCGTCCCTGGCGCCAGGCCGAAGGCCAGGCCTTATCTACTTAAAAAATCCCCGGCTCCTTGAACTCGCCGAAGACCTCCCGGAACACCACGGCCATCTCGCCCACCGTGGCGTAGGCCCGGCAGCAGTCCACCAGGCAGGGCATGACGTTCTCGCCCTTCTGGGCCACTCGGGCCAGCTCTCTCAACTCCCGCTGCACCGCCCGGTTGTCCCGGCCGCGCCTGGTCTCCTTGAGCCGCTCGAACTGCCTCTCGGCCGAGGCCGGGTCGTAGTCGTGCAGCTCCACGTCCGGCGCCTCCTCCTCGGCCATGACGTACTTGTTGACCCCGATCTTGGTCACCTCGCCGTCCTGGACGGCCTTCTCGTACTCGTAGGCCTGGCCGGCCAGCTTGCGCTGGATGAGGCCCTCGTCCACGGCCTTGATGATCCCGCCGAAGCTCTCCACCTCGGCCATCTCGGCCAGGATCCTCTCCTCCATCTGCTTGGTCAGGGTTTCGATGAAGTAGGACCCGGCCAGGGGATCGACCGTGTCCCGGAGGCCGACCTCGTCCATGATGAGCTGCAGGGTCCTCAGCGAGAGCAGGGCCGCCCTGGGGGTGGGGATGGTGTAGGCCTCGTCGAAGGAGCAGAGGGCGATGGTCTGGGCTCCCCCTAAGGCCGCGCCCAGGGCGTAGAAGGCGCTGCGCATGATGTTGTTCTCGGGCTGGGCCTTGGTCAGGCCGTAGCCGCCGCCGCCGAAGAGGCCGCGCAGGAACATGGTCTTCTTGTCTCTGGCTCCGTAGCGCTCCTTGAGGTTCCTGGCCCAGAGCTTCCGGGCGGCCCGGAACTTGGCCACCTGCTCCCAGAGGTTGCCGAAGACGTTGAAGTTGAAGGTGATGCCCTGGCCGAACTGGTCGATGTGGTAGCCCCGCCGGATGACCTCGTCGATGTAGGCGTTGGCGATGGCCAGGGCGTAGCCGATCTCCTGGGCCGGGGTGGCCCCGGACTCGCGGATGTGGTAGCCGCAGACCGAGACCGGGTTGCAGCGCGGCAGGGTGGTCAGGCAGTACTCCAGGGTGTCGCCGATGAGCCGGACCGCCGGCTGGGTCGGGTATATCCAGGCCCCCCGGCCGATCATCTCCTTGAGGATGTCGTTCTGGGGCGTGGCCGAGATCCTGGTCTTATCAAAGCCCTTCTTCTCGGCCATGGCCTGGAACATGGCCAGCATGACCGAGGCCACGGCGTTGATGGTCAGGCCGGCCCCGATGCGGTGCAGGTCGATGCCCTCGAAGGCGACCTCCAGGTCGGCCAGGGAGTCCACGGCCATGCCCACCCGGCCGACCTCGCCGAAGGCCCGCTCGTCGTCGGAGTCGAGGCCCATCTGGGTGGGCAGGTCAAAGGCCACGTTGAGGCCGGTCTGGCCCTGGGAGATCATCAGCTTGAAACGCTGGTTGGTCTCCTCGGGCGTGCCGAAGCCGGTGTACTGGCGGGTGGTCCAGGCCCTGGTCCGGTAGCCGCCGGGGTGGGGCGAGCGGGTGAAGGGGTACTCGCCCGGCCGGCCCAGGTCGGTCTCGTAGTCAAAGCCGGCCGCGGCCAGGTCCTCGGGGCCGTAGACCGGCTTGACCTCCAGGCCGCTCTGGAGGATGACCTTCTCGATGCGGTCCTTGTCGTCCTTGATGTAGCGGGCCACGCCCATGCCGGGCCTCCTCAGGTCTCAGGCCGCCGGGGCGGCGGTGCGCTCCTTGAGCCAGGTGATGAACTCGCCGAAGGGCGTGCCCCCGGGAAAGACGCCCTGGACGCCCAGGGCCTTGAGCCGGGGCACGTCCGCCTTGGGGATGACCCCGCCGACGACGAGGAGGACTTCCTCCAGCCCACTCTGGCGGCAGAGCTCGACCAGCCTCTGGCAGATGGGCAGGTGGGCCCCGGACATGATGGACAGGCCGATGACGTCCACCCCCTCCTGGAGGGCCGTGCTGACGATGCTCTCCAGGCTCTGGTGCAGGCCGGAGTAGATGACCTCGAAACCGGCGTCACGCAGGGCCAGGGCGACCACCTTGGCCCCCCGGTCGTGGCCGTCCAGGCCGGGCTTGGCCACCAGGACCCTGATCTTGCCGGCCATTAGCTGCCCCTCCCCCTAAAGTTTGAGCCGGCCGGCCTCCAGCTCGCGTCTCAAGGCCAGCCGGGCCCGCTCGATGTGCTCCCTGACCAGGCGCTCGGCTTCGGCCGCGTCTCCCCGGGCAATGGCCTCGATGATGGCCTCGTGGTCCTGGTAGGACCGCTCGGGCATGCCCTCGAGACCGAGGATGGACCGGCGGAGCCGGTAGAAGTGCTCCCTCAGGTCGCCGATGGTCCTTCTCAGGCGCTGGCTGCCCGAGGCCTCGTAGAGCAGGTCGTGGAAGACGGTGTTGGCCTCGATCAGCCGGGCCGGGTCCGGTCCCTTCATGGCCGCCTCGTAGAGGGCCAGCTTGTCCCTGAGCCGGCCGACCAGCTCGGGCGTGGTCCGCCTGGCCGCCCGGGCCGCGGCGTGACCCTCCAGGACCGCGCGCAGGTCCATGATCTCGTCCACGTCCCCGGGACTAGCCTGGGCCACGACGAAGCCGCCCTTGTCCCGGCGCTCGACCAGGCCCTCGCGCTCCAGCTTGTGGAAGGCCTCCCGGACCGGGGTGCGCGAGGCGCCGTGCTGGAGGGCAATTTTTTCCTCTATGAGGCGCTTGCCAGGGGCTAGATCACCCCTCAATATGGACAACCTGAGGATATTGAAGACTTCTTCGCCCAGGGAGCGGCGGCCTTTCGGTAGCCGGGCCACTACTTGAGCAGCTCCCGGCCGATGTTGGCCTGGAGGATCTCGTGGGTCCCGCCGCCGTAGAGGAGGAAGCGGCTGTCTCGGAAGAAGCGCTGGACCGGGTAGTCCATGGAGTAGGAGTAGCCGCCCATGACCCGGGTGGCCCGGTCGGCCGCGTCGCAGGCCGTCTCGCAGACAAAGTACTTGAGCATGGACGACTCGTTGAGGGCCCGCTCGCCCCGGTCGATCCGGGCGCAGACGTCGGCCAGCATCAGCTCCGAGGTGTATATCCGGGTCTTCATGTTGGTCACGTGGGCCTGGACGAGCTGGAAGTCCTTTATCAGCCGCCCGAACTGGGAGCGCTCCTTGGCGTACCTGACCGAGGCCTCAAAGGCCGCCCGGGCCAAACCCAGGGCCAGGGCCGCGGTCATGGTCCTGATCTCGGCCAGGATGGAGAGGAGGGCGCGCATGCCCTGCCCCTCGGGCACAAGCATGTTCTCGGCCGGGATCACGGCGTCTAAGAAGGCGATCTCGGCCAGGGGGGTGGAGCGGGTGCCCACGGTCTCAAACCGCTTGGAGACCGAGAAGCCGGGCGTCTCCCGGGGCACCAGGCAGAAATTGAGGCCCTTGGAGCCCGAGCCGGGCCTGGTCTGGACCAGGACGGTGAAGAAGTCGGCCACCGGCGCGTTGGTGATCCAGGTCTTCATGCCGTTGAGGACCCAGCGGTCGCCGTCCTTGAGGGCCGTGGTCTTCAGGCCGGTCAGGTCCGAGGAGTGGTCCGGCTCGGTCAGGCAGAAGGCCGAGACCAGCTCGCCGCGCATGGCCGGGTGGAAGTAGCGCTCCTGGTGCTCGGCCGTGCCGTAGTGGCAGATGAAGTTGGTCCCCATCAGCCCCTGCAAGGCGTAGACGGCCGCCAGGGAGACCAGGCCCCGGGCCAGCTCCTCGCAGGCGATGCAGTAGAGGGTGTTGTCGCCCCCGGCCCCGCCCTTGGCCACTGGGTAGCGCAGGCCGAAGGCCCGCATCCGGCCCAGCATCTGGAAGAGGTCCCGGGGGAAGAGCCCGCTCTCGTCGATCTCCTGGGCCCGGGGGATGACCTCCTCCTCGGTGAAGCGCCGGAAGGTCTGGCGCAGCAGGCCGGCCCTGTCAGAGCGCAGGAGGGACGCCTGTCTGGGCTTGGGTTTGATCGTCTTCCTGGCCATGTCTCAGGCCCCCTGGACCGCCCTGATCAGGGCGGGCACGATCGCCTTGAAGTCGCCGACCAGGCCGAAGTCGGCCACCTCGAAGATGGCCGCGCCGGGGTCGCGGTTGATGGCCACGATGTAGCGGGAGTCTAAAATCCCGGCCCGGTGCTGGATGGCCCCGGAGACGCCGCAGGCTAAATAGAGCTCCGGCCTGACGGTCAGGCCGGTCTGGCCGATCTGCCGCTCCGGCCCGATCCAGCCGGCCTCCACGGCCGCCCGGCTGCCGCCGACCTGGCCGCCCAGGGCCTGGGCCAGCTCCTCCAGGAGCCGGAAGCCCTCTTCCGAACCCAGGCCCCGGCCGCCGGCCACGATCACCCTGGCCCGACTGAGGTCCACCGGCGGGTCGGCCTGCCTGACCTCCCTGAGGAGCAAAGCGCCCAGGTCGGCCGGGCCCAGATCGGCCTGGTGCTCGATGACCCGGCCCTGGCGGGCCGGGTCTAAGGGCAGGGCCTCCATGATGCCCGGTCTGACCGTGGCCATCTGGGGCCGGGAGTAGCGGCTGGCGATGGTGGCCATGACGTTGCCGCCGAAGGCCGGCCGGGTCTGGAGAAGGATTTTCTCCTCGGGGTCGATAGTAAGATCGGTGCAGTCGGCGGTCAGGCCCAGGCTCAGGCGCCGGGCCAGGCGCGGGGCCAAGTCCCGGCCCTGGTGGGTCGCCCCGATGAGCAGGATGCCGGGCTTCTCCACCCTGATCAGCCCGGCCAGGGCCCGGGTGTGGGGGCCGGTCAGGTAGTTGTCCAGGAGTTCGTCCTCGATGAGGTGGACCTCGTCGGCGCCGCGGCCGATCAGGTCCGGGGCCAGGTCCCTGACCGCCTGGCCCAGAAGCACGGCCCCGACCCGCTGGCCGAGCTGCTCGGCCAGCCGCCGGGCCGCGCCCAGGAGCTCCAGGCCGACCGGGTGGAGCCGGCCCCGCCGGACCTCGGCCAGGACGAAGACGCCCTCGTAGTCCCCGAAGTCGGGCACCGCCCGCGGGGCCGCGTCGGAGAGGATCGCCCCCTCGGCGCAGGCGCTCAGGCAGGCCCCGCACTGGGTGCAGCGCTCGGTCATGACCGCCCGGCTCTCGACGACCTCCAGGGCGTCGTAGGGGCAGTCCCTGAGGCAGCGGGCGCAGCCGGTGCACTTCTCGGTCTCGATGAAGACGCCCATCAGGCCCCCCCCCGGATGACCCCGGCCTTCTTGAGCCGGGCGACCAGGCCGGCGGCCATCTCGGCCGGACCGCCCTCGAGGCGCTCGCCCTGGCGGGCCTGCTTGGGCGAGAAGGTCCTGAGCACCTGGGTGTAGGAGCCGGCCAGGCCTATCTGATCGGCCTTGAAGCCCAGGTCGGCCGCGTTGAGGACCTGGAGCGGCGCCTTGGGCTCGCAGGCGGCCAGCAGGTCGGGCACGATCGGCCAGCGGGGTCGGTTCAGCTCGGCCGTGACCGTCAGCAGGACCGGCGGCCCGACCTCCAGCTCCTGGAAGCCGTCCTCGATCCGCCTGGTCACCTGGAGGGTCCTGTCCCTGACCTCCAGGCCGCAGACGTAGGTCACCTGACCAAGGCCCAGGGCCTCGGCCACCTGGGGGCCGATTTGGGCCGTGTCGCCGTCGATGGCCTGGCGGCCGGTCAGGACCACCCCGGCCGGACCCAGTTTGTCGATGGCTCGGGCCAGGACTGTAGAGGTGGCCCAGGTGTCGGCCCCGGCGAAGAGTTTGTCCGAGAGGAGCACACCGGCGTCGGCGCCTAGTCCCAAGGCCTCGCTGAGGACGTCGACGGCCTGGGAGGGGCCCATGCTCAGGGCAATGACCCGGCACTTCTCCGGCCAGGCCTCCCGGATTCTGAGGGCCGCCTCCAGGGCGTGGCGGTCCTCGGGGTTCATGATCGCCTCGACCCCCTCCCTGATCAGGCTGCCAGTCTTGGGGTCGAGCTTGACCTGGCTGGTGTTGGGCACCTGCTTGACCAGGACGAAGACGTTCACAACTCTCCCCCTTAGGTCCCCCGGCGGCTCAGATGACGCCCCTCTTCCGGTAATCGTCCAGTTCGGCCGGGCTCAGGCCCAGCTCCCGGCCGTAGACGGCCTGGTTGTGCTCGCCGAAGCGGGGCGGGAAGCTCAGTTCCCGGCCCCTGGTCCTGAGGTGCTCGGTCATCAGCGGCGGCGGGGCCAGGGTCAGCTTGAGTCCGCTCCTGGGATCCTTGGCCCAGAGCAGGTTCGGGGCGACGTAGGGGTCCTGGGCCACCTCGTCGATGCTGGCGATCTTGGCCGCGGCCAGACCGGCCCCAGCCCAGAGCTCGAGCAGGTCCCTGGTCTTGAAGGTTCTGGTAACCTCGGTCAGGCGGCGGTTCAGGTTGGCCACGTCCTTGATCCGGCCCTCGTTGCGCCGGTAGGCCTCCTCGTCCAGGCCCTCGAAGCCGGGCAGGCCGATCAGGCTGGCCCACTGCTTGTCGTTGCCCATGGCCAGGTAGACGTAGCCGTCCGCCGTTGGGTAGACCGAGACCGGGGCGAAGAACTCGTGGATGTTGCCCCGGCGGGTCATCTTGCGGCCGAAGGTCTGGGACAGGGTCAGGGGCACGGTCAGCCAGGAGGCGGTCGATTCGAGCATGGCCAGGTCGATCCGGCGGCCCCGGCCGGTCAGGGCCCTGAGGTAGAGGGCCTTCATGATCTGGCCGTAGGCGTGCTCCGAGGTGCCCATGTCCGGCAGGGGGACGCCCAGCACCTGGGGCGAGGAGTCGGCCTCGCCGGTCATCTCCATCAGCCCGCCCCGGGCCTGGAGGATGGGGTCGTAGGCGGCCTCGTTGCGCTGGGGGCCGAAGCCGGTCACGCCCAGCCAGATCAGGTCTTCCCGGCAGCCTTTGAGGCGGTCGTAGTCGATGCCCAGCTTGGCGTAATTCTTGGGCAGCTGGTTGGTGCAGAAGATGTCGACCTTGAGCTCGACGATGAGGCGCCCCAGGAGCTCCTGGCCCTCGGGCTCGGCCAGGTTGAGGGTCAGGGCCTCCTTGCCGGCGTTGATGCAGAGATAGTAGCTGTTCATCCGCTCTTCGGCCAGGACGTTCTGGCCGATGAAGCGGTTGGGGTCGCCGGTGATGGGGTGCTCCAGCCGGATGACCCTGAGCCCGTCCTGGGCCAGGCGAAAGGTCAGATAGGGCAGGACCGTGGCCTGCTCCAGGGAGAGGATGGTCAGGCGGCTCAAAGGCTCCATGGACCCCCCGGCGGACGGGTTGACGGCGCTGCTGGCTTGGGCTAAGTTGAATTTGATCTGTATACTGTATACAATTATTTCAGGAGCCGGGTCAAGTCCTAACTGGGCGCTCTTCTCCAGCCGAGGTGGCCGGTGGGCAAGCAACTCTTGAGCTTCACGGTCAACGACCGGCCCCAGGAACTGGCCGTCCGCCCCAACGCCACCCTGCTGGAGGTTCTCCGGGAGCAGCTCCAGCTCACCGGGGCCAAGCCGGGCTGCGACGAGGGCGCCTGCGGCGCCTGCACAGTCCTCCTGGACGGCCAGCCGGTCCGGTCCTGCCTGACCCTGGCCTTGGAGGTCGAGGGCCGGGCAGTGACGACCATCGAGGGCCTGGCCAGCGGCGGCGAGCTGACGGCCCTCCAGCGGGCCTTTGTCAATCACGGCGCGGTCCAGTGCGGCTACTGCACCTCGGGCATGATCCTGGTGGCCACGGCCCTGCTGGCCCGCAACCCCGACCCCAGCGAGGCCGAGGTCCGGGCCGCCCTCTCGGGCAACGTCTGCCGCTGCACCGGCTACGCCAAGATCGTCGAGGCAGTCCTGGCCGCGGCAGAGGAGATGCAGAAGGGTGGCTGATCCATCCGGAACCTGGCCCAGCCAGGAGGAGATCGAGGCCCGCAGCCGGGCGGCCTGGGCCGCCCTGCCGGCCGAGGAGAAGCTGGAGTACCTGGAACACGTCGTCAGCGGGCTCCTGGCCGCCAGGGCCGCCGGCCCTAAGAGACCCGGAGAGGCTGATGAGCCGGACAAAAGAAGAAAACCGTAAACCGGAAGAGGCAGAGGCCAGCAGCCGGCCGGGCAAGGCCCTCTCGGCCGAGGAAAAGCGCCGGGTCATCGAGGAGCTTTACCGGACCCTGACCTCCTGAAGCCCGGACGACCGGCCCGGCGGGCCGGCCTGCCCGGCCGAGGAAAGCCCCGACTGAGAGGCGGACATGACCGACTACTCCCTCATCGGCCAGCGCCTGCCCCGGGTGGACTCCTGGGCCAAGGTCACCGGCGAGGCCCGCTATGCCGCCGACCTTATCCTGCCCCGGATGCTCACGGCCAAGGTCCTCAGGAGCCCTCACGCCCACGCCAAAATACTCAACATCGACCTGAGCCGGGCCCGCCGGGTCAGGGGGGTGGTCGACATCGTCACCGGCCGGGACACGGCCGGGATCAAGTGGGGCGTCTTCGCCTACACCCGCGACCAGGAGATGCTGCCTCTGGAGAAGGTCCGCTACGTCGGCGACGAGGTCGCGGCCGTGGCCGCCGAGGACGAGGAGGCCGCCCTGGAGGCCCTGAGCCTGATCCTGGTCGACTACGAGCCTCTCCCGGCCGTGTTCGACCCCCTGGAGGCGATCAGGGAGGGCGCGCCCCTGATCCACGAGGACTTCCCCGGGAACATCAACGTCCACGTGCCCATCGACGTCGGCGACGTGGCCGCCGGCTTCGCCGAGAGCCATCTGGTCCGGGAGGACACTTACACCGCGGAGTCCGAGTCCTACTTCCAGGGCGAGCCCCTGGCCGTGGTGGCCAACTGCGACAGCGCCGGCAACCTGGAGGCCTGGTTCCCCAACGCCGCGCCCCACCAGAAGGCCAAGGCCCTCTCCAACGCCCTGGGCCTGCCCCTGAACAAGGTCCAGGTCCGCAAGGTCTTCCAGGGCGGGGCCTTCGGCGGCCGCTCCGACGTCTTTCCGGGCGAGTTCATCACCTGCCTCCTGGCCCTGCGCAACCGCCGCCCGGTCAAAATGGTCTACCGCCGCGAGGAGAACACCATCGCCACCCGCCAGGGCCACTCCATGGTCACGACCATCAAGACCGGCGTCGACCGCCAAGGCCTTGTCCTGGCCCGGGAGATAACCTGCTACATGGACGGCGGGGCCTACTCCTCGACCGGGCCCATCGCCACCTCGGTGCCCTTCCTGTGCATGGAGCAGACCTACAAGCTGCCCAACGTCCGCTACAACGGCTACCGGGTCTACACCAACAAGCCCATCCGGGGCATGATCCGGGTCCACGGCCGGGCCTTTGCCGTCGGCGTGGACACCCAACTGGACCGGCTCGCCGAAGAACTGGGCAAAGACCCAGTTGAGGTCAGGCTTATAAACTCAAGAGATCCAGGCGAATACACCCCGACCAGGTCCTTTGTCCAATCCTGCGGCCTCAAGGAGTGCATCACCAAGGCCACGACCGCGGCCGGCTGGTCGGAAAAATATGGTAAATTGCCCATGTGGCGGGGGATCGGCCTGGGGACCAACTCGGTCCAGACCGGCTTCCCCTTAGGCATCCGGGGCGGCTCCCAGGCCTTTGTCAAGTTCAACGAGGACGGCGGGGCCACGGTCATCTCTGGGGCGGTGGACAACGGCCAGGGCAACGACATGATGCTCCTGACCGTGGCCGCCGAGGAGCTTGGCCTCCGGATCAATGACATCGAGCTCATCTCGGCCGACACCCAGGTCACGGCCAACGACCCCGGGGCCTACTCCATGGTGACCACCTTCGCCGCCGGCAATGCCGTCCGCCTGGCCGCCCAGGACGCCAGGCGGCAGCTCTTCGAAGTGGCCGCCGGCGAGTTCGAGGCCAACCTGGACGACCTTCTCCTCAAGGACGGCCAGATCACGGTCAAGGGCAGCCCGGACGTGAGCCTGCCCCTGGCCAAGGTGGTCCGCCTGGCCCTCATCCAGGGCCGGCCGGTCATGGGCCGGGGCCACTTCGCCCCCAAGGTGGACCACACCCGGGAGTGGGTCAGGAAGCCCGAGGGCCAGCTCTCCGAGACCTTCTCCTTCGGGGCCACCGTGGCCGAGGTGGAGGTGGACCCGGAGACGGGCAAGGTCAAGGTCCTCAATGTGGTCGCGGCCCAGGACTGCGGCTTCGCCATCAACCCGATGATCGTCGAGGGCCAGTTCGAGGGCTCGGTGGCCATGGGCGGCCAGGGCGGGATGCTGGCCGAGGCCCACCGCTTCTCTGGCGGCCACGTCATGAACCCGACCCAGACGGAGTACAAGCTGCCCCTGGCCGCGGACATGCCGCCCATCACCCCGATCATCGTCGAAACCCTGGACCCGACCGGGCCCTATGGGGCCAAGGAAGCGGGCATGTCCATCGCCATGTCCGCGGCCCAGGCCTACGCCGCGGCCGTCTGCAACGCCACCGGGATCTGGTTCAGGGACTTCCCCATCACCCCGGAGAAGATCGTCGCGGCCCTGGCCGAGAAACAGGACTGAGAAGACCGGCCGGGTGGAGCAATATCCGCCAAATCTCCCCGACTCCAGTGGGGAGCGTCCCTTCGCCTGAGGAGTCGCCCATGAAAGCCACGGCCATCGACCACATCTGCATCGCCGTCCGGGACCTGAAGACGGCCCGGCGGGCCTACGAGGAGACCCTGGGCCTCACCCTGGCCCTGGAGTACGTCTCCGAGAGCGAGAAGATCCGGGTGGCCCGCTACTACTTAGGTGAAGTCGCCCTGGAGCTGATGGAGGACCTGGACGGCAGCGGCGAGGTGGCCAAGTTCATCGCCCGGCGGGGCGAGGGCGTCTTCCTCATCTCCTACCGGGTCGAGGACGTGGTCGAGGGCCTCAGGGAGCTTAAGCGGCGGGGCGAGGCGACCATCGACCGGGAGCCCCGCCGCCTCCTGGGCAACCGCTACGCCTTCATCCAGCCGCCGGCCAAGCTGGGCGGGGTCCTGACCGAGATCCTCGACGGCCGGTTCGACCCCGAGAGGAATTGAAGACAAACGGGACTTGACAGGTCCCCTTTGGGGAGTATTGTTGTTTTGCGCCTACCCGGCGAGATCGACTATTGAGGAACCGAAAGCAAACCGGCCTTGATTAGACTGACTCGGGCTGGAGAATACGCCATCCGGGCGGTGCTCTACCTGGCCGCCCAACCCAATGGTCAAATCTCTGGACGGGAGAGCGTGGCCGAGGCCCAGTCCATCCCCGTTAGCTTCCTGTCCAAGATTCTCCAGCGCCTCAGCCTGGCCGGCATCGTCCGCTCCTACAAGGGCTCGGCCGGCGGCTTCAGACTGGCCCGGCCGGCCGAGGAGATCACCCTCCTCGACGTCCTCAGGGCGGTCGAGGGGCCGCTCGCGGTCAACAAGTGCCTCCTGGAGCCGGGATTGTGCCACCATCAGCCAATCTGCCCGGTCCACCCGGTCTGGCGGGACATCCAGAAGACCCTGGAGTCGACCCTCAGCCAGGTCAGCTTCGCCCAACTGGCCGCCGGTCTGCCCACGCTCCCGTCCAACTGAGGCCCAGTTCTAGCCGAGACTAACCCTCCAGCTTCCCGGCCAGAATCCGTTTCAGCTCCTCATCAACGATGGAATCGGCCACCTGGCTGAGGACCTCCTGGCGGCTGACTCCCGGGGGCAGGACTCGATCCAGGACGTCGTCCACCACGGAGTCGATGGTCTCCGGGGGCAGGTTGATCCGCTCCCTGGCCTCGCCGGCCACGGCCAGCCTGGAGAAGCGGCCGAGCAGGGATTCGACCTTGGCCCGGTCCCGGTCGAGGCGCTCCCGGCTGGCCAGCCTGGCCTCCTTGATCCGGACCAGGGCCTCGTCCAGCCGCGCCAGGTCGGCCTCGGCCTGGCTCCCGGCCCGGTCCAGGTCCTCGATGAGCTCCTCCAGGTCTTTCAGCCTGGCGGTGAGGCGGTCCTCCAGGCCGGCCAGCCTCTCCTCCTTTTCCTGGACGATCCCCCTGAACCGGACCGCGTCCTCCATGGTCTCGGCCGCGGCTGGGTAGCGGGCGGCGTAGGCGCTGAGCAGAGACTCCAGGCCGGCCTTGGTCAGGCTGGTCGTCTCGATCTCCTGACTCAAGTCCGAGCAGACGGCCGCCACCTCGCCCAAAAACGGGTCCAGGCCCTGGCTGGCCTCCTCCAGGGCGGCCAGTCCCTCGACCACGGTCTCGATCAGCTCGACCAGCTCCTCCCGGGTCCGGGACAGATCAGCCGGCTCCATGGGCACCTCCACCGGACTGGCCCAATTCTCCGCCATGACCGAGGCCCAGGTCAAGGGAAAAGGGCCGCGGGCGGGCCTGTAACTACATTATCTGGTGTTGTATGAACTCAAGGATACAATATAGGGGAAAACAAGGTCCCGCCGGCGCGCCTAGCGCGCCCCCCAGGCCAGGTTGCGGTGAAGCCAGCCCTTGCTGCCATCGTCGTGGAGGACCCTGAGCCATTCCCCGGATTTCTTGAGAACCCTGAAGGCGGCGCCGCTGGCGGCGGTGAAGAGGATGCGGGCCTTGGTGGTCGGCCGCTGGCGGATGTTGGCCTCCTTGACCTTGACGACCACGCATCTGATCTTGCCCAGGAGCCGGCCCAGGACCCAGGCCACGTCGTTCTCGAAGTCCTTGACCCTGTACCAGCCCTTGCTCCGGCCGAGCACCCGGACCGGGTAGTACTTACTGGCCGTGAACAGGACCTGCCGCTTAGTCGAGGGGCCGGCCCGGAAATTGGCCTTGGCCACCTTGACGGCCAGGATCTCCGCCTGGGCCACCGCCGGCCAGGCCAGCAACAAGGCCGCGGCCGCCCAGACCTTGAGCCTGGAAAACCCGCCTGGTTTGGCTGAATACGGTCTCGAGTCCTTCACTTCTCCGAACAGATCCAAGAATCGCATCTGGTGGTATATTTAATCGGACTATAACCCATATCTAGTGGATGCGCAAGGGAAATTTTCACGAAATTTACTGCCGGCCGGTACCAGACAGACTAGGGTCCCACATGATGGGGCCAGGCCCCGGTTTCCCGGCTCCTGATCAGCCCTCCAGAGCCGGACGGACGGCTCTGGTCCGTTTTCCCTCTCTCAGGAATCCCAGAGGTCCCGGAGGACCTGTTTGGCCCTCAGGGCCGGCACCGCGCCCAAAGGCGGGGCGATCAGGTGGCCGTCGCTCCTCTCCTGCCAGAAGGTTATCCGGCCGCTGGCGGAGTCGACCTGAACCAGAATGTCCTGCGGCAGCCTCGTCTTCCTGGCCTCCTCCCTGGTCAGGTGGCGAGCGCCCTCAAAGCTGTCCGGGCTTCTCTCCCAAGATCGCGACATGAATGCCCCCCGCTCGTCGTCCGGCAAGCCGGCCCGTTCGGTCCAAACCGCCCTGAGCCAGAGCCCCTTCCCGCGAGCGGCGTAACGGTCAGCCCGCCGGATCTGCCCGGCCGGCCGCAGCCCGGGCGGTGACGGCTCCACGGCCTGACTCACCCCTCGCGGACGGGCTCGGCTTCAGCGGGGAGCCTGACCGCCACGGCCCGGCCCGAAGGACCGAATTGAAAAAGGCGAGCAACCCTCTCTTTGGCCTCTTATCATCGCTCGACTGGGCGAGTCAAGGGGGTCCGCACCGAATTTTACATAACTTTTTAGAAGAAAATATCTCCGCCACTGGCCCGACGCCGGCCTCCGGGCCGAACCGGTCCGACCGGCCAGGCCCCTCGGCCGGCCCGAGGCCTTAAAATTTAAGGACAACGAGGTTGACAATGCCCCAACGGCCTGTTATTTAGGGCGTTACCTTTAGGCGCGTAGCTCAGGGGGAGAGCGCTACCCTGACACGGTAGAGGTCCCGAGTTCAAATCTCGGCGCGCCTACCAGATGAGTCCCGGAGGGCTCGTCAGGCGGCCGGAGCGTAGGACGCGGCGGTTTAGTCTGCCGCTGTCTTTTTCTTGGGGAGGGAGTCAGACTTTGTCCGTGCGGGTGAACCTGTCCGGCCAGGGAGAGGTCAGCGTCGCCGAGGGAACCCCGGTGAGCCAGGTTCTGGCCGGGCTGAAGGGCGGCCCCTGGCTGGCGGCCAGATTAGACGGCCGCCTGGTCGACTTGAGCCAGCCTCTGGACGCCGACGCCAGCCTGGAGCCCATCAGCGCCGACAGCCCCGAGGGCCAGGAGATACTCCGCCACTCGACCTCACACGTCATGGCCGAGGCGGTCAAGAGCCTCTTCCCCGAGGCCAAGGTGGCCATCGGCCCGGCCATTGAGAACGGCTTCTACTACGACTTCGACGTGCCCACCCCCTTCAAGCCCGAGGACCTGGACAGGATTGAGGCCAAGATGGCCGAGATCATCGCCGCCGACCTGCCCTTCAGCCGCCAGGAGGTCAGCGTCGGCCAGGCCATCGAGCGTTTCAAGGCCGAGGGCGAGGACTACAAGGTCGAACTGCTCGAGGACATGGGGCTCAAGCCCGAGGCAAAGGTCTCCCTTTACGGCCAGGGAGGCTTCACCGACCTCTGCCGGGGCCCCCACATCCCCTCCACCGGCCGGATCAAGGCCTTCAAGCTCCTCTCCACGGCCGGGGCCTACTGGCGGGGGGACGAGCGCAACCGGATGCTCCAGCGCATCTACGGGACCGCCTTCTCCCAGGCCAGCCAGCTCAAGCAGCACCTCCACAACCTGGAGGAGGCCAAGCGCCGCGACCACCGCAAGCTGGGCAAGGAGCTGGAACTGTTCAGCTTCCACGACGAGATCGGGCCGGGCATGGTCGTCTGGCACCCCAAGGGCGCCCTGCTGAGGACGATCATCGAGGACAACGAGAAGCGCTGGCACTTGAAGCGCGGCTACCAGATCGTCATCGGGCCGCAGCTTCTCAAGCGGGACCTCTGGGAGCGCTCGGGCCACTTCGACAACTACCGCCAGAACATGTACTTCTGCGAGATAGAGGGCGAGAGCTACGGCGTCAAGCCGATGAACTGCCTGGCCCACATGCTCATCTACAAGAGCAAGAAGCGCTCCTACCGCGATCTGCCCCAGCGCTACTTCGAACTGGGCGTGGTCCACCGCCACGAGAAATCCGGCGTCCTCCACGGCCTGCCTCGGGTGCGCCAGTTCACCCAGGACGACGCCCACATCCTCTCCACGCCCGAGCAGGTCAACGACGAGATCAAGGCCATCCTGGACCTGGAAGCCGACATGATGGCCGTCTTCGGCTTCGACTACCGCCTCGAGCTGGCCACCCGGCCGGAGAAGTCCATCGGCAGCGACGAGGACTGGGAGCTGGCCACCAGGGCCCTGATCCAGGCCCTTCAGGACAAGGGGCTGGACTACCGGGTCAACGAGGGCGACGGCGCCTTTTACGGGCCCAAGATCGACCTCCACCTGACCGACGCCCTGGGCCGGAGCTGGCAAACTGGGACCATCCAATGTGACTTTACCTTGCCCGAGCGCTTCGACTTGACGTATATTGGTCCCGATGGTAGAGAACATCGGCCAGTCATGCTGCACCGGACCATTCTCGGCTCCCTGGAGCGCTTCATCGGCGTGCTCATCGAGCATCACGCGGGCAAGTTCCCGGTCTGGCTGGCTCCTGTCCAGGCGGTCATCCTCTCGGTGACCGACCGGGTGGCCGAGTACTGCGCCCGGCTCCAGGCCGAGCTGGCCGAGGCCGGGCTGCGCGTTGAACTGGATTCGCGCAACGAGAAGCTGGGCTACAAGATCAGGGAGGCCCAGCTCCAGAAAGTACCCTACATGCTCGTGGTCGGCGACAGGGAGGCTGAAGCGGGCCAGATTGCCCTGAGGACCCGAGACGGAGAGGACTTGGGCCCGGTGGAGGTCAAGGCCTTCATCGAGCGCGTCCAATCCGAGTCCAGGGTCAGCATCTAGATGCAGGGACGGCGCTTCTCGGACAAGGAGGTGAGGGCATAGCCGAAAAGAGGGTTGCGATCAATGATCAGATCAGGGCGCGCACCGTCCGGCTCATCGGATCGGACGGCAGCCAGTTGGGTATAATGCCCGTTGAGGAGGCCCTGGAGAAGTCCAGGACCGAGGCTCTGGATCTGGTCGAGGTGGCACCGGGCTCGGACCCGCCGGTCTGCCGCATCATGGATTACGGCCGTTACAAGTACACTCAGGCCAAGAAGGTCCAGGAAGCGCGCCGGAAATCGAGCCAGGTGACGATCAAGGAGATCAAGATCCGGCCCAAGACCGAGGAGCACGACGTCCAGGTCAAGCTCCGCCGGGCCCGCCAGTTCCTGGAGCAGGGCAACCGGCTCAAGGTCTCGATGATGTTCCGGGGCCGGGAGCTGGCCTACACCGAGAGAGGCCGGGACCTGCTGCTGCAGTTCGCCCAGCAGCTTCAGGATCTGGGCCAACTGGAGAGTCTGCCCAAGATGGAGGGGCGCAACATGTCCCTGGTGGTGACGCCCAAGCAGAGTCAATCGGGCTAGCCGGCCCGCCGGCCGGTTGACCCCTGACGAGGAAGGTTGAGCATGCCCAAACTCAAAACCAACCGCGGCGCGGCCAAGCGGTTCAAGCTGACCGGCCGGGGCAAGGTCAAGCACAAGAAGTGCAACCACAGCCACATCCTGACCAAGAAGACGACCAAGCGCAAACGGGGCTTAAGGAAGAGCGGCCTGATCGACGTCACCGACAGGCGCTCCATCAAGCGCCTCTTGCCCTACGCCTGAGTCTTGAGGAGAGATGAACCATGCCCAGGGTAAAGGGGGCTTCCGCCAAGAGGCGGCGCATCGAGAAAGTCCACAAGGCGGCCAAGGGCTTCTGGGGCTCGCGCAAGAACCTGAGCCGGATGACCCAGGAGTCGGTTGACCGGGCCCGCAAGTACGCCTACCGCGACCGCCGGCAGCGCAAGCGCGAGATGCGCCGGCTCTGGATCGTCCGCATCAACGCCGCGGCCAGGGCCAACGAGATGAGCTACTCCCGCTTCATGGCCGGCCTCAAGGCGGCCAACGTCGAGATGGACCGCAAGGTCCTGGCCGATCTGGCCGCCTGCGACCCCCAGGCCTTCAGCCAGCTGGCCGGCCTGGCCAAAGAAGCCCTGGGCGCCTGAGAGTCCGGGCCGGGGCCGAGAGTGGAAGAGAGACTCATCCAGGTCAAAGAGGCCGCCCTGGCGGCCGCGGCCGGGGCGGATTCTCCGGCCGCCCTGGACCAGATCGGCCTGGCTTATCTGGGCCGCAAGGGCGAGCTGACCCAACTGCTCAGGTCCACCGGCTCCCTGCCGCCGGAGCGGCGGCCGGCCTTCGGCCAGGCGGCCAACCAGGCCCGCCGGGAGGTGGAGGACGCCATCAAGGCCCGCCGGGCCGAGCTGGCCGCCCGGCTGGATCGGGAACGGGGGGCCATCGACGTCAGCCTGCCCGGCCGGCGGGGCTATCTGGCCACCAGCCACCCGATCACGCGGATCATGGACGAGGTGGCCGAGATATTCGGCCGCCTGGGCTTCGAGTCGAGGCTGGGGCCGGAGGCCGAGACCGACTACTACAACTTCGAGGCCCTCAACTTCCCCAAGGACCATCCGGCCCGGGACATGCAGGACACCTTCTTCCTGTCGGCCGAGACCCTGCTCAGGACCCACACCTCGCCGGTCCAGATCAGGACCATGGAGCAGAAGAGACCGCCGGTCAGGATGATCTGCCTGGGCAAGTGCTTCCGCCGCGATTCGGACGCCACTCATTCACCCATGTTCCACCAGTGCGAGGGGCTGCTGGTGGACAAGGGGGTCTCCCTGGCCGACCTCAAGGGGACCATGACCTTTTTCGTCCACGAGATGTTCGGCCCCCAGGTGCCCCTCAGGTTCAGGCCCTCCTTTTTCCCCTTCACCGAGCCCTCGGCTGAGGTGGACATGGGCTGCGTCATGTGCCAGGGTCAGGGCTGCCGCGTCTGCTCCGGGACCGGCTGGCTGGAGATCCTGGGCAGCGGCATGGTCGACCCGGCCGTCTACGGCTTCGTGGACTACGACCCGGAAGAGGTCTCCGGCTTCGCCTGGGGCATGGGCATGGAGAGAATCTGCATGCTCAAGTACGGCGTCAATGACTTGCGCCTCTTTTTCGACAATGATCTTCGATTTCTGAGCCAGTTTTAGCAAGGGGGCCCGGTTGCTCTGCTCCCTGAATTGGTTGGCCGAGTACGTGAAGCTCACTCTGGAGCCAGAGGAGCTGGCCGATCGCCTGACCATGGCCGGCCTGGAGGCCAAGGCCTGGCCGCGGTACGATGACCGGCCCGAGGGGGTGGTGGCGGCCCGGCTCCTGGCCGTGGAGCAGCACCCCAAGGCCGACCGGCTCAATGTCTGCCGGGTCGAGGCGGGCGGCCAGGAGCTGAGCGTGGTCTGCGGCGCGCCCAACCTCCGGCCCGGGACGATCCTGCCCCTGGCCCTGGTCGGGGCCAGGCTGCCCGGCGGAATGAGGGTCGAGAAGAGCCTCATCCGCGAGGTCGAGTCCCGGGGCATGCTCCTGGCCGAGGATGAGCTGGGCCTGTCCGAGGATCATTCGGCCCTTCTCGAGCTCGACCCCAAAACCCGGCCGGGCACGCCTCTGGAGGAGCTGATCAGATTCGAGGACTACCTGCTGGAGGTCGACCTGACCCCCAACCGGGGCGACTGCGCCTCGGTCCTGGGCCTGGCCCGGGAGGCGGCGGCCATCTGCGGCACCGAGGCGGTCTATCCGGAGCTGAGCTACCCGGAGTCGGGCCCGCCGACCGACCAGGTGGCCGAGGTGATCATCCACGAGCCCGAGCTTTGCCCCCGTTACGCGGCCAGCCTCCTCTCCGGCCTCAAGGTCCACCGCTCGCCCTGGTGGATGCGCGACCGGCTCATCTCCGGAGGGGTCAGGCCGATCAGCAACCTGGTCGACGTGACCAACTTCGTCCTCCTGGAGCTGAACCAGCCCCTGCACGCCTTTGACTTCGACCGGCTGGAGGGCGGCCGGATCGAGGTCCGCTGCGCCCGGGACGGGCAAGTCTTCACCACCCTGGACGGCCAGCACCGCCGGCTGGACAAGGACGCGCTCCTCATCTGCGACGGCGAGCGGGCCGTGGGCCTGGCCGGGATCATGGGCGGCCTCAACACCGAGGTGGTGGCCGAGACCGAGCGGGTCCTCATCGAGGCGGCCTACTTTGACCCGACTTCCATCCGGCGGACCTCGACCAGCCTGGGTCTGAACACCGAGGCGGCCTATCGCTTCCAGCGGGGCACCGACTACGAGGGTCTGATCAAGGCCCTCCGACGGGCCACCAAGCTGATGACCGAGCTGGGCGGCGGCCAGGTCCACACCGGCCTGATCGACGCCTACCCCAAGCGCCTGGAGCCGCCAAGGCTGACCCTCAGGCCCGAGCGCTGCAACGCCCTCCTGGGCACCGCCCTCAGCCCCGAGGCCATGGCCGGGCATCTCAACTCGATCCAGGTCAAGGCCGAGGTCAGCGACGGCCTGATCCGGGTGGAGGTCCCAACCTGGCGGCCGGACCTGACCCGGGAGGTGGACCTGATCGAGGAGGTGGCCCGGCTCCACGGCTACGACGAGGTCCCCATAACCCTGCCGCCCATGACCGGAGCGGCCGAGGCCAAGCCGGCCCTGGACCAGCTCCGCGACCGGATCAGGCCCCTGCTGACCACGGCCGGCCTCTATCAGATCATCACCTACTCCTTCATCCCGGCCACTTCGGCCCTGACCTTCGGCTGGACCGAACAGGACCACCGCGGCCGCCAGGCGCCGCTCCTCAACCCCCTCTCCGAGGACCAGGCGGTCCTCAGGACCAGCCTCCTCCACGGCCTGGTTTCGAACCTGGCCTACAACCTGCGCCTGGGGACCTGGCCGGTCAGGATCTTCGAGTGGGGCAGCGTCTTCTACCCCCGGGGCCAGGGCGAGCTGCCCCGGGAGGAGTGCCAGCTGGCCGGGCTCATCTGCGGCCGCCGCCAGCCGGTGGCCTGGTACGACCGGGGCGAGAGCGTCGACTTCTGGGATCTCAAGGGCCTGGTCGAGCGAGTGCTGGACGGACTGGGCCTCAAGGGGGCCGACTTCCGTCCGGTCCAGGCCAGCGAGTACCTGTCCGGCGCCGCGGCCGAGGTCTGGCTGGATCAGACCTCGATGGGTTGCCTGGGCCGGCTTAACCCCGCGGCCCTGGAGGCCTTCAACCTCAAGGAGCCGGTCTGGGCCTTCGACCTCTCGGCCGAGACCCTCCTGGAGCTGACCAGCCGGCTGAGGCCGGCCTTCAGCCCCCTGCCCCGCTTCCCCTCCATTACCCGCGACCTGGCCCTGGTGGTCAAGGGCGACCTGCCGGCCGGCCGCATACTCGAATGGGCCTCCGAGATCGACGACCCGCTGATTGTGGAGACGGTCATCTTTGACCTCTACCAGGGCCCGCCGCTTGAGGCGGACGAGAAGTCCATTGGGCTCAGGGTCCGCTACCGCTCGCCCGAGAAGACCTTGACCGAGGAAGAGATCCTGCCGCTCCACGGGCGGCTGACCGCACACCTTCTAGAGCACACCAACGGACGGTTGAGAAAATGACCAAGACCAAGATGATTGACATCCTCAAGGAAGAATTGGGTCTGCCCCGCCATCAGATCGAAGCGGTCGTCTCCGGAGTCTTCGATCAGATCAAGGCGGCCCTGGTGGGAGGCGAACCGGTCAAGATCTCAGGCTTCGGCCGCTTCGAGATCAAGACCCGGGCCGCCCGGCGCGGCCGCGACCCGGTCAGCGGCCTGGTGCGGACCCTGTCGCCGCGGCCCAACCTGAGCTTCAGGCCCTCCAAGCTCCTCAAGGGCAAGACCAACGCGGACTAGAGCTCAGGGGCGGCCCCTTGGGCTCGCCCCTGACTCTGACTCCGGCCCGGATCGAGCCGAGAGGGAAGCCAGCGGCCAGGCTCCGCCGGGCTGGTCCGCCAGGACTGGGAGGCTCCCCTGCGGGCTCCGGGCCGCCCAAGGCTGAAACCCCGAGAGTCCGTCCCGCCGATTGACCCCGCCGCCAGGTCTGCTATCATGGCCGAGCCGTGAGCGGTCGACGCCGATACCAGCTCGCCCTGCTGACCGGAGACGTACTCATCATCGCCGCGGCTTCCCTTCTGGCGGTGATGATCCGCTTTGGCGCCTTCTTCAAGCCGGCCCACGTCCCCCTCTCGGGCCTGGGCCTGAGCTTGCTCTTCCTGGTCGGGGCGATGTACGTCTTCAACCTTTACGACCTGGGCGTGCTCAGGACCCGCCAGGTCGTCCTGAGCCGCCAGCTGGCCGCCATGGGCCTGGGCCTGGTGGCCATCATCTTCGTCTTCTACGTCCTGCCCAGCCACTGGTACGGCCGGGGCGTCCTGGCCCTCCAGGTCGTCCTGGCCGCGGCCGGGACCCTGACCTGGCGCCTGCTCTTCATCGGCCTTCTGCCTCGCGCCCTGCGCTCCAAGCGGCTGCTGGTCATCGGGGCCGGCCCGGCCGCCCGGAGCATCGTCAACGTCCTGGCCGACGAGGCTCAGCCCTACGAAGTCGTCGGCCTGCTGGCCGCCGACGGACAGGCCACAGAACCGCGGCCCGACCCGCCGGTCCTGGGCCGGCCGGAACAGGTGGCCCAGCTGGCCGAGGCCCACGGCGTGGAGATGGTCGTCGTGGCCAGCGAGAAAAAGCTCTCCCCGCCCTTGGTCGGCCAGCTCCTGACCCTCAAGCTGGCCGGGGTGGAGTGCGAGGAGATGCCGGCCCTCTACGAAAGGCTTACCGGGCGCATCCCGGCCGAGCACATCGACGACGAGTGGCTCCTGGCCTCGGGCGGCTTCCACCTCCTCTCCCACCAGGTAACCCGGCGGATCAAGAGGCTGGTGGACATTGTCTTCGGCGGGGCCCTGCTGATCATCCTCTCGCCCCTGACCCTCCTGACCGCCCTGCTGGTCAAGCTGGACTCGCCCGGGCCGATCCTCTACGTCCAGACCAGGACGGGCCAGGGCGGGGCGCCCTTCCGGTTGATCAAGTTCCGCTCCATGGACCGTCAGGCCGAGGCAAACGGCCCCCAGTGGGCCGCCGAGGACGACGACCGGGTCACCCGGGTGGGCCGCTGGCTGAGAGCCTGCCGGCTGGACGAGGTGCCCCAGCTGATCAACGTCCTGGCCGGCGAGATGAGCCTGGTCGGCCCCCGGCCGGAGCGGCCCGAGTTCGTGGCCAGCCTGGCCCAGCGGCTGCCCTACTACCAGCTCCGCCACCTGGTCCGGCCCGGCCTGACCGGCTGGGCCCAGATCAACTTCGGCTACGCCAAGTCGGTCGAGGACGCCCTGACCAAGCTGGAGTACGAGCTCTACTACGTCAAGAACATGTCCCTCCTCTTCGACCTGAAGATCATCCTCAAGACCATCGGCGTGGTCGCCCTGGGGCCCGGGTCCAGGTGATGGACCGGCCTCTGGTCTCGGTCCTCATCCCCTGCTTCAACGAGGAGGAGGGGCTGGGACCCTGCCTGGACAGCCTCTTTGAGCCCGAGCTGGCCCGGGAGTGCGAGTGGCTGGTCATCGACGGCCGCTCCACCGACTCGACCAGGCTCAGGGCCCAGGAAGCGGGTCGGCGCATCCCCAACCTGCGCCTGATGGACAACCCGGCCCGGCTCCAGGCTCACGGCCTCAACCTGGGCCTCGAGGCGGCCCGGGGCCGCTACCTGGTCAGGGCCGACGCCCACGCCCTCTACCCGCCCGGCTACCTCAAGGGGCTCCTGGCCCTGCTGGCCGAGACCGGAGCCCAGAACGCGGGCGGGATGATGCTCCCCCGGGGCAAGGGCATTTGGGGCCGGGCCGCGGCCGCGGCCATGAGCCACCCCCTGGGCGTGGGCGACGCCCTCTTCCACCTGGGCGGCTTCAGGGGCGAGGTGGACACCCTCTACCTGGGCTCCTTTCCGGCCGAGGTCTTCGAGACGGTCGGGCCCTTTGACCCCCAGGCCCACCCCAACGAGGACGCCGAGCTGAACCTGCGCCTGAGAAGGGCCGGAGGCCGGATCTTCCTGGACTCGGCCCTCCAGGTGGCCTACCAGCCCCGGGACAGTCTGGGCCGGCTGGCCAGGCAGTACTATCACTACGGCCGGGGCCGGGCCTACACCAGCCTCAAGCACCGCCGGCTGACCTCGCCTCGCCAGTTAGTCCCGCCGCTCCTGCTCCTGGGCCTGGCCGCCTCGCTGGGCGGGAGCCTCTTCTGGCCCCCGGCCCTGCTGGCGCCGGCGGCCTACCTGGCCGGCCTGGCCCTGGCCGCCCTGCCCCACGGGCAGGCCAGCGGCGACGGGCTCAAAGGTTGGCTGGCCCTAGGCCTGGCCTTCGCGGCCATGCACCTCTGCTGGGCGGCCGGCTTCCTGGGCCGCCTCCTGGGCCCCTGGCCCCGGAAATGGACGCCCGGCCGAAGATTCGAAAGGAAGACCTAGACCATGCTCAAGTTCGTTCTGGAAGACATCTGGCTCGAGTACGACCCGGCAGAAGACAGATTCAAGCACCCCCGCTCAGGAGAGTGGGTCGACAAGCCGGTCCTCTGCCTCAAGGGCTGGCAGGAGGAGGATGACGAGCGCCGGCGGCGCTGGGGCCGCCTGGTCCATCTGATCGACCAGTTCCGGGACAAGGTCAAGCCCGAGGAGGTCCTCGAGGCCGAAGAGGTCGATTTCACGCCGCCGGCCTGAGACCCGGACCGGTTGACCGGGCCCCCGGAGCGGGGGTAACCTGGAGGCGTGGGCGGTCGGCGGCCGGACGGGCGGCGCCTGAGGCACAACCTCAAGCAGCGGCGCACATTTGATCAGGCGGTTGACTTCTTCGATCAGCCCCTGCCCCACGAGATCGTCGGCCGCCTCAGGGAGATAGTGGCCGCGGCCGAGCTCCAGCCGGGCCAGGTCGTCCTGGACGTGGGCTCGGGCACCGGGGCCCTGATACCCCTGCTGGAGGCCTTCCGGCCGGCCCGGATCATCGCCTGCGACCTCTCGCCCAAAATGCTCGCCCGCCTGGCCGAGAGGCACCCCCAGGTCGAGCGGCACCTGGCCGACGTGGCCGACCTGGACCTGCCCCCGGCCTCGCTGGACGCCGCCTTCATGAACGCCATGTTCTCCAACGTGGCCGACAAGCCGGCCGCCCTGAGGAACCTGGCCCGGATGCTCAAGCCGGGCGGCCGGCTGGTTGTCTCCCACCCCGAGGGCCGGGACTTCATCCACAAGCTCCAGCGCCACCTCGACTTCAGGCTCGATCCCCTGCCCGACGAGGCCGAGTGGCGGGCCCTGCTGGCCACCTTCCCCTTTGAGCCGGCCTACTTCCTGGACGACCCCAGCCAGTACATCGCCGTGGCCAGAAGAACGGCCGGCTGAGCCCCGGCCGGGCGGGGCCGGCTCAGCCGGCCGGCCGCAGCTCGGGCAGGAGGAGCCAGAAGAAGGCGTTGAGGACCAGGGCGTGATCGATCCGGCCGCTGCGGACCAGCTCGGGCAGCGCCTCCAGGGGGGCCAGTTCCACGGCGATGTCCTCGGCCGGCTCCAGCCTGGGCCGGCCGTCCTGGAGAGCGTCCTCGACCAGGAAGGTGTAGCAGGTGTTGTTCAGGAAGGCCGGGTTGGGCCTGACCCGGCCGATCTCCCTGACCCGGCCCGGCTTGAAGCCGGTCTCCTCCTTGAGCTCCCTGACGGCCGCCCCGGCCGGGGTGTCGCCGGGGTCGATCAGCCCGCCCGGAATCTCCAGGGTCACCTGGCCGGTGCCGAAGCGGTACTGCCGGATGAGGACCATCTCCCTGGCCGGGGTCAGGGCGATGACGTTGACCCAGTCCGGCGACTCCAGGACGTGAAAATCGTGGGCCTTCCCGGTGCGCGGGTTCTGGGCCCGGTCGGTGCGCAGGTCAAAGATGCGGGTCGAGGCCGACCGGCTGGACGAGACGAGCGGCCAGGGCTTGATTTCCGGGCTCATGGCTCCTCCTTGAGACCCCAATGTTCGGCCGGGAGAGCTTACTCAACCCCGCTGGTCGGGTCAAGCCCGACCCCCGGCCCGGGGCCGGCTCCGGCCGGGTTGCCCTTGACATCCGGCCGCCTGTTTTCTATGTTTATCCAGTCGCATCCCCCCAAGCGAGACTGCTGGACAATGGGGACGAGACTTTGCCTGCTTGCTTTGGTGCCGAAAGGGGGACCTAGCGATGGCCCAGAGAACGGTCCGGTTGGCTGTCGTCGGGGTCGGCAACTGCGCCAGCGCGCTGCTTCAAGGTATCGAGCACTACTCCCGCAACGGCCTCGGCCTGGGGCTGATGCACGAAAAACTGGGCGGCTACCGCCCCCAGGACATCCAGGTCGTGGCCGCTTTTGACGTCGACGCCCGCAAGGTCGGCCGGCCAGTCAACGAGGCCATCCTGGCCCCGCCCAACTGCCTGGCTCCCATCTGCCCCGACCTGCCGCCCAGCGAGGTCCTGGTCCAGATGGGCCCGGTCCTGGACGGGGTGGCCGCCCACATGGCCGAATACCCCGAGGCCAGGACGTTCGTCGTGGCCGAGGCCGAGCCGGTGGACGTGACCGCGGCCCTCAGGAAGTCAGGGGCCGAGGTGCTGGTCAACTACCTGCCCGTGGGCTCGGAGAAGGCGGTCAGCTTCTACGCCGAATGCTGCCTCAAGGCCGGCGTGGCCATGGTCAACTGCATGCCCGTCTTCATCGCCTCCAACCCCGGCTGGGCGGCCAGGTTCGAGGCGGCGGGCCTGCCCGTCATCGGCGACGACATCAAGTCCCAGGTCGGGGCGACGATCATCCATCGCGTCCTGGCCCGACTCCTGGAAGAGCGCGGCGCGCGGCTGCTCAGAACCTACCAGCTCAACACCGGCGGCAACACCGACTTCCTGAACATGCTCGAGCGCTCCCGGCTGCGGAGCAAGAAGATCTCCAAGACCGAGGCCGTCCAGAGCCAGCTGGGCAGCCCCCTGCCCGAGGACTGCATCCACATCGGTCCTTCGGACTACGTGCCCTGGCAGAACGACAACAAGGTCTGCTTCCTGCGCCTGGAGGCCGAGGGCTTTGCCGGCGCGCCCTTCAGCCTGGAGGCCCGGCTGTCGGTCGAGGACTCGCCCAACTCGGCCGGGGTGGCCATCGACGCCATCCGCCTCTGCAAGCTGGCCCGGGACCGGGGCGAGGCCGGGCCGCTCAAGGCGGCCAGCGCCTACCTGATGAAGCACCCGCCGGTCCAGATGACCGACGCCGAGGCCCACGAGATCCTGGAGGACTACATCGTCAACGGGGCCAAGGCGGTCAGGGCGGTCAAGGCCTGAGGCGGCGGCCCCCGAGTTAAAAACAGGGGGAGCCGGCGGGCTCCCCTTTCTTTTGCCCTGAAGAGACTTCACGGACCGTGGATCGCAATCCTCAGGTATGGGGAGCTCAACATTTATTGGGTGCAAACCCATAATTTTATCTAAATGGGTTTTGACCCATATTTTTTCAGGTTCCTGTCTTGCTGCGGGCCGGCCGGAAAAGAGCTCGGGCCTCGGGAGAGGCCGAGATTCCCGGCTGGCCCGGCCGCGCCGGGCCCGGTCCTTGCCAGAAGCCGGGTTGGTCTGTTATGGTGGCCACAAAGCCTGAGCGGGCTCGGCGAAGATCGCCTCGGGGCGGCCCAGGTTGAACCCCATTGGCCAGGGGAGGTTCCGATGAGCCGGCCGCGGGTTGGAAGCAAGGATGCCCAGGCCTGACGGCCCGGTGCTGGTCGGCCTGGCCGGCCCCAAGGGCGGGGTGGGCAAGTCGGTCCTGGCCCTCAACCTGGCCCTGGCCCTGAGCGGCCGCGGCCTGGAGACCATCCTGGCCGACCTGGACCTGGGCGGGGCCAATCTCCAGCCCCTCCTGGGCCTGAGCGGGGCTCGGCCGGACCTGGCCGACTTCGCCTTCAGGCGCCTGCCCCTGAGCGACCTTCTCCGGCCCACCGGCCAGGCCAACCTGGCCTTCCTGCCCGGCTCCACCGACGCCCCGGGCCTGGCCAATCTCCTCAACTGGCTCAAGGCCAAGCTGGTCGGCCAGCTCCACGGCCTGCCGGCCCGGGTGATCGTGGCCGACCTGGGCTCGGGCACGGCCTTCAACGTTCTGGACCTCTTCGCCGAGGCCAGGGTCAGGCTCCTGGTGACCACCCCGGAGATCAGCTCGATCTTCAATGCTTACGGCTTCCTCAAGACCCTGACCTACCGCCTCTTACTCCGCCGCCTCAAGGCCGACGGCCGCGAAGCGGCCCGCCAGCTCGTTGAGCAGGCCTTAGGCTCCAGTCGCGAGCTGGGCTCGACCAGCCTGCCCGGGCTCATCGAGCGGGTCAGAGGGCTCGACCCCGAGGCCGCCCTGGACCTGGCCGAGCTCCTGGACGGCCTCGGCCCTGGCCTGGTGCTGAACATGGTCGAGGACGAGAGCGAGGCCCGCGCCGCCGCCGCCCTGGCCGACCTGGCCCGGAGGCGGCTAGGTCTCGAAACCCATCTCCTGGGCCGCGTCCCCCTCGATCCGGCGGTCAGGCGCTCGGTCCGGGAGATGAAGCCCCTCCTCCTGGCCGCGCCCGATTCCCCGGCCGGCCGGGCCGTGGCCGGCCTGGCCGACAAGCTGCTCCCCCTCCTGACCCCTGAGCCGGGCCAGGACGGCCCCTGAGACCCTGACCCGGGCTTGACGGAAAAATTTGGCCGGTCCGTTTGACAGGCGGCCGGGCCGGGATAGACTTGCAAATAATAATCATTCCTGACTCGGAGCCCTCTTGCCAGAAGAACAGAAGGTCAGGCTGACCAGACAGCGTCTGGTCATCCTGGAGGAGATCAGGAAGGCCCGCCGCCACCCCACGGCCGACGAGGTCTTCGCCCAGGTCAGGCGCCGCCTGCCCCGGATCAGCCTGGGCACGGTCTACCGGACCCTGGATCTCCTGAGCGAGCGTGGCCTGATCAGGCGGTTGGAATTCGGGGGGCCCCAACGCCGCTTCGAAGCCAACCTGGAGGAGCACTACCACGTCCGCTGCCTGAGTTGCGGCCGGCTGGAGGACGTTGATCCGGCCACCCTGCAGCTGGGCCGGCTCCCCTCCCGGCTGCACGGCTACGTCGTCACCGGGCTGAGGCTGGAGCTGGTCGGGCTCTGCCAGGCCTGCCAGGCCCGGGAGGCGGCGGCTGCTCAAACCAGATGAAGACCCCGTCCGGCCCCCGCAAGGCTGACTGAGAGGGACGGGCCGGGGCGGTAGAAGGAGAGAAACATGGCCCAGACAGTTCTCAAGGTCACCGGCATGACCTGCAACCACTGCGTCAACCGGGTCCGGCAGGCCATCAGCCAGGTCAGCGGCGTGGCCTCGGTCAAGGTTGACCTGGACAGCGGCCGGGCCGAGGTCGAAGGCCAGAGCCTGGACCAGGCCGCCCTGATCAAGGCCGTGGAAGAGGCCGGCTACAAGGCCGCGGTCAGCGGCTGAGTCACCATCCCGCCAAGGAGGAGCGCCAAGATGCCCAAGTTCAAGGGTTCTCAGACCGAGAAGAGCCTGCTGACCGCCTTTGCCGGCGAGTCGCAGGCCCGCAACCGTTACACCTACTTCGCCTCCCAGGCCAGGAAAGAGGGCTTCGAGCAGATCGCCGCCATCTTCGAGGAGACGGCCAACCAGGAGAAGGAGCACGCCAAGCGCTTCTTCGGCCAGCTCCAGGGCGGCGAGGCGATGATCAGCGGCGCCTTTCCGGCCGGCGTCATCGGGACCACGGCCGAGAACCTGCTCGCCGCGGCCGAGGGCGAGCTGATGGAGTGGGGGACCCTCTATCCCGGCTTCGCCAAGGTGGCCCACGAGGAGGGCTTCGGCGAGGTGGCCGCCATCTTCGAGAACATCGCCAAGGTTGAGAAGGAGCACGAGCGGCGCTACCGGGAGCTCAGGGCCAACGTGGTCGGGGGCAAGGTCTTCAAGCGGGACAAGCCGGTGGCCTGGCGCTGCCGCAACTGCGGTTACGTCCACCAGGAGCTGGAAGCGCCCAAGGTCTGCCCTGCCTGCGCCCATCCCCAGGCCTATTACGAGCTCCTGGGCGAGAACTGGTAGGTCCTGACGAACCGCGAACCAACCCATGAACGGCTGGCCCAGCCCGTCTGGGCCGGGGGATCTGGAAGCGAAGGAGAGGAGGCTGAGATGGCTGAAGTACTGCAAGTTTACAAGTGCGAGCTTTGCGGCAACATCGTCGAGGTGGTCCACGGCGGCAAGGGCGAGCTGGTCTGCTGCGGCCAGCCCATGAAGCTGCTCCAGGAGAACACCGTCGACGCGGCCAAGGAGAAGCACGTCCCGGTCATTGAGAAGACGGCCGACGGTTACAAGGTCAAGGTCGGCAGCGTGGCCCATCCCATGGAGGAGAAGCACTACATCGAGTGGATCGAGCTCCTGGCCGACGGCGCGGTCTACCGGGCCGCCCTCAAGCCGGGCCAGGCCCCGGAGGCCCAGTTCTGCGTCAAGGCGGCCAAGGTCTCGGCCCGGGAGCTGTGCAACCTCCACGGGCTCTGGAAGGCCTGATAAGACGCTCGCGGCCGGGGGGTTTTCCTCCCGGCCCGGGAACAGGGTGAGTCAATGGCCCGGTTCGAAGATATGCACCGCTGCCCGGGAGCCACCTGCGGCTACGTCTACAACCCGGACAAGGGCGACAAGAAGGCCAAGGTGCCCAAGGGGACCAGGTTCGAGGAGCTGCCCGAGGGCTGGTGCTGCCCCTCCTGCGGCGCGGGCAAGAGACACTTCCAGCCCTGCCTGCCGCCCTCGGCCAAGGCCTGAGGCCCGGCCCGCGGGCCGGGCGGATGTGGAGGCTGAATGGACAAGATCGTCCTCTTCGCCTTTAGGGGGGAGATGAGCTGCTTCATCCACGTCCTGGCCAACGCCCTGGACCTGTCCGAGAAGGGCCGGGGCGGCCTGGTGGTGGTCGAGGCCGAGGCGATCAGGCTCCTGCCCGAGCTGGAAAAGCCTGACAACCCCCTGCACCAGCTCTACGCCAGGGTCAAGGCCGAGGGCCTCTTGGACGCCGTCTGCCGGGCCTGCTCGACCAAGCTGGGCCTGCTGGCCGAGATAGAGAAGCTCGGCCTGCCCTTAAAGGGCGAGGCCATGGGCCATCCGGGCCTGGCCGGCTACCTGGAGCGGGGCTACCTGCCGGTGACGCTCTAACCCGGGGTTGAGGAGAGAGCGCCGGTGAAAATACTGGGCCTTTACGGCAGCCCACGCCAGGGGGGCAACAGCGACCTGCTCCTGGACAAGGTCCTGGAGGGCGCCGCCTCGGCCGGAGCCGAGGTGGAACGGGTCTACGCCCGGCGGCTCAAGATGGAGGGCTGCCGGGAGTGCGGCGGCTGCGACGAGACCGGCGAGTGCGTCGTCGGCGACGAGATGGAGGATGTCTACCCTCTCTTGGAGGCGGCCGAGGTCATCTTCCTGGCCGGGCCGATCTTCTTCTACAGCCTCCCGGCCCAGGTCAAGGCGGTCATCGACCGCTCCCAGGCCCTCTGGAACCGTCGGCGGCTGGGCATGACCAGGCCGCAGCCCGCCGGCGGCAGGGGCTTTCTCATCGCCGTGGGGGCCTCCAAGGGCCGGAACCTCTTCCAGGGCGCCGAGCTGACGGCCAAGTACTTCTTTGACGCCCTGGACATGGACTACGGCGGCGGCCTTCTCCTGCGGGGCCTGGAGGCCAAGGGCGACGTCCTGGCCAGGACCGAAGCCCTGGAGCGGGCCTTCGAACTCGGCCGGGCCGCGGCCCAGGGCCGGGACCCCAGACCTTTTCTGGAAGGAGACCGGGAACATGCCTAAGGTCCTGATCGTCTACATCAGCCGCACAGGCGAGACACAGAAGATCGCCGAACTCATCGGCGAGGGCATCCGCATCGCCGGAGCCGAGGCCAAGGTGGTCTCGACCAGCGACGTCAAGTCCGAGAAAAATCTGCTGGGCTACGAGGCCTACGTCTTCGGCTCGCCGACCTATCACGGCCAGATGCTCGAGCCCATGAAACAGATGCTTTTCCTGGCCGAAAAGGCCGGACTGAAGGGCAAGGTCGGCGGCTCTTTCGGCGCCTTCGGCTGGAGCGGCGAGGCCGTCGAGAGAATCTATGATACCATGAAGAACGTTTTCCAGATGGACATGGTCGCCGACGCCCTGAGGCTCAAGTCGGCCGGACTGGGCGGCGGCATCAAGATGGCCCAGGACTACGGGCGGGACATCGCCGCCAAGTTAGGCGTTTAGAAGGCCGGCGGCCGGGAGCGGCCCGGCCGGGCTGGATAGCAGAAGGAGGAAGTGATGGCCAAGTACGTTTGTCAGGTCTGCGGTTACGTCTATGATCCGGCCGTGGGCGATCCCGATCACGGTGTCAAGCCGGGCACGGCCTTTGAGAAGCTGCCCGCCGACTGGGTCTGCCCGGTCTGCGGCGCGACCAAGGATCAGTTCGAGAAAGAGTAGAATCAACGACTCAAACGGGGGAACCCTTTAAGCAGAAGAGTTCCCCCGTTCCTTGACGAGGCTTGAGTTCCGGAGATGCGACCCGCTCGCGGCCGGCCCCGGGACTGGAGCCGGCCGTCTCGTCTCCGCTTCCGGGAGGCGAGAGAGGATTGAGGCCTTGAAACCCGTCCTGCTGGTCATGGGAATCGTTCTGGCCTGGCTGGCCCTGCAGGGCCTGATCCTGCCCTGGCTGGGCATCCCGACCTGACTCAGGCCGGTCTGCCCGGTGGGCGGCGCCGCAAAAAACATCACGGCCCCGGCGAAGCCCTGACGGGCCGCCCGGGATAGGCTCGCAAGAGGCGTCCCAAGGAGGACTGGCATGCATCCCCTGGAGATCAAGAAGGACATCCACTGGGTCGGGGCCATGGACTGGACCATCCGCGACTTCCACGGCTACTCGACCTACAAGGGCACGACCTACAACGCCTATCTGGTCCTGGACGAGAAGGTCACCCTCTTCGACACGGTCAAGAAGGGCTTTGAGGGCGACCTGTTCCACCGCATCCACCGCCTCATCGACCCGGCCAAGATCGACTACCTGGTGGTCAACCACGTCGAGATGGACCACTCCGGGTCCCTGGTCGAGGTCGTGGAGCGGGTCAAGCCGGAGAAGATCTTCTGCTCCCAGATGGCCCAGAAGGCCCTGATCGAGCACTTCCACCGGACCGACTGGCCCCTGGTGCCGGTGGAGAGCGGCCAGACCATCTCCCTGGGTCGGCGCAAGGTGACCTTCCTGGAAACCAGGATGCTCCACTGGCCCGACTCCATGTTCTCCTACCTGCCGGACGAGAAGCTGCTCATCTCCTCGGACGCCTTCGGCCAGCACTGGGCCACCTCCGAGCGTTACGCCGATGAGGTCGACGCCTCGGAGCTGATGTCTCACGCGGCCAAGTACTACGCCAACATCATCCTCCTCTACTCGCCCCTGGTCCAGAAGCTCCTGGCCACGGTCAAGGACCTGGGCCTGGAGATCGACACGATCGCCCCGGATCACGGCCTGATCTGGCGGGGCGAGGGCGTGGGCCGGATCGTGGCCGCCTACGATGAGTGGAGCCAACAGAAGGCCAAGGCCAAGGCGGTCATCGTCTACGACTCGATGTGGCACTCGACCTTCACCATGGCCAAGGCCGTGGCCGAGGCCCTGTCCGGCCAGGGGATCAGCGTCAAGATGATGGACCTCAAGGTCAGCCACCGCTCCGAGGCGGTCGCCGAGATCCTGGACGCCAAGGCCGTCGTCTGCGGCTCGCCGACCCTGAACAACGGGATGATGCCCCTCCTGGCCGACTTCCTCCACTACCTGCGTGGCCTCAAGCCCTCGGGCAAGCTGGGGGCGGCCTTCGGCTCCTTCGGCTGGAGCGGCGAGGCGGTCAAGATGATGAACGAGGCCCTGGAGGGGATGAAGGTCAAGCTGGCCCACCCCGGGGTCAGGATCAAGTACGTGCCCGACCACGAGAGCCTCAAGGGCTGCACCGAGCTGGGCCTGACCCTGGCCAAGGCCATCAAGGCCGAGCTCTAGCGGCTGAGCCCTTGGCCCGAGGTCTCAAGCAGAGGCTGATCGAGCTGCTCCGGTCCGGCGGCCGGGTCGAGGACCTGGGGCCGCTGCCCGGGCGCAAGCTGATCAGCGCCCTCCTCTCGGCCATCTGCCGGCCCGAGCCCGAGATCAAGTGGCCGGCCCTGGCCGCCCTGGGCCGGGCCGCGGCCGGCCTGGCCGAGGAGGACCCGGAGGCCGGCCGGGAGGTGGTCCGCCGGCTGATGTGGAGCCTCAATGACGACTCCGGGGCCGCGGGCTGGGGCGCGGCCGAGGCCCTGGCCGAGATCATGGCCCGCTCGCCGGCCCTGGCCGAGGAGTTCGGGGAAATATTCTTAGGCTACCTCCGGCCTGACCCGGGCTCGCCCGACTTCGAGCCGCTGCTCCAGGGGGTGCTCTGGGGCCTGCTTCGCCTGGCCGAGGCCAGGCCCGAGCTGGCCGCCCGGGCCGTTCCCTTCCTCGGCCCTCGCCTCAGATCACCCGACCCTCTGACGAGGGCCCTGGCCGCCCGGGCCGCCGGGCGGTTAAGGGCTAAAGAACTCGGGACCGATTTAGAGGCGCTCCTGGGCGACGAGACCCCGATCAGCCTGGCCGGGCCGGAGGGGTCTGAAAAGACCACGGTGGGGCAGGCAGCCCGGCGGGCCCTGGAGGCTCTTGACCAATCTCCGCCGGGTTGACCTGACGCGACCGGGTTCTATAATCTTCATAGGAAGCTTGTTTCGGCCCCGGCCGGGGCGCTGCCCCCGGTAAAAATTTCACCCCGGAGCCAGCGATTGTGCCCCCTCCCGGCGCCAGGTTGAGCCAGGCCGATCTCAGTTTCCTGGTCGCGGCCGCGGCCCCGGAGGTCAGGGACAAGGCCCGGCTGCGGCGGCTCCTGGCGGAGGACGACGACTTCCGCGAGGCCTTCCTGGACGACGAGAAGACCTGGCATCGGGTCGCCGCCGAGCAGGAGGTCTTCCTCCGCATCTCGCCCCGGCTCTACTTCGAGGTCCTCCTGCGCCGGGCCCGTCGGGAGCTGGACAGTCTGGGCCACACCATCGAGCGGACCGGCGGCCAGAAGGTGGCCGTCTTCGACGCCGGCGAGGTGGTCGATCTCCTCTCCCGGCGGGCCGTCCTGGCCTACCTGGCCGAGATGCTCTCCTCCTTCACCCGGATCGAGAGCTACACCCTCGCCTTCAGGGTCAGACCGGGGGTCTGGCGCAAGATCAGGTTCAACGACCTGGACCTGGACAGCCTCATCCGCTTCGCCGAGGCGGTCGAGGAGGACCAGCGACTCGGCTTGTTCAAGCGGATCGCCGACCTCTGCCTCTTTGTCCTGGGCCTTTTTCCGGAGTACGTCCGGGCCAAGCACCGCTACCCCGTCTCGGGCCAGCTCCGGCCCCAACTGCTAGGCCGGGCCAGACGCGGCCCGGAGGAGTACGAGGCCGAGGGTCGGCGCTTCTACGGCCTGGCCGCCGAGCACCCGGCGGCGGCGAAGTTCGGCCTCTCCGAGGTCTTCAGCCTTTTGGGCGGCCGGTTCCGGGCGGCCCAGAAGCCCCTCAGCTTCATCGCCGAGCGCTATCTCCACGCCCAGCGGCGCGATCTCTTCGGCCTGGGCCGGGCGGGCCTGCCCTGAACGGCCCGGTCCGGCTCAGTCCAGGTCGTAGCCGGCCTTCTTGTAGTTGTCCATCGCCCTGGACTTGAGGGTCTTGTCGCCGGTCTTCTCCGAGTGCTTGTCGGCCAGCTCGGCGGCGTGGGAGAACTGGCCGGCCTGCTCGTAGTCCCTGACCCGGCTCTCCACCCGCCGGTCATCCTCGGCCGGCTGGCTCACGGCCGCCCGGCACCAGGAGACAATCTTGCGCACCGGCCGGCCGCAGCCGGGGCAGGCGGTCAGGGGCGCCTCGCCCAGGGACTGGATGACCTCGAACCGGCCCCGGCACTCAGGGCAGGCCTGCTCCGGCCGGACGGGCTCGTACTCGTAGATGGGCATCTTCAGGCTCGCCTCCCTGGTCTATCCCTAGTCATTTCAGCCCCGGCGGTCAAGGGCCGGCCAGCCAGTCCGGGATCAGACCGGCCAGGTTGACCAGATCCTCAAAGGCCGCGACGCGGACCCGGGGGCCGCGGGGGGCCCAGATCCGGGGGTCGCTGGGGCCGAAGGCGACCAGGCTCGGCGCGCCCAGGGCCGCGGCCAGGTGGCTGACCCCGCTGTCCGCCCCGACATAGAGGGCCGCCCCGGCCAGGAGCCGGGCCAGATCGGGCAGGCTCGGCTCGAAGATAAAGCTGACCTTCTGGCCAGAGGCCGCCTGGGACAGCTCGGCCCGATAGGCCGCCTCCTCGGCCGGGCCGAGGACGATGACCGGCCGCCCGGGGAAGCGGTCGAGCTGGTCGACTACCCGGCCGACCAGGGCCGAGGCCAGGCGCTTGGGCCGGCCGCCGCTGCCCGGGGCGATGACCGGAGAGCCGTGGGGCGGGTCCCTGTCCAGGAGGACCGGCAAGGATTCGGACGGGCCGCTCAGGCCCCTCTCCCGGAGGGCTTGGACCTGCCAGTCGGCGGCCTGAGCGACAACCCCGGCTGGCGGCCGGGTGGCCACGGGCCAGACCTCCAGGCCGGCCGCCTCCAGGTGTCTGATCAGATCCGGGTCGGGCCGGGCGGCGAAGACCGCGGCCAGGTCAAAGCCGGCCAGCCAGGCGTCCAGGTCCGGGCTGGGCCGGGGGCTGAAGAGATGGGCCAGCCGGGCGCTCTCCCGGTCCAGGATCCGCTCCGGCGGCAGGATCAGCCGGCCCCAGTCCGGCCGGCCGATGAGGCTCAGCTCCCCGGCCGGCGGCCCGGCGGCCAGGAGGCCCAGGGCCGGCCAGGATAGGACGAAGTCGCCCAGGCCGCCGAAGTGGAGGGCCAGGATTCTGCGGCTGGGCCGTTGATTCAGAGGCAGAGTTCATCTCCCAAAGAGTGAGGTCGGCTCTTCACCTTGACCCGGAGAGTATTGGCCCGGACCGGCCGGCCGTCAAGGCGGGCCGGAAAACCGGCCGGGCGGCTGGTCATCGTCAACCGGGTCGACTCGTGTGATCCCGGAGCCGAGCGGCGGGAGTAGTGGCGGCGCGGCAATAAGTTCGACCGAAGGGAGTAAGAGAACCTGGTCCGGGCCATCCCGGAGGCGGGGTTGGGGCAGAGACAGGGATGGCCGGGCGGGAAGTCGTCCTGCGGGTTGAAACGGGTGGTTGGAACGAAGTGGGATGAAGCTTAGACTATACAAAAAAATACACGGTGTCAACGCAAATTAGGAATGTCCGGTTTTGTGCAAGGAAGAAATGTCCGGTTTGAGGGGTCGACGCCAGGGGTGGT
>ENA-OSEO01001489-OSEO01001489.1-sediment-metagenome-genome-assembly--contig:-NODE-1489-length-42020-cov-6.079346_pt1 | contig 42020 bp, 38 predicted proteins | sample MGYA00237883_ERZ534232 | MGnify/ENA metagenome assembly ERZ534232 | reverse complement strand
CCCAGCTTCAACCAAAGGACCGACGGTTATGGGGGAACCGTTCAAAATCGCGCCAGAGCAGTTGTACAAGTCATAGGAAGTGTTCGACAATCCGTAGGGTCCGATTTTCCTGTAATCATAAAAATGAATAGCGCGGATTTTGTTGAGGGGGGCTTAACAATCGAAGAATCCTTGGAAATGGCCGTTTTGTTCGCCGAGAATGGAGTGGACGCCATTGAACTTAGCGGCGGCACACTGATATCGGGAACGCACATCCCTTGGTGCACAGGAATGATATTCACAAAGGAAAAAGAAGCCTATTTTAAGGAGGCCGCTCGAAAATTCCATGCGAGACTTCAAGTACCACTGATCCTCGTTGGGGGCATCAGATCAATCCAAGTCGCAGAGCAACTTGTGGAAGATAATGTGGCCGATTATATCGCCATGAGTCGGCCCCTCATTCGCGAGCCAAATCTGATAAAAGAATGGAAAGGCGGGTACAGAGGAAGAGCCGCATGTGATTCAGATAATGGTTGTTTTAGAGCGGGAATGGCTGGGAAAGGAGTTTATTGCGTGGTACTGGAAAGCTTGCGAAAAAAAGAAACCATCAGCTTTTCAGATTAGGAAGAGCCCTCTCTTATTCCCACAGAGCTCAGCCACTAGGATAATAAAAGCTGGAAAGAAATAGGTCATCGCGGTCGCCGTTTTTACATAATCACTTGACAAACAACCCCGGCCATTTCTTTCAGGTTTTTTACAGCATTTTGCAGCTCCAAATCGTCTCCAACCTGGGGCGTTCGAACCTTTAACAGGACGAGGAAGCCTGCCAACGCAAGAACTGGTACGATATATCGCGCCGCAATCCTCTATCCAACGAATCTAACATTTTCCTGAAGCCTATTGGCAGTATAACGAGTCTACTTCACCACCTCTAATGATCTGCAATATTGCTCCAAATTGCGTCATAGCCGTGAGTAAATTGCAAAAAAAGCCACTTCCAGTTGACAGGAGATAAATCTTATGACTTGTTCATGGAACAAAAGGGCGCATGGGAACAAAGCCAGATCAAACTGAGTGGCGCCGACAGCGATAGTAATGAATTTTCAGTGGACCTGTGTATGATATAAAATCAATCCTCTTATCAAGGGGCTATTGATTCATGCTCAGCATTGCTTGGACGAAGACCGATGAGTGGCTTTTCCAGGACTGTAGTAAATCATTGCACAATACCTTTATCGCTCAAGCATTAATATCTTTCAATAAGTGAAAAAATTTTTCTCTCCATTGAAACTTTTTTTCAATCAGTCTTTATATCTTCAAAATATGCCCTATTAAATTTTATTGAAGTTCATAAATATATCTCGTTCTTGTAGAACAGAATTGCCAAGGGGCCGATATACAAGGCAACCACTAATCATCCCTTTTGCTTTATCAGCTATTGGCGTGGTATTTGCTCAATCAATATGCGGATGGAGGTGGTAAATATGAATAAGACAGCCTTTCATTTTCTGACGATGACTGCAATTATAGTTTTTTTATTGGGCTGTACCACGCAAGGTGGTCTAGAATATACAGATCGAACATATACCACGGCTCAACACTCTGCAATGATGCCATCCCCGAGCAATTCAAGAGGGGATAAAAGTACAGAAAGCGACTACTACGGAAGCGCTGAGACGGATCATGATGACGGGTGGGCAGAAGACAGTGAGTACGGAGTTTGGCGCCGATCGATCCTTTCCACCATAATGCGAAGGATCTTTTTAATTGAACCAGCAAAGTTACCCCGTGACTTGTCACGGGGTGGCGCATTATACTTGAATAGCGCGGAAAATGGCCTGTCCAAATACTTAGTTAGTTTTACTATAGGGACGCGCATGGAGGTTAATCTAATCTTAAAAACATGACATAACTAGAAAAATAATATTTATCATAATGGGTAAAATGGTCAAAAAATTAGGAGATGATTGAGGAAGAATACTATTTCTCCTTAAATTTGTTTAAAAGAGAAAACTCTTTTTTAATTGAAAGACGCCGGACAGTGCCGGTTCAGAGTCCCGCCGCCACGTGGCGTTAATTCAACTTATTTTACGCGGTGAGAAGCTGAGTGTCTAAAAATGAATTGGCACCATCTTTTTATTTCGATCGACGTCTGCTCAAATGGGGGAAAACTTAGGGGAGGGGGATGCAGTGAAAACGAGTCGGCAAAAATTAGCGAGAGTGATGGCGCCAATAATTTTCTCACTCCTAGTTACTCAATTAGCCTTTGCCGCCGACTATAAACCGGACATAGAAAGGCTTGAATCAAAAATCATCCAGGGGCCTTCCATCTCTGATCTCGTGACCTACGCCTACCTGACGAACCCTTCCATCAAGGCGGCGGGTGAGTCGTGGAAAGCGGTGGCTGAGCGGTATAGGGTGACGACAGCTTATCCTGATCCGCAGCTTTTGTTTACATATTCTCCGGAACCGATCGAAACTCGTCTCGGTCCGCAAGACTGGAATATCAATCTTTCACAGACGATCCCCTTCCCTGGGAAACTAACGAAAGCCGGCGAACTGGTAGAAGCGGACGCGGAAATAGCTCGACTCACCCTCGACAAAACCCTGCGCGACATCATTGTGAAAATTCTAGAATCATATCATGAACTCTTATACATCCTTAACGCTAAAAAAGTCGTAGCCCAAAACCTCGATCTTTTGAACCATCTTCGGAAAGTAGGTGAAACCTCCTACGCGCAGGATCGGACAGCCTTTCTAGATGTGGTAAAAGCCCAGTCCCAAATAGCGCAGGTTCAATATGACGCCATTCTCCTGGAGGAGCTTGAACAGACAGAGAAAACTCAGCTAAACGCGCTGCTGAACAGAGCTCCCGCCGCCAGCATCGGTCCCTTGACCGAAGTGAATCTCCGCCCTCTCGTTTATGATCTTGATGAAATCTATCGATTGGCTAGCAAATACCAGGAAGAGATTCAAATTGCTGAAACCAAAATCAACAAAGCCAAGTCGCGGGTTGACTTGGCCCGCTATGAAAATTTACCCGAGTTTAAGCTGGGGCTTACCTATTCATCAATCGGAAACCCCGACGTGCCGGTACCCCCGCCGGACGCAGGCCGTGACGCGATAGGCGTCCACTTCGGCGTCTCCATTCCTCTATGGTTCGACAAGAATGAAGGACGATTGAGCGAAGCCCAAGCTGAGCTTCGTCGGGCACAGGAAGACAAACAGACCAGAGTAAATGAAACCTATGCGCAAGTGCGAAGTCTGGTGTTCCGCCTTCGAAACTCGGAAAGGCTCGTCCGCCTCTATCGCGATAATCTTTTGCCGCAAGCTGCAAATTCCATGGAGGTGGCGGAGACATGGTTTCGTGAAAAGCAGGGCAGTTTCTCTGATTTTGTGGAGACCGAATCGATCTATTACAACTTTCAACTCGCGCTGGCCAGGGCCAAAGCGGACTATGGTAAATACCTGGCGCGGCTTGAAAGTCTCGTGGGCCGAAACTTAACAGAAAAAGCTGATAACAAGATAGGTAAATCCCGAGAGGAGGGTGTCCGATGAAAAGAGGAATTGCGCTTTTATGGGCGCTCACTCTAATGATTGCGAGCCCCGTTTGGGCGGGATATAAGGAACTTATACAGGGGTGGGAAAAATACGAGCCAACACCCTTCTATGATTCTTACGCAAAACCGGAACCAGCGCCTGATATTCGACCCACCCCTTCCGATGCGGATTTCAAAAAGCAAGTTGAGCAACTCCAAGAAATAAAAGCCAGATGGGAGCAGGCCCTAAGCAAGCTTGAAAAAGAAGGGGTCTTTTACAGGCCCGATCCCTCGCTTCTTGAGACGCTCAGCCCTTCCACCACAAATCCCGCCATCGCCCAGGAGGTATTGCGGACAGGGTTCACCCTCGAAGATCTGAACATTTTGGCCTTCCTGCGAAACCCTGACGCAAAGGCGGCGGAGGATCGCTTTCGAGCGACCTTAGAGATGTACAGCCAAGTCTGGAACCTCGACGAAATCCTGAGACAATACACCGCCTTCACCGAAGATCTCAAGACAGGAATAGGCCCGATGAAAGGGCGCGAACCTATCGAGAAGAGGTTTCCCTTTCCGGGAGTCATGGCCCTGAAAGGAGAAATTGTTACGCAGGCAGTTAAAGCCGCAAGGGAAACCTGGGAAATCGCCCGGCGGACGGCAATAACAACTACCCGCAAAGCCTACTGGAACCTTCTTTTCAACCGCAAAGCTATCAAAATCACCGAGGAGACACTGCGTCTTCTCCGGCGCCTTGAAAACGTCGCCACTACCAGATACGAGACAGGAAGAACGAGCTTTCAAGATGTCATTAAGATCCAGATCGAAATAGAGAAATTAGACGAAGAGCTGAATACCCTGAACGAACAGCGGCGAAACTTGGAGGTCGAAATCCTCAAAATCTTGAATTTGCCTCCAACAGCGCGCGTTGGCGCCCCCCGTGTGCGCATTCCCAACCGCTCGGTACCGAACCTTGACTCAATATACCCTATCGCCCTGCAAAGCAGACAAGAACTCAAACGATTGCGGGCTCAGGTGGGAAAAATGGAACGAACGATTGAAATGGCTGAGACAGCCATATACCCAAGCTACGCGCTAAACCTGTCCTTATTTCAGGATGAAGCCATATCGCAGGTAGGGACATTCAGGGAGAAAGAGCCTTATGCAGTGACCACCACGGCGTCAGTAGGCGCAGGGCTTCCCAAAATGCCCTGGTACGCAAGCAACGACGCCTATCTGAGGGAAACCAAGCAAAAACTTAAAGCTCTCCGCGAAGACCTCAAAAACGCTGAAGATCAAACCGAGCTCAATGTGCGGGACGCATGGTTTCGTTTGGATCGGGCGAAAAGGGATGAGGCTCTGTACGCTGACCGGGTTGTGAAACTCTCACAATCGGCGCTGGAAGTCTCTACGCAAGGCTACCAAACAGGAGCTGTAACGTTTGCCGACGTTATTGGTTCATATACCGGTTGGCTCGAGGACAATCTCATGTTGGAACGAAAACGAAGCGATTTGGGAGTATTCCGGGCTGAACTTGAAGCTGCGATAGGCGCCCCGCTGAAACAGTAAGGTTATCGCGGCCCTATTTACCCCCAGAATGAGGGTGGACCGCTTCTCATATAAGGAGTATGCCAATGCCGGACACAGAGCCCAGAAGACGCACGTTCCAGTTGTGGGCTACAATAATAACTGTTTTAATCACACTCTCTTTAGCCGGGGCCATAGCCTACTTCTTCGGTTACTTGAGACCACCAGGAGAAGTGGCGCCGCAGCGGCAAGCGATGCAGACGCCGGAAAAATCTCATGAATCAAAAAGCGCCGTTGCTCTTGAGCATGAGAGCGCGCAGTCTAAAACGGGCAAAGAGAGAAAAGTGATGTACTGGCGATCACCAATGAATCCCATGGAGATCTATGACAACCCGGGAAAAGACAAGATGGGTATGGATTTAATGCCGGTGTATGAGGACCAAATGAGCGAAGGTTTAGAGGTGACTGTCGATCCCGCCACCCAGCAAAGCATGGGCATACGCACTGCCAAAGTGGAGAAGGCGCCCTTGGTGTACACTATTCGGACTTACGGCCACATCACCTATGACGAGACCGTAACTGCCGAGATAAGCCCGAAATTTAGCGGCTGGATCGAGAAACTCTATATTAACTTTACCGGCCAATTTGTAAAGATAAACGATCCCTTGTTCGATATCTACTCCCCGGACTTGGTGACGGCTGAGGAAGAATACCTGGTGGCTTACAGGAACTTGCGTGGTTTCGCGGAAAAGGGAGGCACAGATCTTCTTGCCGCGGCCCGTCGAAGGTTACAGAATTGGGACGTGCCCGAGGACCAGATCCGGACTATCGAGGAAACCGGACAAATTCAGAAAACCCTCAAGATTCGATCACCGTTCGATGGGGTGGTGGTTCACAAGAGTGCCGTTGAAGGCGTGTTTGTGAAAGAGGGGACCACGATCTACAAAATTGCCGATCTCTCTCGGGTCTGGGTGGATGTGCACATCTTCGAGTACGAATTGCCCTGGATTCAGGTGGGGCAAGAGGCGTCGATGACGTTATCGTATCTGCCCGGAAAAGTCTATAGAGGAAAAGTTGCTTATATTTACCCCTATCTTCAAAGAAAGACACGGGACGTGGTGGTTCGCCTTGAGTTTGAAAATCCTGAACTAGAACTCAAACCGGACATGTACTCAGACGTTGTGATCAAACCGACACTTAAAGGCGAAGGGCTCATCATCCCCTCAATGGCGGTGATCCGAACCGGGGTGAGGAATATTGTCTTCATTGCACGAGGCGACGGGAAATTCTTACCTAGGGAGGTGACCCTCGGGATCTTGGTTGAAGGTGGAAAGATTCAGATACTCCAAGGTCTTACCGAGGGTGAGACTGTGGTAACTTCCGGCCAGTTTCTACTCGATTCTGAATCTAATCTACGAGAAGCTGTCCAGAAGATGCTTGAACTGAAGAAGGGAGCATCAAACAAAGACGGTGGAGGACCCGCGGTCCCAAAAGAATAACCCTCCCCAGGCGGACAACTGAAAAGGACCCGATGAACTGCCATTGCATGATGATATGTAGGCAAACGCTCAGAATCTTATGATGTCGCGATAAGAGCTATAAAAGGGTAAGCAAGTGATTGAAAAGATAATTGAATGGTCGATTAAAAATAGATTCATGGTGTTGTTAGGGGTAGTATTCGTAGCGCTTGGAGGAATACTGGCCGTGGCCAATATCCCGCTGGACGCCATCCCCGACCTTTCAGACGTCCAGGTTATCATATTCACTGAATATCCCGGCCAAGCGCCCCAGGTGGTGGAGGACCAGATCACCTACCCCCTTACCACCGCCATGCTGGCGGTACCATACGCGACCGTGGTTCGTGGCTATTCCTTTTTCGGATTTTCGTTTGTATATATTATTTTTGAGGATGGAACCGATCTCTACTGGGCCCGTTCTCGAGTGCTTGAATATCTTAACTTCGTAGCGGGAAGGCTCCCAAAAGGAGTAACGCCAAGCCTAGGGCCTGACGCCACAGGAGTGGGCTGGGTTTACGAATACATACTAAAGGACACCACGGGAAAACACGATCTCCAACAACTGCGTAGCATCCAGGATTGGTATCTGCGCTACGAACTTACGACGGTACCCGGCGTCTCAGAGGTCGCAAGCATTGGGGGGTTTGTCAAGCAATATCAAGTTGAGGTCGACCCCAATACCCTTCTCGCCTATAACCTTCCTATCAAAAAAATTAGGATGGCCATTCAACAATCCAATAACGATGTTGGTGGTAGAGTCATAGAAATGGGAGAGACAGAGTTCATGGTCCGGGGCCTCGGCTACATTAAATCAAAAGAGGACCTGGAAAATATTTCTTTGGGAGTGGACAAACACGGCACGCCGATTCTACTCAAAAACGTCGCAAATGTTCAGGTCGGTCCCCAGCTTCGCCGAGGAATAGTGGAGTGGAATGGGAAAGAGGAGGTTGTAGGCGGAATCGTCATTATGCGTTACGGAGAAAACGCCCTGGAAGTCATTCGTAATGTAAAGAAAAAGCTCAAAGAATACGAAAAAGGGCTTCCGGAAGGTGTTGTTATCTTAGACGCCTATGACCGGTCCGGACTCATTGAACGATCCGTAGATACACTCACCCAGGCGCTCATCCTGGAAATGAGCATCGTGGCCCTCGTCTGCATTATATTTCTAATCCACTTCAGGTCCGCATTCGTCGCAATCATCACCTTGCCGGTTGGAATCCTCATGTCCATCCTTGTGATGTTTGCCATAAAGGTGAACGCCAACATCATGAGCCTGGGAGGAATCGCCATAGCCATAGGGGTCATGGTGGACGCCTCGGTGGTCATGGTCGAAAACGCCCACAGGCACCTGGAAAGAGATCGGGAAAAAAAATCGCACGCAGAAATCATCATGGAAGCGGCAAAAGAAGTCGGGCCGGCGCTATTCAGCAGCCTCTTAATCATTACGGTGTCTTTTCTTCCTGTTTTCGGGCTACAGCAACAATCGGGCCGCCTCTTTAAGCCTCTGGCGTACACGTGGATTTTTGCCCTAGCGGCGTCTTCCCTGCTTTCCATCACTCTTATACCTCTACTAATGACTTTTTTCGTCCGTGAAAAAATCTTTCAACCGGACACAAAAAGGAACCAACGGGTAAGCGTCTGGATTCTTGCGGTGGCGACTCCCCCTCTGCTCGTCATACTCGGCGGGCTTGCGGGGATCAAAATGTCCGACTGGAGCCTCGTAGGGGCCCTGGCCCTTTCGGCTTTCGCCGCCCTGTGCCTAATGCCTCAAAAGATGATTGCCGCCTCAAAGAACCCTGTCGGTCGCTTTTTCGTGCGCTTGTACATGCCCATCATACAAATAACGCTTAGATGGCGTAAAATTATGGTGTTTTCTGCTATTGTGCTTGTGCTGCTCACCTATTTCCCGCTTTCACGTCTTGGAAGCGAATTCATGCCGCCTTTGAATGAGGGAACACTTCTATACATGCCCACCACGCTGCCTGGCATCTCCATTACCAAGGCAAGGGAACTTGTTCAACAGACCGACAAGATCATACAAAGCTTTCCCGAAGTCCTTCACACGCTTGGCAAAATCGGTCGAGCCGAGACAGCCACGGACCCAGCCCCTCTGTCAATGATAGAAACGACAATCGAGCTAAGGCCGTTGGTGGAATACGAAAAAACTCCAGTTAAAAGATTTTTCAGTGACTGGCCTGCTTGGCTTAAAAAGCCGTTAACGTTGATCTGGCCCGAGTTCAAAAACAAGGTGACGCGGGAGTGGCGAAAAAAGAAAATTGAGCGTTTTTTTTCTGGTTGGCCCATCTGGCTAAAATGGCCGCTGAACCTTCTATGGCCTGAGGAACGACATGTCACTATTCAGGAACTCACGGACGAACTTAATTCCGCCATCAGATTCCCGGGAGTCACCAACGCATGGACAATGCCAATAAAAACGCGGATAGACATGCTCTCTACAGGAATTAAAACACCGGTAGGTATAAAACTCATGGGGCCGGATCTTCAGACCCTATCAGATTTGGGGAAAAGGATTGAATCGTTGATCCGAACCATTCCTGGCACACTGTCTGTGTATTCCGAAAGGGTAACAGGCGGTAACTATATCGATTTCAAGATTAAACGGGACGAAATTGCCCGATACGGCCTCACCATAGGAGACGTGGAAGACGTTATCTCGACAGCCATTGGTGGAATGGACGTGACAACTACCGTTGAGGGGCTTGAGCGCTACCCGGTAAATTTACGCTACAGCCGAGAACTTCGTGACAATACCGAACGGCTAAAACGGGTGTTGGTCTCGACTCCCACAGGCGCTCAGGTACCTTTGGCCCAATTAGCTGATTTGACCATTCATAAAGGACCACCGTCAATAAAAAGCGAAAACGCCCGCAAGAACGCGTGGATTTATGTGGATCTCAAGGGCGTAGACGTGGGGTCATACGTTGAGAAGGCAAAGATTGTTGTTGACCGCAATGTGAAGTTTCCTCCAGGCTATTCCATCATGTGGTCTGGGCAATACGAATACATGGAAAAAGCCCGTAAGACGCTGAAAATTATTCTCCCACTAACGCTAATTATCGTTTTTGTCCTTCTCTTTAGCCACTTTAAAAGCATCACTGCGTCTATCCTCATCATGGCGGGCCTGCCTTTCTCCGTGGTGGGCGGAATTTGGTTCCTCTACATGCTGGACTACAATATCTCCGTAGCTGTCGTAGTAGGCTTTATCGCACTAGTAGGGCTGGCGGTGGAAACCGGAGTGGTGATGATGACCTATCTGGACGAGGCATATAAACAGCGTCGAACAGAGGATCATATGCGCACCACGGGAGATCTCCATGCCGCCATTATCAGTGGGGCTGCGGAGAGGGTGCGGCCTGTTTTGATGACGGTGAGCACAACCATTTTCGGCCTTTTACCGGTCATGCTAGGAACGGCCACGGGCTCGCAGGTGATGAAGAGAATCGCAGCCCCCATGGTTGGTGGCCTCGTTTCATCGCTGCTTCTAACTCTTTTGATTCTTCCAGCCATCTACGATATGTGGAAGCGTTGGGAACTAAGAAAAACGTTGGCCGTTGGCCCCCGGAGCGATATTGAAACAGAAGAGGAAGAAGCGCAATAACGGGAGACCGGTTAGAAGAGGGACTCTAGTGGCTTGAGCATATGCGAGAAATTAATTACATGTGATCTTCGGATATCTCAAATCAGATGCCAGGCTGAAAAGAAACCACCTGCATGCCGACGATGGCGATCATATTAGCGCAATATTGGTCGGCTGTGGCTACTGACACCTTTCAAAGATTTCTTTTTTGTTCGTTGTTGGGTGGCTTTTCTCGAACAACTTTTTCGAGAAAAATCACCACTCACCCAACAGAGCAAATGGCTCGGGGGCTTTGCTGTCCGTGCATCCGTAGCCTATCGTCAAATCGATAAATAGTACATAAAATCTATTCAGAGTGGCTCAGACTACGGGAGAACGAGCAGGAGAAAGACAAATCCGAAGAGGCCCACAGTTTCCGCGATGCCCATAGCGATGATCATGAACACCAGCCCCTTGCCCTCACCGTCGGAGAGGGCCCGACAGGCGCCGGCCCCGATCAGACCTTGTACCCAGGCGCTGAAGAACTCGGCCATCCCCCCAGCGAGCCCTATGCCCAGCAGCGTGCCGGCATGTGTTGCGGTAACGGGGTTCTTTCCCGTTACAAGAGGAGCAAGGCCGACAAGCACGAGAATAAAGCCGTAGATCGTTTGAGACAAGGGCATGCCTATCAGGATGACGTAGGAAAAATTAAGCGTTTTCCCCGCCTTGGCTTCTTTAGCCCATGCGCCTGTCGCAGCCAGCCCTACCGCCCCGATTCCCATTGCGCTCCCCATAGTCGCGCCGGCCAGAACGAGACCCATTGACAGTTGACCCGCAAATTCGATGGTCGTCATGATATATCCTTTCCAGAAATAGTCACTTGTCCTGTACTGAAGGGCCGGTAGGCGTATCCGCTCCATTTTACGCCGACATGATTTGAAAATTCCAGCATGTTGAGCCGCACGCCATGAGCAAAAATTGCAATGGTTGCAAGCCCGATATTGAGCCCATGCCCAAAAATCAATATCGGAACCGCCGCAAACCAGGTTGCTGTTTCCGCCACCTGCGCGCTCAAGTTATTGAACGCGGACGCGATAAAATAGCTTGCCAGGCCAACGGCAAACAAGCGGAGATAGCTCATGGTGTCGCTAAACGTGCTCAAAAGTGGAAGCATGGAAGAGGCAAAGCCCCGGAGGATGCGTTTTACCACGCCTCCCGCCGGTTGACCGAACCATGAAGACAAAAGAACAGCTGCCAGGAGAACCCACCAGAGCACGATGGGTACCTTCTCCACCCCGATAAACAGCAGATGCCAGATGATCACCATCATGTCTGCAAGGGCTATAATCCATCCGAATTCTGCCAACGCGCGCTGCTCCGGGATAAACTCCACCATTTTTCGAAGACGCGCCAGGATGAGATGAAGACAACCAATGATAAGCGCCACCTTGATCATGAGAAATCTTACCGCCTTTGGATCCTCTCGCCACAAGGGCGCCGCCCACCTCATCATCTTCGCGACCTGGCTGTAAAATCCCTTTCCCGCCCAGAGAGCCTCATAATCAACCTTAGCCCCTGATTCAGCTGATTTTACAAGTCCTCCGCCTCGAGCCAGGGTTTCAGGTGTAAGGCCAAAGTAGTTGGCGGTAAGGATACCCCAAAGCAACGTGCACAGACCGAAAATAACCAAGATCTGCGTTTTGGGACGTCCCGCAATACGGACTAATGTTTTATAGAAAAGCAGTCCGACCAGGGAAATCAACAGGCCGTAACCGCCATCTCCGATCAGCATGGCCGTAAAAATGGGGAGGGCCAGCATAAAAAAAGGTGAAAGGTCCATTTCCCGGTATCCGGGAAGGGTACCGAGCATATCGAACAAACCCTTTATCGGCCTCGCCCATGTCGGGTATCGGATCAAGGTGGGAGGGACATCTTTTTCAGTAACGCGTTCGGTTGTTACGGCAGCGTGAAACCCATCCACGGATAAAAGGGACTTGAGCCTTTCTGATCTATCCGAGGGCAGCCATCCCTGCAAGGCGAACAGTTCATCCCGGCTCAATCCGCTACGCTGCGCTTTGATATAGGCGGTCTTCAAAAGCAGTCGATCTCGTTCTGCTTGAAGCTCCCCTATCAAAGGGGCAAGTTGCGAAAGCCGTTCATATCCTTGTTCTAAGTCCGTATCGATCTTTTTCTCCTCAGCAAGGACTGAATCCCGGTCTTGAGAGGGAAGTGGTACAGGTTCAGAGCCTTCAGGCATCTTCAATTGCCCACTTCGGTCAACAACAGCCATCAATACCTGTTTTCCAGGCAATGAGGAGATAATTTCGGCGCACTCCGCTCGGACCCTGTCGGCCTGTGCCTGGGATACCATATAAAATCGGACCTCAATCCCGCTTTCACGGAGAGCCTCGAATTGACTGAGACTGACATTTCCCCAGGGTTTCAGCTTCTTTATCCTCTGGCCCAAGTCGTTGCGGCGATCCAAATTATTAAAGATGGACGCCTGGAGTTCGATAGCTTCACGCGCTGCGTCTAGTGGTTTTGGGGATGATGTTTTGCTCGCGGGCTCGATAGGTAACAAGATATGTATTGCGCGATCTATGTCCGTAATCGCCTGGAGCGTCTCCTCGTCCGGGATCGCCTCATCCGGTTTGACCGGCTGGAAATGCAGCAGGTTCATTCGCCCCAGCCGATTCAAAAGCTCGTCCCTGTCAGCCTTGCGGACTGCAATATATACCTTGGACATTTTCACTATCATACCGACCCTGCCCCCAAAGTATCCCCGCGTTCCCGTTCTTGCAGTTTTTCCTTTGCGATTTTTGCCCGCGCGACAGCCGCCGTCATTCGATCAGCAAGCGCGATCCGAATACGCCGAATATTTTCTTGCGCTTCCGGGATAATGACCTTCTCAAAGAGGTTGACTCGCTGCATGACCTTTTTAAGCTCAGCCTGAAGCAACGCCAGCTTTTGCGCCGCAATCTCGACTTTCAGAAGGTTCATATTCAGTTCGCGTTGATCTGAAAGGGCCTGATCAACCCAGGGAGGCGTGCCGAAAAGGCTGTATGTGGCCTGCGGGAATGAAGCGGATTCAAATACCGGCGCCTTTACTCCCGCAATGTTTGCCGTAACGGTCTTTACAGCTTCCGGCTCGGACAGGGCAGCCACATTAACGCCCGCAGTGTCGTTAAAAGCTGCCCTGTAGGTGGATAATTTTTCCTCAGAACCATCTGCCGCCTGTTTAAGTTCCCGATGTTCATTGAGGACCTTAAGAATAGCCGCTTGCAGTTGCTGCTGTTTGAGATGCAAAGTGGGAAGATACAGCTCAAAACGCGTAAGCGCGTTCCGCTGCTGTCTCAGTTCCGTCCATGTCATTTTAATCTTTTTCCTCGGCCTCGGCATCTCTCGCACCTTTTTCTCCATCCTGATATGTCGCTTCGTTGATCTCCCTGGGCCAGTGTTCGTCACGAATCGCTTGCCGGATTCCCACCTCTTCCGGTTCAAAGCATCTGGCCAGGATTTCCCAGCACTGATCCAGGGCGTCAAAAAGTGGGAGATTCACGCGGAGATCCATCATCCGTTTTTCAAAAAGTTCGCCGTATTTCAGAAGCTTTTGATCCCACGGCGACATCTCGAATCCCATCTCCTGTTTTTCCCGGCTGTCATCACACTGGGCATAGAGTTGTATACAGACGTCCATGATCGCCCGGTGGTCGTCCCGGGTCTCTCCGTTTACCAGTTGTTTCAGGCGCGATAATGATCCAAAAGGCTCTATGCGCCCCTTGCGCAGGTAGATCTGCCCTTCGGTGATATACCCGGTATTGTCGGGGATCGGGTGGGTCACATCGTCGCCGGGCATGGTCACGCAGGCGAGGACCGTCATGGATCCTGCATCATCAAAATCAACGGCCTTCTCATATCTCTTGGCCATTTGCGTATAAAGGTCACCCGGGTATCCTCGATTTGACGGGACCTGTTCCATGGTAATGGAGATCTCTTTGAGAGAATCCGCAAAGGCCGTCATATCGGTCAACAGCACCAGGACATGTCTTCCCTGAAGGGCAAACTGCTCACCCACGGCCAGGCTGAGGTCCGGAACCAGCAGACACTCGACCACTGGGTCCGCTGCCGTGTGAATGAACATGATCGTTCTTCCCAGTACGCCGCCTTCTTCAAATATCCGGCGGAATTTGAGGTAGTCATCGTGTCGCAGGCCCATTCCGCCAAGGATGATTATGTCCGCATCAGCCTGCAGCCCTATCCGGGCCAGCAATTCATTGTATGTTTCTCCGGCAACGGAAAAAATAGGGAGTTTCTGTGATTCCACCAGTGTATTGAACACGTCGATCATGGGGATGCCTGTGTGAATCATTTTATCCGGCCGGCGTCTTTTGACGGGGTTCACAGCAGGCGATCCGATATCGACTCTCTGGCTCGTGATCTCCGGCCGTTCGTCCCGGGGCGCCCCCGACCCGTCAAACACGCGGCCGAACATCGTCTCGGCAAAAGGCGCCTGCATGGGACGGCCGAGAAAGCGAATACGATCGCCGGTTGAAACGCCTTCGGTGCCTGAAAAGACCTGGAGGCTTACCTCGTCTCCGTCCAAACGAATGACTTGGGCCAGGGAAGGTCCATAGGAGGAAGTAATAACAGCCAGGTCTTCATATCCCACGCCTTTTGCCTTCACTGCAGCCACGTTTCCGGCGATACGGGTTATTTCATCAAATGTCTTTCTCAACGCTTTTCTTCCTCTTTTACACGCTCGGTATCTTCTTCATCTCCGCCCCGTCCCAACAGGGTCCTTCTGCTTCTGGGCCTGGCATCCGTTTTCACGGTTTTTGCTTTTTGCGCGAGGTATCTCGAATGCTTTTCCTGGCCTTCCGTTTCTTCTTCGCCACCCACTCTCCCGCCTTTGCTCTTTAAAAAATCGTCGATCTCAGTGAGGATTTTTTTGAAATCTCCTGGAGAGTCCTGGCTGTATTGCCTCTCCTCTTCGCTCTTATCACAGTTTTTAGCCTTTTGAAGACCCTTGCCTCCTTCAATTATTGCATGTTCCGGCCTGCCGGTGTTTTCGTCTTCGTTTTGGTTTTTCCGCTCTTCACTCTTCGATTGTTCTTCCTCCGTGGAAGCTATTACGCTCGGGTCCCAGGGCGCATAGTTCCAGTCTCTGAAAAGATTTCCGATCCTTATCATGGTGTTTCGGGCTTCTTCCTTTTCTTCGAATGCGAAGTCCAGGTTGAGGATCTCCAGAACCTTGTCAAAGACAAACCTTTGTCTCTCACTGGGGGTGGCCCCGTCGACCTCGTCAAAGGCATTCTGCTGTAAATAGGACGAGTCAAAAAACGCGCTCTTAAGCATCAGGGTGAAGTCGTCAACGCCGGTCCCCTCCTCTCCGACGACCGTCATCATCTGGCGAACTTCGTCGCCGCGTTGAAGCAGGAAACGGGCCTGCTGGATTTTTTCCGGTTCGATAATTCCAGTGTATTTGGTCCAGCTTTCCAGAGGATCGATTGCGGGATAACGGCGGGCATCGCTGCGATCACGGCTGAGCCCGTGAAAGGCGCCGACAACCTTCAAGGTGGCCTGGGTTACAGGTTCATCAAAGTTCCCTCCTGCCGGGCTGACGGTCCCTCCGATAGTCAACGATGCCCTCCGCCCGTCCCGGAGTTCTATAAGGCCCGCCCGTTCGTAGAATCCGGCAATCCGGCTTTCCAGGTAGGCGGGGAAGGCTTCCTCGCCGGGAATTTCTTCGAGCCGTCCGGAAATTTCTCTCATGGCCTGCGCCCAGCGACTGGTGGAATCGGCCAGAACGAGCACATTCAAACCGGCCTGACGGTAATACTCTGCCAGCGTGGTCCCGGTGTAGACAGAAGCGTCCCGGGCTGCAACGGGCATTGCAGAAGTGTTGCAGATAATGATGGTTCTCTCCATAAGGCTTCGACCGGTGCGAGGATCTTCCAGTTCGGGAAATTCGCGGATAGTGTCCACGATTTCTCCGGCACGTTCTCCGCAGGCGATAAGGATCACGATGTCGATTTCCGCATTTCGGGAGGTGATCTGTTGAAGCACGGTCTTTCCAGCGCCAAAAGGACCGGGGATGCAGTAGGTACCTCCGCGGGCGATGGGATACATGGAGTCAATAATCCGGATGCGGGTAATCAGAGGTTCTTCGGGCATCAAACGTCGTCTGGCAATGCATAAAGGCCGTTTGACCGGCCAGGTTTGGCGCATCCTGACCTCTTTGCTCCGGCCTTCCGTGTCGGTCAGCGTGGCGATCTTCTCCTCGATGGTGTATTCCCCGACCTTGGCGATCGATTCGACCCGTAACTCTCCTGACCACCTGAAAGGCGCCATGACCGGATGTTCAAAAATACTCTCCGGAACGAACCCCAGCGAAGCTCCCTGAAAAACTATGTCTCCCTGTCTGACCGTGGGCGTCCATTTCCACTTGCGCTCGACATCCAGCGGATACACGGACATGCCCGGTTTGAGAAAGTAACCGGCCTTTTCTGCAGATTGAACGAGCGGTCGCTGGAGGCCGTCATAGATCTGCCCGAGAAGACCCGGTCCCAGAGTTACCGACAACATCTCTTCCTGAAAATCCACATCATCCCCTACCCGGAGTCCTCTGGTCTCTTCGAAAACCTGTAGATCTGCCATTTTGCCCCGCAGCCGAATAACCTCGCACAGAAGCCTGGCCCCATCAAAGCGATTACAGTATCCCACGGAGTTTTTAACGATGCGCCCACTGGTCTCTGCAATCACCATGTTTCCAAATACTGAGACGATTTGTCCTTTCACGACATTCCTTTTCTCATAAAATCGCTATGCCGGCTTATTCTTTATCCCCTGCGGTAATTTGCTGCCATCGGTGGAGGATCATTGTTTTGACCGTGTATGCCGCTATTTCATCGTTACTAAAACTATACCATCGTTCGTGTTCCGTTACCCAGTTCCAGCGGGCCCTGTCCAGGGTCTCAAGTGCTTCGAGCGGATTCGACGCTGCTCTCCAGTCGGCCACTATACTTTCGAAAGGAAGCTCCGAATCTGCAAGTTCTTGCGCCACCATGTACGGCGCCGGATCGAGGTCCAGCGCCTCTGCCCGGGCCCTGGCCAGCGTGTTCCGCATCCCGACCTCGAATCCGCCCCATGCTTTTAGAAATTGCGTCTGGGAAAGCCGGCCAATCTCGAAAATATATAGAAAATAATTTTGCCAAATCGGGTCAACTGCAATTGCATGGCCCGAAAACTCACTCTGATCTCGAGGCTCAGATTTCAGATAATCCGGCAAGGGCGCCTCACCCTTTACTTGGGGAAGTGAAAGAACCGCCATTTCCACAGGGTCAGGTTCGCGCTCACCCGCAAGGACAGCCTCTCGTTGAAGCAAATCTTCGCTTAGGAGCAGAGCTTGTACAATATCCGCAGGCCCTGAGGATTCTATGACGGCAGCCAAAAGTTCCTGCTTGTTGATAGGAGGCGCGCTCCTGAAGCCTCTAAGGTCCGGAAGTGCACACATCACGTAGAAATGTCGTTTGATCAATCGTACCATACTAAATTGTTTTGACCTTTATAGTACTTTTCCCGCCATCGGAACCATCTTGAATGGCGCGAGTTTCCTTCTTGTCTATATTAAACCGCTTGGATTTAATGGAGTTTTATCTGTTCTCGTCGATAAATTTATCCAGGATTTCTTGGAGAGCAGGACTGACCATTTTGGAGATCAATTCAGAAAGGGAATCAGCGCTCACTTCAACGGTTGCGCCACGAATTTTATATTCGAAGCCATCTCTCGTAAGTGTCGCTCTTAACGCTATTGTATCCTGCTTTTCTCTCAGATCTTGGAAAAATTCTTGGAGCACATTATCATTTAGCCTATCACGCATTTTCTTAGAGACATTGATTTCCATTGAGGACAGTTGCTTTGCGTCAGCCCTGGCATATGCTATGACAACCTCTCGAATAATCTGTCCAAGGTAATCCGGGTCGGAGAATTTTTTTTCTATGCTTTGGCTAAGCATTGCTGAAAGTATCCGGCCGATGGATTCGCGGAGTTTAAGTATGGCGTCTCGAACCGCCAATTCCAGTTCGGTTTGCCCCCGGGAAAGCTGCTTATCCACATCGCTCGTTGCCTTGGCAAGGATCTTTTCAGCCTCGGTTTTCGCATCGGAAAGGATCTTCTCAGCGTCTCGATTTGCCTCTTTTATAATCTTTTCAGCGGCTTTCTTTCCGGCGTCTACCCCTTCGGACTGTAATTTGTTCACGAAAGATTCTATACTTTCAGGCATTGTACATGTCCTTTAAACCTTGGAAGACCCACAGTTAGGTAGGTTCATATCAAGATCTGCCGATGGTGAACAGGTTATTCAGCATCCCAAAGCAGTTAAAACAGAAATATCTATTACTTGGATCATTTCAGCAGCGCATTTACGATATACTGATACAGCTCATTGGCCATTTTGTCAGAGATCTTGGCATCAGGAAAAGGCGGCATGATCCCCTTGGATCCGTCAGGCATCCTGGGATCTCGAATATACGCCGAAAAGGTACTGAAATTCTCCAGATGTGGAGAATTTCTCAAGGCCATTTTCGGAACAAAGGTATTGCCGCCTCCCGGATGGCAGGCGCTGCAATTAGAATCAAATATTTTTTCTCCGAGTCGAAATTCCATTGCAGCCTCCGTAGTTCTGCCGCTATAAACCAATTCGCCGCCATAGTAACCGAGGGCTACGACCACACAGAAGCTCAGCGTGTATAACGCCAGGACCGCTTTGGTTTCAGCCCCCAGCTTATGTCCCAAAATAAAGGCAACGGTAAGAAGAATAAGAAGCGCTCCGGCCAAAATGAGCTTGACCTTGATGGGAAACAGCCAGGCCCCTGAATAAAAATGTTGCCAATCCATAAACCCGAACAAGACGGTTGGAAAGAGAAAAACAAGGGCGATGAGAATACACTTGCGCGCGCATTGCGCAAGCTGCGGCCGTTTAAATAATAAGGCGGCGTAGCCAAGCAACACGGCGGCAATTACCGTGCCGATGGGTATATGAACTTCAGTGGGGTGAATGGGGTGGGGGTAACCCAGGTTCTGGAGGAACTGATAGACGGAATTAAACATGTTCGGGCCTCTTCTTTACCTAAACGATGGCCAGGAATTTGGCGGTTTGCGTTTGTGTTCACAAAAACCTCAGAACATAAAGCGAAGCAACAAAAAGAGTGTGTTGTTGTCGGAGGCGTCTCGGCCGTACCCGTCATAATTGGATGTCGCTCCATTGAACTTGTCATAAAAGGTATACTGGAGGGCTAGTTTTTGCCGATCGTACAATAAGAAATCCGCTTCCAAAGTGAATCCCCGACTGTCCGGGCTGCCGGTTCTACTACCGTTTACGGGATCGGGAGCGTAGAGCGACGAGTCCGAGCTCCCGGTTGTCTGAAAGTAGCCTATCGTTCCACCAACAGTTCCCAGGGAAAATCTGTAGTAGTAGTTGAGATTTATCTTAAGGGTATCCAGGCTGTCAGACGAGTTGGTCGTATCTCCCAGGGGATGGCTGGCGTCCCAGTCCTGTTTTTCATGAATCCAGGTCCCCGCTCCCGTAAAAATATGTTTCCCGCTGAGGTATTGATACTGAGCGTCCAGAGCGAGATCCCATATCTGATTGGTGGGGCCACTGCCGGCCCCTTCCGGGTAGACATCGGCCACCAAGCCATACTGCCCAAACTCCACAGAGTGCTTTCCCCACATATGCGTCAAAGCCAGCCGCCAATAGGGCACTGCGCCGTCCACCACGGTCTCCGGTTGTGTGCCCGCCCCAAGGAACTCAGTAACCCCGTCAGAGGTGGTGCGATACACGGCCACATTGGCGTAGATCATGTTATTCCAAAAAACATAGCCGCTGACGCCTCCCAACTGATTCTCCAAAAGAGCCCCGTTTATAAGCGGATCGGCGGCAGGGGTCGGCACAACAGGGGAAAACTCGTAGGGAAACCCCCATACCGGGGCGCTGTTCCAAAGGTCTTCCAGAGTCGGCGCATTATTCATGGTTACACCGTAGATCCAGTTTCCGGTCATATTGGCGAAACGCACATCGGTTATATCCAGTTTGAATTCGTCGCTGACGCCTTCGTAGTTGCCTTGCACCAGGGCCCCGAATTTATAAACTATTTTTCCACCGTAATAGACACCGAGTATCTGCGGCACATAGAGGAAGTCATTGGTCGTGGTGTTTGTCAGATTTGCCGCTGTATTTTCAACCGAACCCGGGGGCTGCGCTTTATCGGTATGGGTGAAGGACACCTTCGCCACACCCGAGAGCGGCGGCGGCCACTCGTAGAGCTTATCGCTCTTGCTCATTACATATCCCATTGCTTTGAAGTGTCGCCCAAATGAAGTCAGCTCAGGATACGCGGTATGGCACGTGGCGCAGGACATGTCGGTCTGGCGTTGGAAGCTGGGTATGGCGTCGGCCTTGTGCGCTGGCATAAGTACAAACAGCGCTAAGGTGACTACTGAAGGAATGATTTTTGGGAATGATTTATATTTCCACATACTCGTTCCTCCTTTTAACAGTGCTTTAAACCATAAGATACCCGAAACGCGTCACGTTTACTCGGCTGATGAAGCTGCTTTCAGCCCGGCGCGGCGCTGTCGTCTTTCTCACCTCCCCCCTACTTTTTGAAGGTATGAGCCATATAGTCGACCACGGCCTTGGTTTGATCACCATTCAGGCCAATGGGCGGCATGACTCCAAAACCATTTTCAATTGCATCCTTGATCTTCTTTTCCGCATCGTTTTTCCAGAATTCGACAGTGGCCAAATTGTAAGGTCTGGGGTTAAAGGACGCCGCAGCAGGCCCGTCACCCTTTCCACCCACGCCATGACACATCTGGCATTTGTTTGAATAAAGTTCTTTTCCTTGCGCAAGTTCATCCGCGCTTGCGATTATCCACCACAAAGGTATTGTTACCATGCAGGTCACAACGACAGCGCACAAAAGAACCTTTTTCATGGCTCAGTCTCCTTATAGGTTGTTAACTGCAATGATCTCCTCAATGTACTCAATGTTTGTCATCTCTCCCATTTTCATGCTGATCAGAATTATCGCTGTGAGCATGAACAGGGAGAGTTATTAAATCACCAAGGCTGATAAGAAGGCTTGTCGCCGCTTGAAGAATAAGGAAAACCGCTATTATGACACCAATATGACGGCGCCACTTTCTAAGATTTGCCTCTTTATATAGGTTCTCTCTTAATTTGCCATATAGAATTAACTTCCCCGAGGCAAGCCAGGGGAAGTGGACTCATGGAGATCATACTCTTAGGGCCGCGTCCCAATTCGTAATCTATTTCGGGGTTTCCTTAAGATGGTCTTCTATTTCTTCGCCGATATCAAACATCTGAACCTCTCCACTGCTTGTATAATCGGCCGTCTTGATCTCGGTTACTTCTCGTAACGATCGTATCACCGCGTCTATCTTTCGTCCCTCCTTCTCAATTACTGCCAATGAGGATATAGTATCCTTATCGGAAATGAGTTTCCTTATATGACGTACTTTACCCCCAATGATCATATTGGAGTTGAGAAGATGGTGAGAAAGTGTAACCATCAGCTCTTTCAATGTTTCTATCGCAACTTCATTTCTCTCGTTCTCATACTCCGCTTCAATTAATTTTCTTCTTCGATTAATAATAATACTAAAAAGGATTCCAATCATTCCACCGAACGCGACAAATGCAACGGCCATTGGGGCCATCCTTGGGTCAAAAGCCGTAACAGCCTTAAACATATCACTCCAATGAAAGTGTAACTCTGTTTCGTCATGAATATGCATCAAAGCATTAACAAGCATAGTGTAAGGGTGAATGATTACATAACCCCCGACCATACCCAAAAGTAAAGATATAATATGAATGGGGTAAGTCCTTATCACGTTCCTCACGCTCAAAAGAGCCATATAACACTGAAAAAGATCAGTGATTTTCTATGCGCATTTTCTTGGCGTACGCGGCTGCCTCCCATCCCGCGACACATCCTTCACCTACAGCCTTGGCTACTTGCCATGGAGGCCCGCATATATCGCCAGCCGCATAGACACCGGGGATATTGGTCTCCTGTTTCTTATTGACTTCAATATATTTGAGAGTCTCCGAATCGGTCCGGACGTCCACTTTTGCCGCCAGTTCCAGCGCCCCCTTAGCGCCAAACTCGATAAACACGCCGTTGGCGGCAATCTCTTCATCATTGTCCAACAGCACTCCTTTTACTGCGTTCTCACCCAAAATGGCTTTCACTTTGCGACCCGGATGGGCAATAATGTCGCTCCGTTCCACCTGCAAAGTCAGTTTTTCATCAACGTTGAGAGCCTGATAAACCAAATGTGTTTCGCCGGCGATGAGAAGAAGATTCAAGGCTCCATAGGCCGCCGAGCTTTCATCACCGACCACAACGACAGTTTCGTCTCGAAAAAAGTACGCGTCACAATCCACACAATAGCTAACGCCTTTTCCCAGTAATTCCTTCTCACCGGGGACATTCAGCCGGTTTCGTGAAATACCGGTCGCCAACACGACCGCCGCAGTTGAAAAAACCTCTCCGGATTCCAGACGAACAAGAAACCCGCCATTCTCCCCCTTATCCAAATCGACGGCGTCCTGCTCAGGGAAAAGAGCGCCAAATTTTTCAGCCTGCCGTCTTCCGCTCTCCAGCATCTCATCGCCTTCCGATACTGAATCCAACGAAAAATAGTTTTCCACATGGGCGCGATATAAGTGACTTTTTATCACTCTGCCCAGCACGGCTACCTTCACCTTGCTCCTGGCCGCGTAGACAGCGGCCTGCAAGCCAGCCGGGCCGCTTCCCAAAATCACGACATCAAAAAAGCGCTCATTGACGTTCATTAAGGATTCCTTTGCAAGACATCGAAAGAACAGATAGTTTCACTCAACGAGCAACGCGGTGTATCAAAATTCATGTTCCATTATCAGATGCGGCCAATGCCGCACCGCATGGCACAGCCAGCAATCTTCAACCGAAATTGCGGGGGTACCTGTGCGCTTATATCTTTCATAATGGGACTCCTCGATAAGACCCCAAAAATATTCGTCATAATGAGACTCCGGGGCCCTGTGACATCGGTGACATTGTCTGTTTTTTTGAGCTGGATGCCTGAATCCCTCAATTTTCCAGGTTCTTATGCCATGGCATTCTCTGCACTGGCTGCCAAACAATCCTCGATGGCGGTCCAGATGACATTGCGAACACTCGAGGTCGCCGCTAAGCAACGTATGATCCATTCTTGAAACATCCGCTTTCAGACCCCGATGTTCGGTATGGCACTTTAAACAATGTTCCTGTTCCTCATGGAAACGGATATCGGGTCTTAGATATGAAACATCAAAAAAATCATGACAGGCAAGACACGCGTCTTCTGAAACCCCCTTCCAAGGGGTATGACATTCCTTGCAGTCCGACACGCTTTCGTTGTGAAGACTGCTGAGCGAACCTGGCTCAGCGGCTTTTTCATTAAAAAAAAGCCAAATAGAGAAGGCTATTATGAGTAAGATTACGGTAGCGTTGAGTATCCGTTTCATGGGATCCATTTCAGCCCGTAGTAAATTGAAGTCAACACATGGACAACAACCATGGAAAAGAGGAACATGGTCAGGTATATGTGTACCCTCATCCACCGTTGAAAAATCGTTTTCGTGGCGGAAAAAAGACTGGTCGCATGCTCTGTTTCGGCTATGGATTGCGCGATATCATGTAATTCCCTGCACCCGGCTATCGTGGAGTCACGCCAATCTTCATCGACAGGATGAACAAATTCTTCCTCGCCCTTAAAAGGCTTTTCTTGAATCCCAAAATAAACCCGGCAATAGGAAGCGCTGATTTCGCCCTTCCGTCTTTCAAAAAGTTCGTTCAATGCGGACAGGTCATGCCTCTCTTCCTTGAGCGTGCGATTTACGCTTCTGAAAAGATATTTTCCCACAATTCCGCTGAGCACCACTATCAGCATGGAAAGAAATGTAATATTCCCAACAACACTCGCCAAGCTGTGGCCGGAATGAAGCACAACCAGTGTAGGCCCAATCAAACCATAATAAATGTGAGAAGTGAGTGGATTGGTTTTGCCTTTTTTGCCGAGGATTCGTTTTCGAAAAGGGTAGATCAGTGTCATGAGCATAATAATAGTTCCGGCGATCCCCAAGGCATGCCCTAAAAAGCCACCGCTGGGTATTGGCGCGGGAATTGCCAAAAACCCGACGACCAACACCACAAAAAAGGTAGCCAATAGGGCGGTTATCCTTTTCTCCTCCAGCATCGACTAGGCCTCGATAATTACATCCGTTTTGGGGACACTGACGCAAGGAAGGATCATCTTTTGCTTTATATCATCATCGTCCAGGCCGTCGGTAACCTCCATGTCGACCTCACCACCAAGTAATTTGGTTTTACACGTGCCGCAGTAGCCCTGCTGACACTCGGACTCTATTTCTACGCCGTTTGTCTCGGCGAGGTCCAGAATGCTTTCATATTGATCGCTCCACTCCAACGTTTTCCCGGATTTCTTGAATTCAACCTTCAGACTCATGCTCTTTCTCCTTTAATAACGAGTTTAGGATCGTTTTGGTCCTCTTATTCCGCATATAGACGGCGATAAGTGCGCCTACAAAAAAAATAACTAGAAAGACCATGGTTAAAAAGTGCGCCCAAGACATACCCATCACCCCTTGATTCTTCTCAAGGTACTTAGGGGAAATTTTCATCTCTTCTCTGAACCACTGAATATTGAACGGGTCCTCCCCCGCTTGATTCTGAGCGTTACGCTGAACGGCTACAATGGCCCCCTGGGCGCCGACTCCAACCTCTGCGGATTCACCCCCAATAGCCGCTTGCGCAATCAGTACAAGAGACGTGAACGCAAGAATGCATAAAAAATTATTCATAAAATATCCCCTAAGCGCCTTTTTTTGCATTACAATGACAAATACACTGTCTTTCCCTATTTTGTTGGGTATAATTTCCTGAATTATAAGGCTTAAGCATCAATTCTCCTGGCCCTTATTTTTCGGGATATTCGTATTCAAGAACATGAGTCGCGCCGGTCATGGGTACCCATACTTTGAGCGTGAATTTCTCAATATCTTTGAGCCATGGATACTGAACCACGATTTTGTCCGTCGGGGGATTCGATGAGCCCCGATATCGATAGCCCTTGCCCCTATAATAGGAGAAGAAATTACTCAATGAAGATTTGTTCTCAAAGTAAAATTCTCGGGATTCACCCCCGGGAAATTGCATCTCAGCCTTTACTTTTTTCGCCCTTAGAATGTTTACCGGATATTCATTCTTATCCATGAACATAATCCCCAGCATACCCTGGTCCTTGTCATACATCATCATAGCATGATATTGCCCATTATCGAATGCTCGGGTTTGCGGATGAGTCATCATGTGAGTGTCATCCTGGTATGGAGAATGCACAATTTCTTTTGTTTGAGCGCAGCCGACTAGTACAATCGTGGCCAATACAATAGTAAGGAAATGATAAATTTTTCGTCTCATGTCCAGTCCTCCTATATGCTATGCAAATCAATTACGCAGAAGCTACGTCTTATTATATCCTAAATTGGTTAGAAAAACCTCTTTGAAACTTAATTGGGCAAGACTTATGCCACGCAAGCTAAGATTTTAAATCGTGATTAGTTAGCAACGAAACGTTGGTTCGTATATGGGTGGAGTGGCGTCTATATAAGCTTCATCTCGCGTTTCTATTAAGAATGATCAAGCTGTTTACGAGAATTCATTTGGTTAACAGGTGAATGATGTTTGAAAAAATATTTCAACACAGTGAAAGAGATTTTCTATCAAAGCAGAAAAAGACTTTCAGTAAGACAAAAAACAAATCTATCTCCAGAAGATTATTCCTCGGGTTAATAATCATTGCGGTAATACCCATTTGTATCCTGGGTATCACGAACTATTATGCGGCGCAAGAAGCGCTGGGCGAGACAGCCTATTCCCACATGGAAACAATCGCCAAGGACCACGCGAATCATCTGGTATTCTGGTTCGCCGAGCGCTCCAACGATATGAAGGTGCTCGCGGGAATCCCGACAATAAAGACCTTCTGCGAACATTGTTGGATGAACCCAGACTGTCGCATGTCCATGCCAAATCAATATTTCGCGGCGAATGCTATATTGAAGCTGTTCGGACAGCGATCAGACTCATATGAAAGCATACACATTTTGGGTATAAATGGAGATATCTTAGCCACAACCGACCCGAACTCTGAGGACGCCCTCAAATTTCGACAGCTCCCAATCTACGGAAAACTGCTAAACGCCACGCATCCGGTGGTGGGCATGGTTCACCAACACTCGGATAGAAGTTGGCGATTGCATCTCGGCGCGCTCGTGGAAGGAGACCGGGATTTGCCGGTCGGGCTGCTTTTAGCGGTGCTCGACGTCTCCAAAACGATTGAGCCGCTCTTGCTTGACCGTGTTGGTATAGGGAAGACCGGAGAAGTCTATCTGGTAAATAACGCGGGCGAGATAATCACTAAAATCAGACACCCGCAATATCAGGAGCTCATCAGCAAATCTATCACGACAAAGGGCGTCAGAGAAGCTTTGAACAAAACGGCAGGGACTTCAGTCTATCGCAACTACATGAAGCAAGAGGTTATCGGCTCATATCTGTGGCTGCCGGAGTTTGGGTGGGGATTGCTGGCGGAAATTTCCAAAGACGAGATAATGAAACCTCTCAAGGGCATCAAAGTTGCACTATTTTTTACTGTAGCTTTAGCTAGTTTCCTTTGCCTCGCTCTAGCGTTTGTTTTCAGCAGGCGTGTATCGCGCCCTTTGGCTCAAATGGCGAACGCTGTGTTGAAAGTTTCCGAAGGGAACCTGGATCAGCGAGTAAATTATTCAGGCAATGACGAAATAAGCGTGTTAGCGGAGTGCTTCAACAAAATGACAAAAGAACTATCAGCGACCATTACCTCCCTGCAAAATAATGAGCGGTCATTGCAAACAGCTTATGATGATTTAGTGGCTGCGCAGGAGCAACTCGTGCAGTCGGAAAAAATGGCGGCCATAGGTGAGTTGGTGGCTGGCGTTGTACATGAAATGAGAAGCCCGCTCTCTTCCATAAAGCTCAACGTGCAGATCATCGGGAGAACCCTACATAAAGAGGCGCGAATCTTTAAACATTACCAAATCGCCCTCGATCAAATCGAACAATTCGAGAGAATGTTTAACGACTTATTGAATTATAGTAAGCCCATCACCTTGGATAAAAAATCTGTCGCGGTTAACACGATGATAGACAAGTATTTGGTAACTATGCACGATGAATTAGAAGAACGCAGAATTGAAATCAGAAAGATTATAGGTTCAGAGAGATCAGAAATATTGGTGGATGTCAATAAAATCGAACAGGTATTTTTAAACATTATAAAAAACTCTGCGGACGCCATTGGAGAGCAGGGCATTATAAGAATAGAGGCCATCACCCATACATCAGAGGAAGATAATTCAGTCGAGATACAAATATCGGATAACGGACCGGGAATACCGCAGAAAAATCTGGATCGAGTGTTTCAACCATTCTTCACTACAAAGAAAAAAGGGACTGGTTTGGGGCTTGCGATGGTAAAAAAGATTATGGAAGCGCATAACGCCGATGTTATTATTTCCAGTGAAAAAGAGACGGGAACCATAGTAAAACTGAAATTTCCATCGCGTGAGGTAAGCAATGGAAAAGATATTAATAGTTGATGACGATCACTCTTTAACCCAAACACTCACGCTCTATTTTGAGGATAAGGGGTATGAGGTCGTAGCGGCGGAGACCGGGGAAGAAGCGTTGGAGTCCTGGAAGAATGAAGAACCTGACCTCGTTCTCATGGATGTCCACCTTCCTGACATAGATGGGCCGGAAGTCCTCGCTCACTCACAGAAAGAGCAACTTAAAGGTGAGGTGATAATGATCACCGCCTTTCAGGATAGCGACGCTACCTTGTCCGCCATTCGACTGGGCGCAATAGACTATTTATACAAGCCCCTTGACCTCGACGCCCTCGACTTATTAATAAAAAAAACAATTTATCAAAAAAGGACGCGGGAACGTCTCAGAAGGGTAAGCCACTTAATTTCAGAAGAATTTAAGCCAAACCAAATAATCGGCCGAAGCGAAGCGATTCTTCAAGTTATCAAAAGCATGGCCAAAGTCGCGCGTACGCCCACAACGGTTTTGATAGAAGGTGAAACAGGAACAGGAAAAGAATTAGTAGCGCGCACCATACACCAAGAATCTCGACAGGGAGAGCCATTTGTAGCTATAAACTGCGCCGCCATAGTGGGAACCTTGTTGGAAAGCGAGCTCTTTGGCTATGAGCAAGGAGCATTTACCGGGGCCAATCGAAGAACAATCGGCAAGCTAGAATTCGCGGGAAACGGCACAGTCTTTCTGGATGAAATTTCCGAGCTGCCCTTAGACCTTCAAGCCACGCTTCTTCGGGTGTTGCAGGAAAAAGAATTTCAAAGAGTTGGTGGTGTGAAAAATATCGAGTTGCACGCCAGAATATTAGTCGCCACCAACCGTGACTTACAGGAGTTAGTCAAGCAGAAGAAGTTTAGAGAGGATCTCTATTTTCGGTTACAGGTATATGTAATCAAGACCCCCCCACTCCGGGAAAGGCCCGGAGACATCGTTCCCCTGGCGGAATATTTTTTAAGCCGCTTGAACGGTGAACTGCATAAAAAAGTTTTGCGTATACCGAATCTATACCTGGAAGCGATGAAAGGTTATGACTGGCCCGGTAACGTCAGGGAACTTGAGAATGTGCTGCGCAGGGGAATCATTCATTCAAAAGGCGAAATGCTGGAGCTTGATTTGGAATGGCTGAAAAAACGCCCCGCCGCGCTCTCGGAACAAATAATTGAACAGGAGAATCCTGAAAAACCTAAGAGCCTTGAAGAGGTGGAGAAAGAGCATATTCTGAGAGTTCTTCGCTATACAAACGGCAATTACGGAGAAGCGTGCGGCATTTTAGGAATCACTCGACCAACCTTAAGAAAAAAAATACGCGCTTATCGGTTGAGCGGAGCCCGATTCAGATGATTTACACGTTATCTTGTTATCATATGGTCTCATGAATTGATGACCCCCGAAAAAATACTACGGTGACCTATAGACTTTGTTTTCTGAGGTACAAGCTGACCTGAATACGCCTGGAGGGCAGATGAAAAGTTCAAATGACACCATGAAGGTTCTGATTATAGGGTTTTTGGTCGCAGTCATCAGTTTTCTACACTATTTTACCCAACTCACCCTGCACCATCAGCATGTATTCTATCAAGGATTATATTTTTTACCCCTTATCCTTGCCGGCTTCTGGTTCGGATTGAAAGGAGGACTCGCAACTTCTTTGACCATAACTATCGTATATATGCCATTTATGATCATGAACTGGCAGAATTTCTCGTCGTCGGATCTTAACAGAATTATCAACCTGGCGGTTTATAATGCAGTCGCTGGTGTGTTGGGATTCTTGCGAGACAGGGAGGAAGAGGAACATCGACGCATGCTGGCCGCCGAAAGTCTGGCTGCAATGGGTAAGGCTATCTCCAGTGTTGTTCACGATATGAAAACGCCTCTCATCGCGATCGGAGGATTCACCAACCTAGTCAAAAAGAAGCTTTTCCCAGATGATCCAGACCAAGACAAGCTCGACGTGGTCATCCGGGAAACAAAAAAACTGGAAAACATGGTCAAAGACATGCTGGTCTTTGCCCGTCCTTTGGAACTCGACAGGTCCAGGGAAAATCTGAACGATATGGTACGAGAAAGTATGCCGGTGCTGGATGAAGTAGCCAGACAGCGAAAAATAAAACTCCAGACTGACCTTTTCAACGAACTGCCGCATATCGAAATGGACCGCATGAGGATGGAACAAGTTCTCGTTAACCTGGTCAGCAACGCCATTCAGGCCTCACTTGAAGATCAGACGGTAACCATACGATCACATCATGATGGCTCAAATATATTTCTTGAAGTAGTTGATTGTGGGTGCGGAATACCGCCCGAGAAAAAGGAAGAAATATTCGCTCCATTTTTCAGTTTGAAAAAAGAAGGCACTGGACTGGGGTTGGCGATCGTAAAGAAAATCGTTGAAGCGCATGGAGGCTCAATCGAAGTATCTTCCGGATCGGAACAAGGAACTACTTTTAAAATAAGGCTGCCGTTTTCAAAGACTTGAGAATACTCTTAATTTCAGAGCAGATCATACTATATTCGTGAGAAACAAGAATTATCTTCAATTATTGGTCGCTTGCATAAGCCGGAGATATTCTTCACCGAATTGGACCCTTCACCATAGCGATTGGAGAAACTGGTCATGGGTCCCTTAGTAAGTACCATAATCAGTGTGGCCTTTCTCATTGCGGGAGGAATCGCTGTATTTTGTATGATTTCCATGAGAGGGAGCAACAAACCTTCCAATCCGAAACTGCTTATGAAATGGCACCGAATATCCGGATGGTTATTTGTATTCTTCTTTTTGGCGCTATTTGTATTCATGATACCAAGAATTGGCAATTATTGGGAGGAACCTTCAGCGCGGATCGCCTTACACGTAACATTCTCAGTGGCTTTATTGCTTCTCCTAGCGCTGAAGGTGTCGATACCTCGTTTTTTTCCTCGCCTTGGACAGAGCCTTTTTTTCATCGGAATAGCGGTTTACGTGACAGCCTTTACACTGGTCGGAATTACTGCGGGTTACTATGTGGTCAGGCTGATTGAAGGCACACCGTATATCTCCCATGCTACTTTGCCAACACACATGCTCGATGAAAGATTGGGCCAACAGCTTTTCATCACCAAATGTTCCTTATGCCATCGACTGGATATGATCATGGGACGGAGAAGCGTCGAAGCCTGGGAAGAAGTGGTCAATAAAATGATTAAACTCGCTGAACCCCGCATAACCGTTGATGAGGGTGTGCAAATCCTTCATTATCTTTCAGAAACGCATCTGCCAGAATCTGTCGAAGTTACTGAAAAATCGTCAGTTGTGGCGAAACATTGCTTGCCATGTCACGAATCGACCGATATTTTTAAAAACAGGCACACCAGCGTCGGATGGCGGGAAATCGTAAAACAGATGAATCAATATGACAAAGAACTTGTCCCTGAGGCGAAGATTGACGAGATCGTTGAATTTCTAATGGAACATCAAAAACAGGAATAAGGTGAATGAGTCGTGACGTGGCTGTTACAGTTCATCTGCACATATTTTCAGCTTCGGGATACGCTTCATGAAAAGCGTTTATTAAAAAGTAGTGTACCTTGTAATCCTTAGGCTGGAGATTCAATTCCTTCATTTCTTTAACTAATTGTTCTTTATTATTTTTATAAAAATCGGCTTCGATTTTTGCGTGTTTCGCAAGACACCTTAAATCCTCATATCTGCTGTCAGCCCATTCAGTATTTCGCTCGGCGGCGGCTATTTTCATATCGATGTGTTCAATATAAAATTCTGTGAGGTATTCAGTGGTGTCTTTCGTCCCGCTTCCGGCAGCGTAAGACAAACTCACACTAAATACGAGCAATAATGCCATAAAAACAGTAGCCTTCCTCATTGTAACACCTCCACTAAATTACAGGACCATGTGTCAGTACTGTTTGTTAACAATTATCATCTTAATTATGCGAAACTATACTCTGTATTAAGTATATTATTTTAAAAAGCGCAAGGCCACAAAATTAGAACTCAATCAAAACTTAATTACCCAACTGGTTCCAATCAAGTGGGCTTCATAATTATCAATGCCTCCGTTGCTGTCTTCATCGTACTTATAAAAACCATAAAACATTTTTGCATGAAGGTTCTCTTTGAGTCGTCGGGACAAGGTAAGGATCCCTCTGTGACGCTGGTTGTCGATACCTAAAGGTAATCCATTTTCAGAGTTGTCCTCGAAGTTATTGGACTGTGTGTAGAGATATTGCAGGGTGATGTCCGTCTTCTCATCAAAAGCGTAGCCTGCGGTACCCATGGCCGCAAAATAATCGTTATCGTAAGGTATTACAGAAAGCGCGCCGTTATCAAAGGTGAAGGTACTGGAGGAGCGATATGAGAACAGCGCCGAAAAGTACAATCCCGGTAAAGGGGTGAGCGTGATATTCAGGCTGTAAATATCAGCGTCGTAATTTCCGGATGTTACCGTTTGAGAGGGGGACGTATCTGTCTCCGTGTCTATGTCCATGCTCAGATGCTGATACTGAAAGGAAGTTTGCAATCGAGTAAAGGGACGGTAACTCACTTTCGCGTAAATTTCCTCGATATCGAAATCCTGCTTCTCGATGAACGCTGAATAACCCGGCTCCGTGTCCACCTGATTGTCGTAGTCATTGCTGCGATAGCCACGACGATATCGGGCCGACAATCTTACCTTGGAAATTGGCGACGTGTTGAACCCTATTGAGTACCGTTGCCGTGTGACATCGGTATCCGTGGAACGCTCGAAACTGAGTTCGTCGTCCTCAAGTTCGCGCTCGAAGAGATCGAAATTTTGCTGGGTCCACCTGCCTTCGGCGTAGATGGTAGTGTAGGGAATCCCAGCGTACCGGACACCAAATTGTTCTTCAAAACCGCTTTTGTCAGTATCGCTAACGATGACCGCGTTTGGCTCCGCTACACCCATGTTCGGTATTGTTTCTCGTAAGATCGCGTCCGTGTCCCCCTTACTATCCGTAGTCTCGGCCTGTATTCCGCCATAAAAGGTCAACTCTTTAAAGGGGCCAAACATGCCGTTTACATTCACAACGTGAGAATCCTGGTCCACATCAATGGACTGCGAGAACCAATCCTTATCGCGGGGTTCAGGGCCAAACGGAACGGTGAACATTCGAAACGAGGCGTCGCCTGATAACGAATTGTAAAGGTAACCCAACGACCAGTATATTTTTTCGGTTATGCGGCTGTCCATGTGAAAGGTATTGTAGAATGCGTCGTGTTTGTAGTCCTCAAAGACAGTCACCGTTTCGGCTGTATTATCATTCAAGTCCCTCTCTTCCTCGTATCGAACCGTATCTGTCTCGTAGTGTTCATAGCGAAATTTATCGCCCAAATGGACATTTCCAATAGTATAGTCCGCGTCCAGCTTGAAGATGTCCACATGCTCATCGATGTCCTTGTAAGAAGGGAATATCTTGCGCGTGATGTCTCCCTGGGTCACGCTGCCCCATTCCAACAGGGATTTATTTCCATCCTTGAACCGGCGTTCATAGCCTAGTACTATTCGGGGCAGGTCGGGTAACGTCATCCCGATTTCCACGAATATGTCGCCAATATCAAGATGCAAGTCCTTATTAAGATCGAATGATGAAGGATTAAATAATTCATAGAAGCCGCCCGTGTCATCGTACCACTTGCGATATTCGGTGTATCCGGCTCGGAAAAATCCTACGCCCTCCTTGGTGAGATTGAGCTTTATTTTGTAATCTTCCTCTGGGACGATGGCTCGGCCTTCCACATAGAGGGATATATCGTCGCCAAACTTACGCTTCAGATTAAATCCCTCTATACCTCCCGCCACATCTTCACGAATCCACCAATCTTCCCGAAACTGATCTTGATCCCCGTCAACATGGCTATACCGAACCATGGGCGACACTTGGACTTCCAAAGCCGAATCTTGGTTTGCTTCCTGTGCGGAACCTGTCGACGCCGTGGCGAGCGACCATAAAAGAATGAGAAGGGCTCTCAATAAATTCTTTTTCATCGGAAAGCCTCCTTAATACCTCAGGTGCGCATTGATGTCGGAACCATGAATAGCGGTATGGCACCCCGCGCTCCAACAGACGCCCTGCGTTAAGAAATTTGTATGGTTGAAGTCGCCGATTATCACGGTCCCGCGCGCGGCAATTTGAGCTGGATGACATTTCATGCATAAATTATTGTCGCGCTCTGTGAGTAGCTTATCGTTGATTGCTCCGTGGGGGGAATGACAGATGATGCAGCCTTCCCGCAGGGCCTCGTGCTCAAACACGTGGGGACGGGCTTGTTCCCTATGGCAGTTCCAACACACCTCATTCTCACGTCCCACCACCATTCCCTTAATTTTCAGAATATCGACGCCGTGCGGGTTGTGACAGTTTGTGCAGCTCATCCGCTCCTCAAGAACAGGATGGCGGTATTGGAGGTTGAATTGAACCTTGGTGTATAAATGGCACTGAAAGCAAGACTCCGGATTTTTTTTCGGATTGATAATATAGACGCCCCAACCGCCTCCAGCCTCCACATGAAGGCTGCCCGGCCCATGACACGATTCACACCCGTAATCCTCACCGCCTTGCCCGTCGACCGAAACGCCAATTCGTCCATGGGCGGTATAGTCAAAGTTCTGAACAGCCTTTTCATGGCACGCTGCGCACGTTTCATTTCCTATATATTCCGCGCCCGGAATCAAGGGGGTCGGAGCAATAACCGCGCGGTTGCTTGTTGAGCACGCTCCGATGGATATAGTCAGGATTACGGCAGTAAGGCATGCTATTTTCAACATCCTTCGGGACCCATATCTGTTCACGGTTTACCCTCCTCGTTAAGATTTAATAAGACTATACAGGCTCACTGGATAAGCCGCTTTTTATGCGAGTACTTCTCGATTGCGCCAGAAGGGTTAATTTAATTGACCGGACTTACCTTCCCAATGATCTCGCTTTCGGGATGCCGTTTTGTATGTACATTCACATACATATTTCCGGCTCGCATCTGTGCCACCAAGTCAGAGATGGATTTTCCACGCAGCGGGCCTATTAAATTCTCTTGTGAAATATCCCCCTCGGCTAGGACCCCTTTGATATTTCCTGGAATGAGTTTGGGAGGTGGCGCGGAAGGATAAAGCCAGACAACGGGGGTGCCGATGTGATCCGTGACCCCCAAATGCAAATGCGCCATCAGGATATCTTTTAGATTGTAGACCATCAGTTTATAATGGAGCCTGTCGCCGCCCACATTTAGTTTGAAAACAGCTTCCCCTCTGGGTTCCTCATCCTTGGGAATCATGTGCGTGTGTTCTGTTAAAATAGCCTTAAAATCATTTTCTTCCGAGAACGTCGTGGATGGCGCAAATAGATGAATCCCTAGGAGCGCTAAAGCCAGGAGCAAAAATGATCGTCTTAACGGCTTTTTCATAGCGGTTACCCCCTTTTATATACGGTTAAGTTTTTCGTTTTTGGCTCAGCATGAAAATAAAACTCTCAAAAAGATCAATGACAAAATTTCTCCCTTACCGCTTCGTCCGAAATTAGAACGATGTAGTACTTTAATAGCAACCTATCGCTAACGACGCTATCTGGGTCATTCCTCCCATTCTCTCCAAACGCCATATTTGAGCAAAAAGGCGGAACCTAACAGAAACACTCCGGACAACAAGTACGGAAGGTGAACGGAAACCGTGAATAGAACTCCTCCCGCCAACGGCCCCATTGCCTGACCCAAGCTGTTCACGGCATTTTGCAAACCCAAAACGGATCCTACATTCGATGTCGTATGTCTGCTAACCATGGCGGCAAGAATGGGAATGAGTAAGGCCATGCCGAGCCCAAACAAAGCGGTAACAATCAGGACGAACGGCAAGTTCCGTGGAATCATGAGCAGAACCAGCGACGCTCCCATTATGACAAAGCCTATAAAGAGGCTGCTCTTTTCTCGTGCGCGATCTATAAACCATGATACCACCACACCCTGAGCGAGCGCCATAACCAGACCGCATACCATTAAAACCAGTCCCATTTGCGAAGGTCCAAACCCCATTACCTTATTAGCATGCAGCGCAAAAGTGCCTTCAAACAGAGACATTGCGAACTGAACCAGAAAAGAGAAATATAACAGTATCCGAAAAGGTCTCCGCGTAATTAACTCCAGAAAGACCTTATTCAACGGAACGATAGCCGTCCTGTCTGTATTCACTGCTTCCGGTTCTCTCAACCAAATACTGGCTGCGGCCAAAGCTATAAGGGCAAGAATGCCCGCCATAAAAAACGGCGTGGAAAACGCTCCAAAACTGAAATATCCAAATTGGAACGTTCGAGGAAAACTAGCTTCCGCGAGCCAGCCACCCAATGCCGGACCGACCATTACGCCCAAACCGGCGGCGCTTCCCATCCATGCCATCCCTTTGCCTCGCTCGGATTCCAAGGTTAGATCCGCAACAAAGGCCGCGGAAACCGGAAGAACGGCTGCGGAAAGACTTCCGCCAAGAAATCTGCTCAGGTAAAGCAAGAACAGATTCGTGCTCAGTCCAAAAAAGAAGTTGGCGAAAGCAAAACCCAACATCCCTGCCATAAGAACAGGGCGACGCCCAATTCTATCGGATAGCCTGCCCCATAAAGGCGCGAAAAAGAACTGCATCAGGGCAAACAACCCTGTGATAACGCCCACATGAACCGACGTTTCCTCCGCGCTGATCCCTTCGGCCAGAGCCATTCTCTCTATATGGAAAGGCAGCACAGAAAGCGTTACCCCGTAGCCGGTCATGACTACAAACAAGCAACTCAAAAGGATAAACAGATGCCTGTCCATATGAGCGTTCTGTTTTATAATCGCCCGATCCTCACGAATTGGCTTTTTCTTTTTCACGCAACCATTTTTCTGAGGCGCCTGTTGCAAATCGGCTCATTCAGTTTTCTGTGCCAAACCTTTGCTGACCATCATCTGGGCGCCTACTTCATGGCAGGCGACAATTTCATCCGCGCCCGCCTTTTTCAATTTCTCCATATTATGGGACATGTCGTCCGACTTTGAGACAACACGTATCATGGGATTCATAAGCTTCGCCGTCAGCGTGACAAATACATTGGTTGAATCGTCCATTGTCGCGTAAAGTGATTTGGCTGTTTGTACCCCGGCTCTACTGAGAATGTCCTCCTGTCGAACGTCTCCGGAGATGACCGACAGACCCTTTTCCACCATCTTGTCTATCTTGGACTCATCTATTTCAACGATTACAAAATCTTGCTCCTTTGCCTCCAGATAGCGTATGATCGCTTTGCCAACCTTGCCGTAGCCGCAAATGATATGATGATCCCGCTTGGTCGTTTTTTTCTCCGGCAAATTCAACTCCTCCTTTATTCTCCTTCCAACCAACACTTCAAAGCTGCTCTGCAAAAGGACCATCGCTGATCCTACGCCTGTCAAAATAATCGTGATCGCAAGAATTTTACCGGCTGCGGTTAAAGGAACAATATCGCCGTATCCAACAGTGGTTACCGTAATTAATGTGAAAAAAAATGAATCGAGTAAATTGCCCACCTTTGGTTCAAGCGCCGGAAAGCCAAACGTTCCGACAATGACAACCAAGCAGAAGATGATCAGAGCAATTTTGACCCTTCGAAAAAGACCCATAAGCCACGTGCCGTCTCGCTGTGCTATTCCGCAATCTTTAAGAATTTTGCGTTTACGGCTACAATCACTGTGCTCATAGACATGAGCACCGCCCCCATGGCGGGAGAAAGCAGCACTCCGTACGCAGACAGGACCCCCGCCGCGAGCGGTATGGCGAACGCGTTGTAGCCTGTGGCCCAGGCGAGGTTCTGCACCATTTTCCGGTAGGTCGCGCGCGAAAGCTCCAAAATGGCCGCGGCATCGAGCGGGTTGCTCCGAACCAGGATGATATCCGCGGTCTGAACCGCCACGTCCGTACCGGCGCCAATGGCTATGCCCACATCCGCCTGCGCAAGCGCGGGAGCGTCGTTTACGCCGTCACCCGTCATGGCGACGATCAGCCCCCTTGACTGTACCTCCTTGACTTTTTCGGCCTTGTCCTTGGGCAGCACTTCCGCGAAATACTCATCGAGCCCGACTTCCTCGGCGACCCATTTGGCGACCAGATTGTTATCGCCGGTGAGCATCATGCATTGTATGCCCATCTCTTTCAGCTTGGATATGGCTTCCTTGGATTCATCCCTGATGATATCCGCGAGCGCGATGGCGCCTTTAAGCTCCCCGTCTATCATTACAAAAACCACTGTTTTGCCTTGAGAATTGAAGGTATCGATTCTCTCGTCCTTCATGGGGATATTATTTTCCTTCAGAAAGCCGGGACTCACGACCTTCACTTCCTTGCCGTCCACTTTGCCCTGCGCGCCCTTTCCCGGTATGGACTTGAAGTCTTTTACATGCGGCGGATTTTCCATCGAATCGGCGATTCCTTTTGCGATCGGGTGTTCCGAATGCGTTTCTATGGAAGCGGCGTATTTGAGTATCTCCTCTTTCTCCATTCCGTCTGAAAAGACGATGGTGTCGGTTACCCCGAATGCGCCCCTCGTCAGAGTGCCTGTCTTATCAAAGATGATCGCTTGAATGTTGCGCCCTTTTTCAAAGGCCGCCCGGTCCCGGATGAGAAGACCGTTCTTGGCGGAAAGCGCCGTGGATACGGCGACCACAAGCGGTACGGCGAGCCCTAAGGCATGGGGACAGGTAATAACCATGACGGTCACTGTCCGCTCCAGGGAAAAGGCGAAGTCCCGCCCAAGAATTCCCAGCCAGACGATCAAGGTTATTGCGCCGCAGCTCAAGGCGATGATCGTGAGCCATAAGGCCGCCCGGTTGGCCAGATCCTGGCTCCTGGACTTGCTTTGCTGGGCTTGCTCCACCAGATCGATCATCTGGGACAAAAAGGAATCTTTTCCCGTTTTTTGGACTTCCGCCGTGATAGAGCCTTCACCGTTGATGGAGCCGCCGATTACCTTGGAGCCGGCCTGTTTTTCCACTGGTTTGGATTCCCCGGTCAGCATGGCCTCGTTGACCGAGCTTTCGCCTTCAACCACTTCCCCGTCCACCGGAACTTTTTCTCCCGGCTTTATCAGTACTTTATCGCCGGGTTGAAGCTCCTCGATCGGCACGTCCTTCGCGCTTCCGTCCTCCATGACTTTGTGAGCGTCGGAAGGCATGAGTTTTGCCAACTCTTCCAGGGCGCGGGAAGCTCCCATGACCGATTTCATCTCGATCCAGTGGCCCAAAAGCATGATGTCGATCAGCGTGGCCAGTTCCCAAAAGAAAACCTTTCCGCTCAGGCCGAAGACAACCACACTGCTGTACCCGTAAGCGGTGGCGATAGCGATGGCGATCAATGTCATCATGCCGGGCTGTTTCTTGTTCAATTCATTAAAGAGTCCCTTGAGAAAAGGCCAGCCCCCGTAAAAGAAAACAAACGAGGAAAGAACCCATAAGACATACGCGTCGCCGGGAAACCCAATCGCTTCCTTGAAACCCAAAAAAGCCTGAATCATGGGGGAAAGGACCAGGATGGGGATCGTAACCCCCAATGAGATCCAAAAACGTTTCCGGAAATCGGCAACCATATGGGCATGGTGATCGCCTCCCTTGTGACCTCCGTGGCCCTTGCCTGCATGGCGGCTTCCGTGCTTCATCTCGCTATTGCCCTCGCTCATCTGATGTCCTTCATGTTTCGCCGGGCCCTTTGATGAATGATGCTCACTGTCATGGCCGGCATGCCCTTGATCTGCCATGTTTTCGCCTCCTTCTCAGATATCCAGTTTCCCGATAATTCCTTTTAAAGCTTTGGCCGAAGCCTGGAGCTTGGGCTTCTCATCCTCATCCAGATTTACGTTAATGCGTCTGGAAACGCCTTTCATATTTAAAATGGACGGTATGCTCAGACAAACATCCGATATGTCATAGTAGTTATCGATGAGGGTTGAAACCGTCAGGACGCTGTTCTCGTCTCGCAGTATGCTGGTGACAATTTTTGCAACAGCAAGGGCAACGGCAAAGTTGGTGTATCCTTTTCGGTTGATAATCTCATAGGCGGCGTCCTTTACCTGCGCAAAAATCTCATCTCGTTCCTCCGCCGGGCAGCCTCTCTCACATACAGGGCAATACTCTTTTAAGGGTAGACCTGCGATGTTGGCCTGGCTCCAGACCGGGACCTCGCTATCGCCGTGCTCGCCAATGATATAGGCGTGAACGTTGCGGGGATCCACCTGGCAATGTCTGCTGAGCAGGTACCTGAAGCGCGCTGTATCGAGAGTTGTACCCGAACCGATGACCCGATTCATGGGGTAATTGGCAATCTTGAGCGCGACATACGTCAGGATATCCACAGGGTTGGATATGATCAGCAAAATTCCAGGTTCGTGCGCCGCGATCTTGGGAATAATATCTTTGAAAATTTTCGTGTTCTTGAGAACGAGATCCAACCGGGTCTCGCCCGGCTTCTGAGCGGCGCCAGCGGTAACGATTACCATATCGGCGCCTTTGCAGTCTGAATATTCTCCTGCGAAGATTCTTGCCGGTTGGACAAAGGGGAGGCCGTGATTCAGATCCATGGCGTGACCTTCGGCCACCTCCCGGCTCCGGTCGATAAGGACTATGGTCGATGCGAGGCCGCCCATCATGAGAGCAAAACAGATGGTGGCCCCCACCTGTCCGGTTCCGACGACAACCACTTTTGGGGCTCTCGCAACACGTTCCTCCCGCGTGGAATACTTGTACGGACCACTCTCAAATTTTGCTTTGCAATCATCGCTGCAAAAATAATAATTATCCCCCATGTAGTGGCCTTTATACCGAGCCTGTCTCTCGTCAACCTCCATTCCACAGACAGGATCTTTGGCCATAAAATCTACCTCCTTCTACTGTATTGTATCCTTTGTAAGCTTTTCTCACCAAGCTATCATTCTATTATTTCTTTTAAACAATATTTCGCCAACGCGTAAGTTTTGGAAAGAACATGGGTGTCCTCTGCTGGTAAAGTTTATATTCTTTTCCGAATTTTTCCAATAAAGCCTTCTCTTCTTTTCTTGCCAGGTGGTAATACAGCCACACGATGAGTGGGAAAAGGACGAGGGTCGGCAGGGTCGGCCAGTGGACAAGTTGGCCGAACAGCGCAAGATAAATTCCCGTGTATTGAGGATGCCGCATATAGCTGTACACCCCTTCTGTCACCAGCCTATCTTCCTGTTGGGCCCTGTAGACCAAATACCATCCTCTAAATATGAGCGGTATCCCCAGTACTACGATGCCAAGTCCGATGAACATTTCGATCATGGCGCCAGTCTCGCCCAGGCCGAACAATGTCGCCCACAAGTGCCCTTTGATATGCAGCCAGGGTATATCCAGCCCAAGAAATGCGGTGAGGAGGTATATGGTCAGCGGGAAACCGTACATCTCCACATAGAGCGCAACGATAAAAGCCTGAAGGACGCCCACGTTGCGCCATTCTTTCCAGCTCTTTGGCGCCAGATATTTGAAAACGATCCATAGCCCAATCACAATCATGATTAAGGTCAACGCCCAGTGCCCGCCGAGGGGAATGCTTTCTTGTTGCGTACCCGTATTCACGAGACCTCCCGCAGTCGCGCTCATCACTCTTATTTGCCGAGACCAAAATTGTAGATACTGGCTATGGTGGCGCCCGTTAACCATCCAATGATAAAAATCTCCACCAGCCCCATGACCATTTCCCACCACGGCATATCTGTCCTGATGATGGATGTGACGTCAATCCCGTGCAGCAGGCTGTTGAAGAATAGGACGCTCGCTTGCGTTCCCACTGTCCACATCACGAAAACACACCCCAGATAAAGGAGGGCTGATGTAAAGCCGCATGCCATTCCGAATCTTTTTATATTAATGACTTCCATCCCCGCCTTCTCCTTTCCGGGACTGGTCATCGCCGTCCCCATGATTCCTGTATAAGCCCATCATCACTAACCCCAATAATTCATTAGATTGTCTTGAAAAGGAAAAGGGTGTAGTCTAAGGTATTGTTACCCCTAACAAAAACCTAAAGACAGAACACACCCTTATGAAAACACTCTGCCATAAACAACTCAGTTTTCAAAGCCTTTTTGGGAAAGAAATCA
>ENA-OSEO01001487-OSEO01001487.1-sediment-metagenome-genome-assembly--contig:-NODE-1487-length-42065-cov-6.171882_pt1 | contig 42065 bp, 35 predicted proteins | sample MGYA00237883_ERZ534232 | MGnify/ENA metagenome assembly ERZ534232 | reverse complement strand
TTTTAAGGCGGGGTCGAGGGAAGCTATCTTAAAAGGGGCACTTTCCTTACCGGGGAGCCCCGCTCTTCAGAGCGGGGGGCTCCACAAACGCCTCAGGCGGCCAGGGATTCCAGATACTTTCGATAGACCCGGGCGTCGTCTTCGGAAAAGAGGATGAAGATGATCTTCCGGATGTCCGGATATTTTTCAAGATACGCGGCGACGGTGTCCACGGCGATTTGACACGCCGCTTGAATGGGATACCCGTAAGCACCGCAACTGACGGCCGGAAACGCGATGGCGGAAAGGCCGTTCTCATGGGCCAGCGTCAGGCTTTCCGTTACAGGTCATACAGGGTTTCATCCCGCTTGGGCGCCGGCCGCTTTATCCCGGACCCCCTTCCCTTCTTTCCGGGGAGGATGAACGGATCCTCATCTTCATCCAGAAGATCCCCCATCTCGGCCTCCACCTGCTCGGGATCCTCCCCTTTTTCCATGCGCGTCAGCGCCTCCTGCATCTTGGGGTTCAGTTCCATCCCGGTCATTTCCGTGAGCTTGCGCATGAGATTGGCCGCCTGCTTCGGATCATTTTCATCGATCTTATCCACCTGCCCGGCCAGCATGTTCATGGCCTGCTCCATCTTGGATTCGTCGAAGGGCAGATCGTCCGTGTCCCCGGGTTCTTTGGCCCTCCCGGTAAAGGCAAAGGAAGACATCCGGCGGGCCAGCTTCGGACTTTTGCATTTCGGACAATCGGGTCGCTTGGACGTGTTCACGGCCTTGGAATAAAAATTGAAAATGGTGTTGCACCGACTGCAGAAAAATTCATAAATGGGCATGGCGGCATCTCCCCGTTTTTTATAAAATTCGATTGATTACAAGATGTTATGGATGATCGGCGCCGGGATGACGGCCGGAGATAATGTAGCCCGAATCCTTTGCGGTGTCAACCGTGACAAGATCGTAAAAAGGCCAAAAGAGCCCATTTTCGTCACCCCGGCGAAAGCCGGGGTCCAGTAATTTCAAATACTTCTGGATTCCGGATCAAGTCCGGAATGACGGCTTCGGCACTTTTTACGAAGCCATCAACCGTGACAAGATCGTAAAAAACGTATTGTTTTCGCGTTCCGCCGGAACGTCTCAAACAGACCGGCCGGATCGTTGACTTGCACCCCGACGTCTGGTATTTCACGCCGGAATTCATTTTTCAGGAAAGGAAAAAAAGGATATGGAAAGAACCCTTTCGATCATCAAACCCGACGGCGTTGCCCGCGGGTTGATCGGCGAAGTGATCCGGCGCTTCGAGAAAAACGGCATCCGGATCGTCGGCATGAAAATGCTGTGGATGACCCGGGAGCAAGCCCGGGGGTTTTACGCCGTCCACCGGGAGCGCCCCTTTTTCGACAGCCTTACGAAGTTCATGTCTTCCGGCCCCGTGGTGGTCATGGTGCTGGAGGGTGAAAACGTCATCGAAAAGAACCGGCGCCTCATGGGCGCTACCGATCCGTCCAAGGCCGCCGAAGGGACCATCCGCCGGGATTTTGCCACGGAAATCGAGAAAAACGTGGTTCACGGCTCGGACGCCCCGGAAACCGCCGCTTTCGAGATCGGGTATTTCTTCAACCGGTTCGAAATCGTCGCCTGATGCCCGAAAAGGTCAACCTCGAGCATGTGGGAATCATTCTGCACCGGCCCCGGCTGCCGGAAAATATCGGGGCGGCGGCCCGGGCCATGCAAAACATGGGAATCCGGCGGCTGGGCGTGGTGGATCCCCAGGACTGCGACTTGACGCGGATCCTCAAATTGGCCACCCACTCCGCCGCGGGAATCATCGAGGAAATGGAGGTCTTTGAAACCCTGGAAGACGCCCTCGGACCTTATGGATATGTGGCGGGGACCACCGCCCGCACCGGTGGCACCCGCCACGGCGTCTTTTCTCCGTCCAGGATGGCCCGAACCTTGATCCCCATCTCCAGGGAAAACCGGATCGCCGTGATCTTCGGCCCGGAGGACCGGGGATTGACCAATGCCGAACTGCGGTTGTGCCACATGCTGGTCACCATCCCCACCGCCCGCTTCAGTTCCCTGAATCTGGCCCAGGCCGTCGTGGTCATTTGTTACGAGCTGTTTTGCGCGGGCACGCCGGAACCGACCGAACCCGTGGGCCGGCTCGCCACCCGGCATGAACTGGACGGCATGTACGACCAGGTCAAGGATCTCCTCGTGCGGATCAACTATATCAACCCGGAAAACCCGGACTATTGGATGGGCAAGATCCGCCGGTTTTTCACGCGCATGCAGCTGAGGGCCGGGGAAGTCTCCATCATCCGCGGGATCTGCCGGCAGGTGGACTGGTACTCCCGGAAATGTTACCGGGACGGCACCCGGCACAAGGAAAAGCAAAAATGCGGCTGATTCGATACGGCGCACGAGGAGAAGAGCGGCCGGCACTGCTCAAAAAAACAGGGGTCGTGGACCTGTGGGCCCTGTTTCCGGAGATGCCGGATATCGGGGAAGACTTTTTCGGGCAAGGATGGCTGGAAAAGATCCGTAACGTCACGGATCCCGGAAAACCCCTAAAAGACCGCCTGGGGTGCCCCCTGGCGCGGCCGTCCAAGATCATCTGCCTGGGGAAAAATTATCCGGAACACGCCAAAGAAGGCGGTTTTGATCCCCCCCGGGAGCCCCTGCTGTTTTCCAAGGCCCCTTCGGCCCTCACGGGCCCCGATGATCCCATTCAACTCCCCGCCGGCAGCGGCCAGGTGGACTGGGAGGTGGAACTGGCCGTCATCATCGGTCAACGCGGGAAGCGGATCCCCAGGGATGCGGCGATGGCACATGTGGCGGGTGTCACGGTGATGAACGATGTTTCCGGAAGACAGGCCCAGTTCGGGGACGGGCAGTGGTTTCGGGGGAAATCCTTTGATACCTTCGCCCCCTTGGGCCCGTGTATCGTCACCCTGGATGAGATTCCGGACCCGGCATCACTCCGATTGACGGCACGGGTGAACGGGGTGCGCATGCAGGAGGGATTCGCCGGCGAGATGCTCTTCGATATCCCGTCCATCCTTTCCTATGTCAGCCGGGACATCACCCTTTTGCCCGGCGATATCCTCTCCACCGGAACGCCCAGCGGGGTGGGCATCTTCCGGGATCCGCCGGTCACACTGGCTCCCGGAGACGTGGTGGAATGCCGCATCGAAGGGATCGGATCCCTCGTCAATCCCGTCATCGCCCCGGAACCCCTATATTAAAAATCTCAAGCGGTTTGAGGTCCAGCCGAAGGCGGGATGCCGAGTTCTTGAGATTCAGCGAAACCTTTTGGATCTCCCGAAAAGGGTTCCCCCCTGCGGGCGGGCAGGACGGCGCGAACAAAATCGGCCTTTTTACGAAGCCATCAATCTTTCCCGGATTTCAAAACCGAAAGGAAGGCGGACTGGGGGATCATGACCTGGCCCACCATCTTCATCCGCTTTTTGCCTTTTTTCTGCTTTTCCAGAAGCTTTCGTTTGCGCGTGATGTCCCCGCCGTAGCACTTGGCCGTCACGTCCTTGCGGAAGGGGGAAAGGGTGGTCCGGGCGATGATCTTGGCTCCGATGGCCCCCTGGATGGCCACCTTGAACATCTGCCGGGGGATCTCTTCCTTGAGGCGCTCGCAGGCGTACCGGGCCCGCTCTTCGGCCCGGTCCCGATGGACCAGCTGGGAAAGGGCGTCCACCCGTTCGCCGTTGATGAGGATGTCCACTTTCACCAGGTCCGTTTCCCGGCGGTCGATAATGTCGTAATCGAAGGATCCGTATCCCTGGGTGACGGATTTGAGCTTGTCATAAAAGTCGTAGATGACTTCCGCCAGGGGAAGCTCGAAAATCATCTCGAGGCGGTCGCTGGTGAGATATTGGTAGTTGATACTCGTCCCCCGGCGGTCCATGCACAGCTTCATGATGGCGCCCATGTACCGGTCGGGGGTGATGATGCTGGCCCGGATAAAGGGCTCCTTGGTTTTTTCGATCTGGGTGGGATCCGGATACAGGGCGGGATTGTCGATCATCAGCGTTTCGCCGCTGCGCAGGGTGATCTCGTAGCGGACCGTGGGGGCGGTGAGGATGAGGGAAAGCCCGTACTCCCGCTCCAGGCGCTCCTGGACCACCTCCAGATGAAGGAGACCGAGGAACCCGCATCGAAATCCGAATCCCAATGCGGCCGACGTGTCCTTTTCATAGGTCAATGACGCATCGTTGAGCTTGAGCTTTTCCAGGGCCACGGCGAGTTCTTCGTAGTCGTCGGACTGGATGGGATAAATGGAGGAAAAAACCACGGGTTTGGCGGTCTTGAACCCGGGCAGGGCCTTTTGGCAGGGCCGATCCCGGTGCGTGACCGTATCCCCGGACCGGGTATCGCTCACCGTCTTGATTCCCGCGATAAAATATCCCACCTGGCCGGCCGTCAATGCAGGGGCCGGAACCCGAACAAGCTGAAAAATCCCGGTTTCTTCCACCCGATAAACGGCCTGGTTCGACATGAAGCGGATGGGATCTCCCGGTTTCAGGATCCCTCCGAAGATGCGGACATAGACGATGGTGCCGCGATAGGGGTCGTAATTGGAGTCGAAAATCAGCGCCTTCAACGGCGCTTCGGCATCTCCCGGCGGCGGCGGAATCTTTTCAATAATCCGCTCGAAAACCGCTTCGATGCCGGTGCCTTCCTTGGCGGAAATGCGCAGGGCGCTCTCGGGATCGAGTCCGAGATCGTCTTCGATCTGCCGCTTCGTCCGTTCGATATCCGCGGAAGGCAGATCGATTTTGTTGATGACCGGGATCACTTCCAGGTCGTGCTCCAGAGCCAGGTAAAGATTGGCCAGGGTCTGGGCTTCCACCCCCTGGCTGGCGTCGATGAGCAACAGCGCCCCCTCGCAGGCCGCCAGGGCCCGGGACACCTCGTAGGTGAAATCCACGTGTCCCGGCGTATCGATGAGGTTGAGGGTGTACAGTTTTCCGTCTTGGGCCGTGTACGGCAGGCAAATGGTCTGGCTCTTGATGGTGATCCCCCGCTCCCTTTCGATGTCCATGGTATCCAGGAGCTGATCGTAAAACTCCCGGTCCGGAATAATATGGGACTGTTGGATCAGTCGATCCGAAAGGGTGGACTTTCCGTGATCGATATGGGCGATGATACTGAAGTTGCGTATATTTTTCATCATATGGAATTGCCGGAAGTTGAACCGCAACAGCGGTTCAAATCCGTTTGACAGACCCTGGGCTTTAGAGTATCAGTCGGGGAGCCTTTCCTATCAGAGCGATGGATATTCTGTCAAATCAAAGCCGGGAGCCGGGTCGATCGTTGGAACCGCAAATCCTCATTGTCGACGATGATACGCTGTTGTTGAACTCGCTGGGCGATTTTCTCGAAATCTCCGGATTCCGCAGCGTCGGCGTGAGCAGTGCGGAAACCGCCCTTGAACTGATCCGGCAAAACGGTTTTGAAATCGTCCTCATCGACATCGTCCTTCCCGGGATGGGCGGGCTGGAACTCACGGCGGTCGTCAAAAAAAAATACGACATGGACGTCATCCTCATGACCGGGTACCAGGACGAACACTCCTATGAGATGGCCATCGAAAGCGGCGCCAGCGACTTTGTCATCAAGCCGTTTCGTTACGAAGAACTCCTGCTGCGCATCCGGCGGGTCCTCCGGGAGCGGGAACTCAACCGGGAACGCAACCGCATCATGGAAAAGCTGAAAAAGCTGGCCACCACAGACGGTCTGACCAAGCTTTTTAATTCCCGGCACTTTTATAACCAGCTCCAACTGGAAGTGGATCGGACCCTCAGGTACGCCCACCCCCTATCCCTGTTGTTCATCGATATCGACAACTTCAAGGTTTACAACGATCGGTACGGGCACCTGGAAGGGGACAAGGTCCTTGCCCGGCTCGGTGAAATCATCAAATCGTGCCTTCGCAAAATGGACTCCGCCTACCGGTACGGCGGAGAAGAGTTTACGGTGATTCTCCCGGAAACCGGGGCCGCGGAAGCCCGGGTGGTGGCCGAGCGGATCCGCGCCGCCATTGAAAAGGAAACGTTTATGGTGGAAAACGCGCCGGCCGATAAAATTACGGTGAGTATCGGGGTGACGGAACACCGTTCCCCGGAATCCATCACCGAGTTTATCAAACGCTCCGATCGCGCCATGTACGACGCCAAGGATCAAGGCCGCAACCGGGTCTCGATCCATCCCGGCCCGGACGCTTCAAATCCGGATCCCCGCTGATCCCGCCGCACCGACATTCAGGTTAATCTTCCAGCTCCACCGTTAATATGATATCTCCGCGGGTGCCGTCCGGAAGTTGTTTTCCCATCCCTTTGAGCCTCAGCCGGTTTCCCGGACGGGTGTCGGCGGGGACCGATACCCGGAACACCCGGTTGTGAAACCCCCAGGGGACGTTGACCAGTTTCCGGGTTCCCACCAGGGCTTCGAAAGGGGTGATTCGGATCGTGCCGTAGAGATTGGGATCCTCCCCATCACCCCGGGCCCGGACCACCTGAAGCCGGTGGCTCTTCTTTTTCTCCGTCATTCGGTTCACCGCCCGGCTGATGCCGGTGGACGGCACAGCGCCGAAGATCTTTAAAAACAGCATCCCGAAAAGGAACCCGCCGATATGCGCCCACCAGGCGATCCCGCCCCCCAGCCCGTGGCTCCCGGCGGCGCTCAAAAACTGGAAGAGAAACCATATTCCCAAAAAGACGAATGCGGGCAACTCGATAAAATACGGGATGAAAAAGATGGGAATCAGCGTCAGAATCTTGGATGCCGGATAGGCCAGGAAATAGGCGCCCATAACACCGGCGATGGCGCCGCTGGCCCCGATGGTAGGGACATTGGAATGGGCGTTGAGGGCCAGGTGGGAAATCCCCGAAGCCAGGCCGCACAGAAGATAGAACGCCAGGTAGCGCACATGCCCGAGCCGGTCTTCCACGTTGTCCCCAAAGATGTACAAGGACCACATGTTCCCCAGAAGATGGAAGAAGCCGCCGTGGAGAAACATGAAGGAAAGCAGGGAAAACAGCTGCTGGCCCGTGGAAAAGTAGGCGGAAATGGGTTCCACGGTATACCGGGCCGGCACCAGGCCGTAGTAATAGATGAAGCGTTCCAGGCCGGGTCCCTGGGCCATCTGGATCAGATAGACCAGGGCGTTGAGGGCGATCATGCCGTGGGTCACGACAGGGTATCGCCTGGAGGGGACGGTGTCTCGGATGGGGATCATGGATCTTGCATCCGGTTCACATCAGTCGATGGGCCGGATATCCATGCTCAAATCCACGGACCGGGCGGAATGGGTCAACGCGCCGATGGAAATCAGGTCCACGCCGCATTCGGCAAGACGGCCGAGATCCTCCTTTTTCACCCTTCCGGAGACCTCCACCAGGGCGCGCCCCTGGATATACTCGACGGCCGCTTTGATCTGGTCCATGTCCATGTTGTCGAGCATGATCACGTCGGCCCCGGCCTCAAGGGCGTCCCGGACCTGCTGAAGATCGGCGGCTTCCACTTCGATCTTGTGCAGGTGACAGGCACAGGCTTTCATTCGGGTCACGGCCTCCCGGACGCCGCCGCACACCTGGATATGGTTGTCCTTGATCAGGACCCCGTCATAAAGCCCCATGCGATGGTTCTGGGCGCCGCCCACCCGGACGGCGTATTTTTCCAGGGACCGCCATCCCGGTGTCGTCTTGCGGGTGTCCACGATCCTGGCTTTTTTCCCCTTCACGGCCTTGACATACCCGGCCGCGTGGGTGGCGATGCCGCACAGGCGCTGGAGGAAGTTGAGTGCCGTGCGCTCTCCCATGAGCAGGGCGCGCAGGTTCCCCTCCGCCTCGAAAACAACGGCGCCCGCATCGACGGATTCCCCTTCCGTGGAGGAGGCGACAATCGTCAGGTGGGCGTCCAGGAGCAAAAAGACCTCCCGAACCACGTCGAGTCCGGCCAAAATCATCGGCTCCTTGGCGATAATCCTGGCCCGCCCCTTGCGGTGGGAAGGGACCAGGGGAAGCGTGGTGACATCCCCCGGCCCGATGTCTTCTTCCAGGGCCCACTCGAGCAACCGCCGCAGGTGCGCATCGGCCATTTTAATGCCCCATTTCCTGGAGGCGTTTCAGATGCGTTTCGATCTTCGTCCGCCTGAGGGCCAACAGCTCCCGCTTTTCCTCCGCTTTTTTCACGACGTCGGACGGCGCCTTCCTGAGAAAGTCCTCGTTGTTGAGCTTGGATGAAACGGCGTTCAATTCATCGGAAAGCTTCCCGATCTCCTTTTCCAGCCGCTTTTCCTCCTTGGAAAAATCCACGACGCCTTCGAGAAGGGTGTAGATCGTGGCACCGTCCACCACCGTGGTGGCCGCTTTATTGGGTTTGGCGCCGTTGGTGGACAGGGACAGCCCTTTCAGCTTGGCCAGGTGGATGAGAATTTCCTCGTGTTCTAGGAGAGAATCCTTCAAATCGGTGTCCTGGACCAGGATCACCACGTCCAGGGGCACGGAAGGGGGAAGTCCCATCTCTCCGCGCACGTTGCGGATCCCGGAAACGATCTCCATGAGGCGCGTCATCCGCCTTTCCGATGCGGGATCGGAAAAAGTGTCCCCGGGAAACCGGGCCGTCATGATGGAATGGTCGGTCCCGGGAAGTTTGTGCCATACTTCTTCCGAAATAAACGGCGCAAAGGGATGCAGCAGGATCAACAGATCCTTCAGCACGCGGCCCAGGACGGCCAGGGTGTTTTCCTTTTTGTTGTCGTGGGCATTGCCGTAGAGAATGGGTTTCACGATTTCGATGTACCAGTCACAGAATTCATGCCAGACGAACTGGTAAAGGATGCCTGCCGCGTCATTGAATCGATAGGACTCCAGGGCCTCGGCCAATTCTTTTGCCACCGTGTTTTTACGGGAAAGAATCCACCGGTCGTAAAGATCCAGGGCGTCCGGGTCCGGAACCGCCGATTCCTTTTGAAGGTGCATCAGGCAGAAACGGGCGGCGTTCCACAGTTTGTTCATGAAATGCCGGTATCCTTCCACGCGCTTTTCGGACATCTTGACGTCCCTTCCCTGGGCGGCAAAGGCCGCCAGGGTGAATCGAAAGGCGTCAGTGCCGTATCGGTCGATGATCTCGATGGGATCGATGACGTTCCCGGAAGACTTGCTCATCTTCTTCCCGGCCTCGTCCCGCACCAGGGCATGCACATAAACATCGTGAAACGGCACGTCCTTCATGAAATGGATCCCCATCATCATCATCCGCGCCACCCAGAAGAAAAGAATGTCAAACCCGGTGACCAGGACGGAGGTGGGATAAAAAGTCTTCAGAAGCTTCGTTTCTTCGGGCCACCCCATGGTGGAAAAGGGCCACAGGGCGGAAGAAAACCAGGTATCCAGGACATCGGTTTCCTGGACGATCTGACCGGATCCGCAGGCCGGGCATGCATCGGGGGGGTCCATGGCCACCGTGACGGTGTCGCAGGCGGCGCAGGTCCAGGCCGGAATCTGATGCCCCCACCAGATCTGGCGGGAAATGCACCAGTCCCTGATGTTGTGCATCCAGTCGTAATAAGTCTTGGTCCAGACCTCCGGGATGATACGGGTCTTTCCGTTTTCCACCGCTTCGATGGCCTTTTCGGCCAAAGGCGTTGTCCGGACAAACCACTGCCGGGAAAGATTAGGCTCCACAAGGGTTTGGCACCGATAACAATGGCCGATGGCGTGTTGGTACGGTTCCACCTTTTCCAGGAAACCCTCCTCTTTCAGGGCCTCCACCACGGCTTTCCGGCAGGCGAAGCGTTCCATCCCGGCAAACCGGCCCGCCTCGGAATTCATGGTGCCGTCGTCCGCGATGACCTTGACGGAAGGCAGGTGGTGCCGAAGCCCGATTTCAAAGTCGTTGGGATCGTGGGCCGGCGTGATTTTCAATGCCCCGGTTCCGAAGGATTGATCCACGTAACTCTCTTTGATCACGGGCAATACCCTTCCGACCAGGGGGAGGACGACGGCCGTAAAAGGCAGATCCTGATAGCGTTCGTCTTCGGGGTTGACGGCCACGGCCGTATCCCCCAGCATCGTCTCCGGCCGTGTCGTGGCGATCACCAGCCCCCCTTGTCCGGTCTCGGCCGGATACCGGATGTGATACAGATGCCCGTCGTGGGCCTCGTGTTCCACTTCCAGGTCCGCCAGGGCCGTGCGGCACCGGGGACACCAATTGATGATGTAATCCCCCCGATAGATGAGCCCTTCATGATAGAGCGTGACAAAGACCTTGCGCACCGCCCGGGAGAGTCCTTCGTCCATGGTGAAGCGCTCCCGCTTCCAGTCGCAGGACGCCCCCAGGCGCTTGAGCTGGTGGATGATGGCGCCCCCGTATTTTTCCCGCCATTCCCAAACCGCCTCGATGAACTTTTCCCTTCCCAGGCGGTGGCGGTCCATCCCCTGTTCGGCGAGTTTTTTCTCCACCACGTTCTGGGTGGCGATCCCCGCGTGATCCGTGCCGGGCATCCAGAGCACGTTGTCTCCGCGCAACCGGCGGTACCGGCACAGGATATCCTGCAGCGTATTGTTCAGGGCATGCCCCATGTGGAGCACGCCGGTGACGTTGGGCGGGGGAATGACGATGGAAAAGGAAGGGGCGGGGGATGTTTCTTCGGCCTCGAACAATCCCTGTTCTTCCCAAAACGCATACCAGCGTTGTTCCACGGCATTCGGATCATAACTTTTATCGAGCATATCGGGACGCATGAAGAAGACTCCTGTTCATTCGAATACTTTCATTGATGATGGCTTCCCGGGGATTTCTGGAATCCAGGGCGTTTACGGGTTTTCTTCCTTGGGGAACGCTTCGGAAAGGACCAGGGACCGGATGCGTTCCATCTCCCGGGTCACGGCCTGATCCATGATCTCCAGGAGCATTTTTTCGATTTTCCTGGAAAATACCTTTCGGACCACCTGCTCCAGGGCCGCTTCCAGTGTTTCCCGGGAAACAGCGCCATGCTTTTCCAAAGCCTCTTCCAGGGTCCGGGTCAAGACGATGACGTCTTCGGAGGCGTCCGGCGGCTCCCTGGTGGAAAAAGTGTTCTCCCCGTCTTTGTTTTCCGGGTCTTTTGTCGGATCCCGTTGATCTTCCGTCATTTCAAAATTCATCCAAAGGCCAACATTCCGCCTTCCTTTGATGGGAAAAAGGCTGGAAAATCCCCTCGCCGGGGATACGCCGGCAGGAATAATCAGGAAAAGCTATCAAAGGGCAATTTTTGTGTCAAGCCATTTGCCTGAACGGCCTTCTCCTGGTAAGATGCACGTATTGATGGCATTATCCGGAATGAACTCCATGCGCCGTTTCTTTGTGCCGCCCGAAAATCTTCATAAAGACCCGCCGGAGGTTACCGGCCCCGAGGCGGTTCACATCGCCGCCGTACTCCGGTTGAAAGCAGGGGATGCGGTCATTCTTTTCGACGGCACCGGTTGCGAATATGATGCGGTCATCCTGTCCGCAACCAAAAAGCGGGTGGCGTTTCACGTGTCGGAAAAACGCCGGAAGCCCGCAGCATCGTCCATCCCTGTCACCATCGCCCAGGCCCTGCTCAAGGAACGGAAAATGGATCTCGTCGTCCGGCAGCTCGCCGAACTGGGCATCGTTTCCCTGGTCCCCTTTTCCTCGGAGCGCTGTGTGGCCAGAATCGATTCCGAACGTGCGCGCCATCGACGAAAACGATGGGAAAAAATCGTACGCGAGGCCATGAAGCAGTGCAGAAGAAACACGGCGATGGTCATCGAAGAAATCATGTCCTTTGACGACATCCTTGCCTTGGGGGATCGATTCGATCACCGGATGCTTTTCTGGGAAAAGGCGGATACGCCGTTTCCTCCCCCCCGGCGGGAAACGAAAGGAGAACCCGGACCGGTCATTGCCGTCCTGGGTCCGGAAGGGGGGTTCAGCGACAAGGAAGCCGCCCGTGCCGCAGAAGCCGGGTTCATTCCGATGTCCCTGGGGCCGTTGATCTTGAAATCCGAAACCGCCGCCGTGGCCGCCGCCGCCCTCCTTCAGTACCTGTCCGGGAACCTTTCCCGTTGACATCCCCAAAGCGGGCCGCTAAATTGATTTTATAATGTTTTCATGAATATACCAAGGAGGCGCCATGCATGATCTGACCGCCTGGAAGGAAAACGAAATCAATCGATTGCGCAAAGACCTGGATGCGATTTTCAAAAGACGCTGCCGGGACTTCGGGATTTCCCTCTTCACACAAGAACCCGAGATGCAGATTCATCTGACCGAAACCGACACCGAACTGGTCCTGACCGCCGAAATTTCCGGGATTCGACCCGAAGACATCGAAATTTCGGCATCCGAAGACAGTATTGTCATCGAAGGGACCTCTCGATCCGAAAACATCACCGAAGACGACGCGTTTCGGAAAGTGGAGACGCAATCCAGTGCGATCCGCCGCCGCATCGCTTTGCCGGTGCGGATCCGCGTGGAAGAAATCCAGGCCGAATATGAAAACCAGCGTTTAAAGATCGTCATCCCCAAGTGCGATTTATCCAAAAAGCGCAGCATCCGGCCGTTGATTCGATAATAGGATAACTTCTTTTGTTCCCATTCCGACAAGGAGGACTTTTCCATGACGGATCTTACCGAGCGTGCAAAGGTACCCGTTGAAAATCTCAGATGGCGCATGGATCCCAAAACATTGCCCTTTGATACCACCCAGGAACTGGAGCCGTTAAGAGAAATCATCGGACAAAACCGGGGCGTTGAAGCGTTTCGCTTCGGGGTGCAGATGAAAAAATCCGGATATAATATCTTTGTCACCGGCCGGCCGGGATCGGGAAGACGGGCCACCGTCAAACAACTCTTAAAAGAGATCACGGACAAGGATGTCCGTCCACCGGACCTGTGTTACGTCAACAATTTCCACAACCCGGAAACCCCGGTCCTCCTGCGCCTGAAAGCCGGGGAAGGCGCCGCATTGAAACAGGACGTCAAAGACCTGGTTCATACCCTGAAAAGAGAAATCCCCAACCTTTTTTCCAGCGAAGAGTATACCAACGCAAAAAAGGAGATTATTGAAACCTCGGAGAAAAAGGCCAAAAGTTTTTTCAAAAGCCTGGATCAAAAGGTCAAGGAAGAAGGATTCGCCCTGGTGGACATCCAGGTGGGGCAGGTCAAAAGGCCCGAATTGATGCCCGTGGTGGACGGCCAGCCCACGCCCATCGACCAGCTCGAGGAAATGGCGGAAAAGGGAAGATTCCCCAGAGAAGAATATCGGGAAAAGCGGGAAAAATATGAACGCCTCAAAGAACAGATCGAGCATATCTTCAAAGAATTGCGCGACCTGCAAAAAGAGATCCATGCCAACGTGGAAAAGATGGATCGGGCCGCCTTCATGAACGCGGCCGCCGAACTCATGGAACCCGTCTATAAAAAATATGACGATCCCAAGGTGCAGACATACCTGGACGCCATGCGCGAGGACATGGCCGACAACCTGAACCTCTTCCAGGAACAACCTCAGCCCCAGTTCATGGGGATCCTTCCGGTGGCGTCCGAAGCGGACCGCTTCGCGCCGTATGCCGTCAATCTGCTGGTGGAAAACGGCGCCCGGGAAGGACCGCCCATCATCATCGAGGAGTATCCCACGTACAAAAATATTTTCGGGAGCATCGACCGGATCGTGGACCGCTCGGGCATCTGGCGGACCGATTTTTCCAAGATCAAGGCCGGTTCCCTGGTGAAAGCCAACGGCGGCTTCCTGGTCCTTTATCTCAACGACGCCATCGTCGAGCCGGGGGTATGGCAGGAATTGAAACGCGCGCTGAAAAGCAAGAAGTTCGAATTTCATGCCTTCGATCCCTTTTACTTTTTTGCCGCCAGCGGTCTCAAGCCCGAACCCATCGATCTGGATTTGAAGGTCGTACTCATTTCGGACGCCTACCTTTACCAACTGCTCCGGCACTATGATGAAGACGTGGGGAAAATCTTCGAAGTCCGGGCCGATTTCGACACCTCCATGGATAAATCGGATGAAAATATCGCCCGCCTGACGGAATTCATCCGGACCGTCACCGAGGAAGAAAATCTGCGTACCTTCGATCGCGCTGCAGCGGCGGCGCTCGTGGAAGAGACGGTGCGCATGACGGGACGCCAGGAAAAGATTTCCACGGCGTTTCCCAGCATTAAAAATCTCATTATGGAAGCCGAGTATTGGGCCGGGCAGGACGGATCCGAACGCGTTAACGCCGCACACATCGACAAGGCCGTGGCCGCCAAAATCTATCGCTCCAACCTCATGGAAGAAAAAATTCAGGAAATGATCACCCGGGGAACCCTGATGATCGACGCGGACGGGGAGGTCACCGGCCAGGTGAACGGGCTTGCGGTGTACACATTGGGCGATTTTTCCTTCGGCAAACCCTCCCGGATCACCGCCACGGTCGCCATGGGACGTGCCGGCGTCATCAACATCGAACGGGAAGCCGACCTTTCCGGAAACACCCACAACAAGGGCGTCCTCATTTTGAGCGGGTACTTGAGGGCAAAATACGCCCAGGACAAGCCGCTGACCATGAGCGCCAGCATCGCCTTTGAACAATCCTACAGCGGCGTGGACGGGGACAGCGCGTCCTCCACGGAGATTTACGCCCTTCTCTCCAGCCTTTCCGGGGTGCCGCTCCGCCAGGATATCGCGGTGACCGGTTCGGTGAATCAAAAAGGCGAAATCCAGGCCATCGGCGGGGTGAACCAGAAAATCGAAGGCTTCTTCGATTGCTGCACGCAATTGGGATTCACCGGCAAACAAGGGGTCTTGATCCCCCATGCCAATATCAAAGATCTGATGCTGCGAAAGGATGTGGTGCATGCCGTTGAAAGCGGCCGTTTCCATATCTATGCCGTGAAAACCATCGATGAAGGCATGGAAATTCTCACCGGCCGGCCCGCCGGCGGGAAAAGCAAAGACGGGGCCTTTCCCGAAGGGTCCGTCAACGACCTGGTGAATCAAAGATTAAAAGCCCTGGCCGAAGGTCTCAAGGCGTTCGGGGCGTCCGATGAAAAAAACGGCCGGAAAGAGGAAAAGGCGCGCCCCTCCGGCTGAAAGTCTATTTTAAGACAGCTTCCCTCGACCCCGCCTGATAAAGGCGGGGCGTGCGGGAAGCGTTCCGGTAAAAAGCGCCGGATGCCGGGTGCGCAAATCCTGAGAAAAGAGGCGCACTTACAATATTTGCCCCCTGCCGGCGTTCCGATCCCCGGAAACCCGTCCCATTGACTTTCCTCTCCTTGTGGTTATCCTACATTGTGTCATTAACGCAAACATGTTGCAACCCGTCGGCGAGCAAAAGGCAGGGACATCATGAGTGGACGAATCTTGATTTTGATTTTCAGCTTGGGGATCACCGGGGTTTTACTCATGGGCTGCGGGCATCCGAATGAGGCAGGTGAGACCATGATCAAGACAAACGCGGCAAATCTTAAACGTGCGGTCTTTGCGGGGGGATGTTTCTGGTGCACGGAGTCGGATTTTGAAAAGGTTGAGGGTGTTATCGAGGTGGTTTCCGGTTACACCGGCGGGCGCACGGAAAATCCCACCTATGAAGCGGTGTCGTCCGGAAAAACCGGTCACGTGGAGGCGGTGATGGTCCGCTACGATCCCGGAAAGGTGACCTATGAAACGCTCCTCGAGATTTTCTGGCGACACATCGACCCCACCGATCCCGGGGGGCAATTTGTGGACCGGGGGCCCCAGTACCGTTCCGTCGTGTTTTACGCGGATGAGGATCAAAAACGGCTTGCGGAAGCGTCCAAAAAGGCCCTTGCCGCATCAGGCCGTTTTGAAAAACCCATCGCCACCGAGATTTTACCTCTGACCCGTTTTTATCCGGCCGAAAATTACCACCAGGATTATTACGTAAAAAACCCCATCCGGTATAAATGGTATCGCAGCGGATCCGGAAGGGATGCCTTTTTGGAAAAAACGTGGGGGAAGACCGCGGAAAAAAAGAACCCGGCCGGCAAAACGACCTATTTCAAGCCCGGCGACGCCGAAATCCGGAAACGGTTGACCCCCCTGGCGTATGACGTCACCCAAAACGACGCCACCGAACCCCCTTTCAACAACGCTTACTGGAACAACAAAACGGCGGGGATTTACGTGGATATCGTCTCCGGCGAGCCCCTCTTTTCCTCCCTGGACAAGTTCGACTCAGGCACGGGCTGGCCCAGCTTCACCCGCCCCCTGGTTTCGGAAAACATCGTGGAAAAGAAAGACCGAACTCTTTTTATGGTGCGCACCGAAGTCCGGAGCAAACACGGCGATTCCCACCTGGGCCACGTTTTTTCCGACGGCCCCCCGCCCACGGGACTGCGCTACTGCATCAATTCGGCCGCCTTGCGCTTTATTCCCGTGGAGGATCTGCAAAAAGAAGGTTACGGCCGATTTGTTTCTCTTTTTTCCGAATGACGCACTGCAACTGCAACTACGAGAATCAAAAGGACGTTTTGCGAAGCGCATCTTTCCCGGGCCGGCCGTCCAGGAGCGGAAACAATCCTTCCCATGAGGCGATCCGGGGGATGTCACTGCCGGGATCGCGTTCGCCTTCGGAAAAGATCCCGGAAGTAAAGGGGAGGCTCCCATCGCGGGCATAGGTCATCCACACGGGAGAAAGCCCCGATCCCAAGGCCCCGTGAACGTCCGCTTCGGGATCGTCCCCCACGAACAGGATCCGCTTGTTTTCTTCGCCCAGACCTTCCGCCAGCAAATCGAAAACATGCGGGTGGGGTTTTCGGTATCCGGCCTCCCCGGAAATGACGATGGTGCTGAAATACGCATCGATCCCCAGCACGTGCAGGATCTTCCTTGCGGCCGGGCCGTGGGTGAAATTGGAAACAAGCCCCAGGGAAAACCGCGGCCCCAACGTTTCCAGCATGGATTCGGTTTCCGGAACAAGGCGGACGTTGGGATAAAATGCGTCGAAATAGGCTTCCACGGCATCGGCGATCCGCGGATCATCCGGGGAGACCCGGTTTCCCAAGCGGTTGAGGGCGTCGCAGATCCAAAAACGGTTGTGGGTCTCCCGTCCGGTTTCCCGGGCCTGTCCGATGTGCCAGACGGCCGCCGTGGCGTAGTGGGCGTTGAAGGCCGCTTCCTCCAGGGGAAACCCGTTTTGCCTCAATCGCTTTACCAGGCACTCCATGGCGAGCTGAAGGGTTTGCGCTTCGGCCACCACCAGGGTGTTGAAAAGATCGAATCCCACGGCCTTGAAGGCCTGTCCGTCATCCGCGTTCATGGATCAGTCCCGCTTCTTTTAAGATCCCTTCAAGGGCGTTTTTTTCCCGGTCGTCCAGGGGAAGCAGGGGCGGGCGGACAGGTCCGCCGAAATACCCCGTGAGGTCCAGGGCCGCTTTCAGGCCGGCCACCCCGTACACGGCGGTGACGGCCTTGTCCACCGGGAGCATCCGGATCTGAAGGGTCCTCGCTTCTTCGTAATCTCCGGATCGCGTCCACGCGAAGATTTTCACGCAGGCCTCCGGGGCCACGTTGGCCAGCGCCAGGATCCCGCTGGTGCACCCGAGGGCGATGCCTGCGAAAAGGGCCCCCGCCGTCCCCACCAGGACGGCGAAATCTTTATCGGCCCGACGGATGTATTCGCCCAAAAGGCTGACGTCTCCGGAACTGTCTTTGATGCCGATGATGTTGGGATGTGCGGAGAGCCGGGAAACCAGATCCGGGGACAGTGTCAAGTGGACGAATTTGGGGACGTTATAAAGAATGATAGGGATTTGCGCCGCATCCGCCACCCGGCGGTAATGGGCGTACAGGGCCGCGTCGTTCATCCTGGATGCAAAGAAGTGGGGCGGAAGGACCAGGGCGGCCCTCGCCCCCCGCCGGGCGCAATCATTGGTCAGACGCACGGTTTCTCCCGTGGATTCGCATCCGGCCCCGGCAATGACGGAAAGGCCCTCCGGCGAGGCGGACACCGCCGCTTCGACCAGGTCCCGTTTTTCAGACTCCGAAAGAAACGCCGCCTCTCCGTTGGATCCCAGGACCACGATCCCCCGGATCCCGGTCCCGGACCACCGGGCGATGTTTCCTTCCAGTTTGTCAAAGGCCACGTCTTCGCCCGTAAAGGGCGTGGCAATGGGCGGGAAAATCCCTTCCAAATCCATGGGGGACATCATCATCCTTTTTTTTCGGGGTTATGCATCGGATTCCGAGCGCAGACAATTCAGGGCGGCGGCATTGTCCGAAAACTTGAAAACCATCGTGGCGGTGCCGGGTCGTTCACTGACCGCGGCATAGCTGTACTCGATGCGCAGGTCCCGGTCTTTAAAACGTTCCAGGATCCGGCTCAAGGCACCGGGCCGATCGTCCGTTTCAATGATCAGCACCTCATTGCTCACCGCCGCCAGCCGGTTGGCGTTCAAGATCGCCAGGGCTTTTTCCGGATCCGATACCACCATCCGCAATTTGCAATACCCGTCGCCGTTGTCGATGAGGCAGTGGGCCCGCAGATTGATCCCCTCCCGGCCCAAAACGGAAAAGACGCTTCCCACCCGCGGCGCGGAGTTTCCGGTTAAAACGGTCAACTGTTTTCCGATCATGGTTTCTGCCTCTGCCTTTTTTACCCAAATACAGTCGCCCTCCCTCGAGAAAGAGGGCGTTTTTGTGTTTTTCAAGTTCGTCTTCCTTTTTTCGTCTCCGTTCCTTAAGGATTCGCACGCTTAGCATAGCTTACTCCGAACGGCTTTTGCAATCCATTTTCCTTTTCAATTCCCGCCCGGGATGATATCTGAAATCCCCATGCACACCCGGCATCGAATCCATTTTTCCGATTCCCGGCACATGGAAGCCGTCCCGGATGAAAGCATCGAGCTTGTCGTCACGTCCCCCCCCTACCCCATGATCGAGATGTGGGATCCGGTGTTCGCCGTCCAGGATCCGGCGGTCGGCGCGGCACTGAAAAACGGGAGACCGGCCGCGGCCTTCGAGGGGATGCACCGGATCCTGGACAGTGTATGGAAGGAAGCCTTCCGGGTGTTGAAATCCGGAGGGGTGGCCTGCATCAATATCGGGGACGCCGTCCGCACCCTGAACGGCGATTTCGACCTCTACCCCAATCATTCGAGGATCCTTTCCGGCCTGCAACATCTCGGATTCACCCTGCTCCCCTGCATCCTGTGGCGGAAGCAAACCAACGCACCGACGAAGTTCATGGGATCCGGGATGCTCCCCCCGGGCGCCCATGTCACCCTGGAGCACGAATACATCCTCATCGCACGAAAGGGTCCCCTCCGGAAATTCAAAACAGATGCCGAGAAGCAGCGCCGCCGGGAGAGCGCCTTTTTCTGGGAAGAACGAAACGTGTGGTTTTCCGATATCTGGATGGATCTGAAAGGCACCTCCCAGGATTTATCCGATAAAAACGTGCGGGACCGCAGCGGCGCCTTCCCGTTTGAACTGGCGTATCGATTGATCGCCATGTTCTCCATCAAAGAAGACACCGTGCTGGATCCCTTCCTGGGGCTGGGGACCACCCTTTCGGCGGCCATCCCCCTGGCCCGGAACAGCATCGGTTATGAAATCGATCCGGGTTTCAAAGACGCCGTCCGGTCCCGGGTCCATACCCTCAAATCCCGGGGAAACCGGCGGACCCGGGAACGGATCCAAAGCCACCTTGACTTTGTTCACACCCGGGAGCAGGCCGGAAAACCCTTAAAACACCGCAATGTCCATTACGGGTTTCCCGTGGTGTCGCGGCAGGAAACCGCGCTTTTTTTAGAGGAAATCGTCTCGATCCAAGAAAGCGGGACCCATTGCTTCGAGGTGACATATGCGGCCGGGACGACGGAAGAAATGCGAACAACCAAAGCGCCGGCGCCGATCGAAGCCGTCGAATCAAAGCCCAATCGCCGGCCGATGCAACGCACCCTGTTTAATGAATAGCCGCGCCGCGTTGAGGTATCCGGGAAGGTGCGCCCTGCATCCATCCCGTGTGCAATTCCAATGCGCAGGTATGACACATCCAATCATCGGCATAACGTATAAAAGGTTCTTGCTTTCCAGGGCCGAAAAACGCATAAGGGGGCGTCCTGGAAAATGTTCAGAACATCGTAAAAGCAACCCTATGAAAACCCGCGGAGAAGACACGTGCTCACCTTTTCCCGAAAAAGGATTTCCGCGCGCATCCGTTTACCCGATGGAAAAATCGTCGATCGACCCATCGACATCCGGACCCATCCCATTACGGGGCGCACCTGCCGCATCACCTTCAGCCGCAGCCGGGAGCGCGAACCCGGAACCGAAACCCTGCCTGCCCCCCCGCCCTTTGCCGGCGACCGGAACGCCTGCCCCTTTTGCCCGGAAAACCGCAACACCCGCACGCCCCGGCTGATCCCGGAACTGCACCCGGAAGGACGCATGGTCAAGGGGACCTCCGTGCTTTTCCCCAACCTGTTTCCGTACGGCCGCTATTCGGCGGTGAGCCTTTTCGACGACACCCACTTTGTGGAGATCGGCACCGCCTCCCTCGCCGCCTATACGGACAGCTTCTTGAACTGCCGGGACTATCTGCTGCGGATACTGGAACAGGATCCCGCCGCCGTTCACATGGCCGTCACCCAGAACCATCTTCCTTCCGCCGGCGGATCCCTGCTCCATCCCCACCTCCAGGTCCAGGCCGACCCCATCCCCGCAAATCACCAGCGGGTCCTGGCCGAAAACGCCGCCGCGTACCGGCGGGAGACCGGAAAGCGGCTTTTTTCGGACTTTCTCGAAGAAGAAAAAGCCCGCCGGGAGCGGTACATCGGCGCCACCGGGGACTGGCATTGGCTTTCCGCCTTTGCACCCGAAGGCTTCTTTGAAATCTGGGGAATCCTCCCCGGCATCACGTCTTTACGGCAGGCCACGGACGCCCATTTTCAATCCCTGGCCCGGGGGATCCTTTTCACCCAGAAATTCTACCGGTCCATGGGGAGAAACGGCTACAATTTCGGATTACTTCTTTTGGAAGACGGTTCCGACGATCTGGAGTGGCGGGCGGTCTTGACGGTGCGGTCCAACTATGCCCCGTGGGTCCGCTCCGATTTCACCGGGTTTGAAGTCATGCTCGGGGACATGGCCACCTTCACCGCCCCGGAACAAACGGCGGAACACGCGCGCCGTTTCTGGGAATAGGCCCGTGCTCTTTCAAACATCCGGCATCGAAACGGCGTTTTGGATCCCCCCGGTGGTGGCCTTTGCCATTTCCTTTTTCACGTCCATGGGCGGGGTGTCGGGCGCGTTTCTTCTTTTGCCGTTCCAAATGTCGGCCCTGGGATACACCCACCCCTCGGTGAGCGCCACCAACCAACTCTTTAACATCGTGGCCATTCCCAGCGGGGTTTACCGGTACTGGAAGGAAGGGCGGATGGTCTGGCCCCTGACCTGGGTGGTGGTGGCCGGCACCCTGCCGGGGGTCTTCATCGGTGCCGTGATACGCGTGGCATTCCTCCCCGATCCCCGGAATTTCAAGCTTTTTGCCGCCGGCGTGTTGCTGTATATCGGATTCCGAATGGTTGTCGACCTGATCCGGAAAAGACCGATCCCGCCGAATGGGACGTCCCCGGAAACCGCTTTCCAGGCGGATGTGAAAAACCGCCGCGAGAAATCCACGGGCTTGAAAAACTCCCGGAAACCGCCGCTTCCGTCCGTTCGGGTCACCCATTTCAACCTGAAAAGACTCGGGTATACCTTTTACGGCCGCTCTTTCGATGTCTCTTTCTGGGGCATCTTCCTCTTGAGTTTCGTCGTCGGCATCGTCGGCGGCATCTACGGCATCGGCGGCGGATCCATCATCGCGCCCTTCTTTGTCACCTTTTTCGCCCTTCCGGTGTATACCGTCGCCGGCGCCGCCCTCATGGGCACCTTTGTCACCTCGGTGGCGGGGGTGATCTTTTATCAGGCCATCGCGCCGTTTTTTCCTCACCAGTCCGTGGCCCCGGACTGGCCCCTCGGCATCCTTTTCGGCATCGGCGGCATGGCCGGCATGTACCTCGGCGCCCGCTGCCAGAAATTCGTTCCCGCCAAGGCCATCAAGTGGATGCTGGCGGCCGTCCTCCTGTTCACCGCTGGAAAGTACGTGGCCGGCTTTTTCCATTCATAATCCCCCAAGCGCCTCTTGACAGGCGCGAAAAAATAATTACTGATATTATTAAAACATTTTTAGTAATGCCATCCGGCTAAGGAGGTGAACCGTATGGATATCAAGAAACTGGCACCGTGGAGCTGGTTTAAAAAGGAAGAGGAGGAAACGGCGAAACGGTTGCCTATCCGGCATACGGAAAGACAAGGGGCACATCCGCCCGTTTACAGTCCTGTTTCCCGGCTTCACCGGGAAATCGACCGGCTGTTCGACGATTTTTTCCGGGGATTCGATGTCTCCCCCTTCGGTATGAGCAGCCCGTGGGTGCCCGGTATGGGGGATGAACTGCTCAAACCGACGCTGGACATCGCGGCATCGGATAAAGAATACACCATCACCGTGGAGATCCCGGGGGTGGATGAAAAAGACGTCAAACTGGAACTGGCGGGGGACACCCTGGCCATCCGGGGGGAGAAAAGACAGGAAAAAAGGAGGTTTCACCCGAAAAAACCGGGCGCATCGATTCCGGCGGCCGAATTTATTACTTTATTCTTTAAAACATAATTAGTAATAATACGTTTATTGACAATCGGGCGGCGGTTGTTATTTTTTTCCATGGAACCGGATCCAGGCGGAAGCGATCCGTCAAACAGGGAATCGAAAATCAAGGAGAAATCGGACCGGGAAACCGTAACATGGCTGTCGCATATAAGGATTATTACAAAACACTCGGGGTTTCGAAAACCGCCACCCAGGATGAAATCCATCGCGCCTACCGGAAACTGGCACGAAAATATCATCCGGACCTGAATAAAGGCGCGGGCTCGGAAGACAAATTCAAAGAAGTCAACGAGGCCTACGAAGTCTTGAAGGATCCGGAAAAACGGCAAAAATACGATCAAGTGGGCCGGCAGTGGCAACAGGGGGATTTCTTCCAAGGGGCTCCGGGGGCCGGTGATGCCTTTTCCTTTGGTCAAAGACCCGGCGACCGGCAGGAAAGCTTTTTCTGGAGTTCCGGGGACGAGGGATTCAGCGATTTCTTCGAAGCGCTTTTCGGGAAAGGGTTTCGCCACAGTCCCGGCGGCGCCCGGGCCGAACAATCCTTTTCCATGAAACGCCAGGGCGCCGACCACGAGGCCGCCCTGCGGATCTCCCTGGAAGAGGCCTTTCGGGGCGGCACCAAAACCATCACGCTGCAGTCGGTTTCTCCGGACGCCGGGGGGGCCGTCTCCCCTCAAGAACGGCGATACGACGTCAAGATTCCGCCGGGAATTTTGCCCGGTCAAAAAATCCGGCTTTCCGGACAGGGCGGAAAAGGCACGGGCGGCGGCGCGGCAGGAGACCTTTATTTAAAAATCGAGATCGAACCGCATCCCCGCTTCCGTTTGGAGGGACGCGACCTGTACATGGATCTTTCCGTCACGCCGTGGGAGGCCGCCCTGGGAACGACCCTCACCCTTTCCGCCCTTTCGGGACCCGTCACGCTGAAAGTCCCGGCGGGCACCCAGAGCGGTCAAAAATTACGGCTCCGCGGAAAGGGGATGCCGCATCCCGGAGGGACTCCCGGTGATCTTTACGCCGTGGTGCAGATTAAAACCCCCCGGTCCCTGAGCGCAAAAGAAAAGGCGCTTTTTGAAGAACTCAAGGCCGTTTCCACGTTTAATCCGAGAACATAAGGCCTTTCGCGCAATCGTATGAGGAACGTGAAAAGGATCCGGGATTTGGAACAAATGCGATGGTAACCGCGCCGGCCGGAAAAGGGAACCGGCGGCACTGAAATACGATTGGAGGATATGCATGGACATGAACAAACTCACCGTCAAGTGCCAGGAAGCGCTTCAGGCGGCACAAACCAAGGCGGTCAATTACAACCACCAGGAAGTGGACGGAGAACACCTGCTGTCGGCGTTGCTGGAGCAATCCGACGGCCTGGTCCCCCGCCTGTTGAAACGCATGGAAATTTCGGAAACCGCCGTCCGCCGGCGCCTGGAAGAAGCACTCGAAAAAAAGCCCCGCATCAGCGGGCCCGGCACCGAGCCGGGAAAGGTGTACATCACCCAGAGGCTGAGCCGGCTTCTGGTGGCGGCCCAGAAGGAAGCCGGGGCGCTGAAAGACGAGTACGTCTCCGTGGAGCATCTGCTCCTGGCGTTTTTGGAGGAAGGCCGATCCACGCCGGCGGGTGCGATTCTGCAGGAGTTCGGCATCACCCGGGAATCGCTCCTCAAGACGCTCACCGCCGTCCGGGGTCACCAGCGGGTCACCAGCGCCGATCCGGAAGGGACCTACGAGGCCCTGCAGAAGTACGGCCGGGACTTGGTGGAAGAAGCCCGTTCCGGCAAGCTGGATCCGGTCATCGGCCGGGACGGCGAGATCCGGCGGGTGATCCGGATCCTTTCCCGGAAGACCAAGAACAATCCGGTCTTGATCGGGGATCCGGGCGTGGGGAAAACCGCCATCGTGGAAGGGCTGGCCCATCGCGTCGTCCGCCAGGACGTTCCGGAGGGCCTCAAGAACAAAACCATTTTCGCCCTGGACATGGGCGCCCTGGTGGCCGGAGCCAAGTACCGGGGGGAGTTCGAGGAGCGCCTGAAGGCGGTGCTGCAGGAGATCAAGGAATCCGAAGGCCGCATCCTCCTTTTCATCGACGAACTCCATACCATCGTGGGAGCCGGGAAGGCCGAGGGGGCCATCGACGCCGGGAACATGCTCAAGCCCATGCTGGCCCGGGGGGAACTCCACTGTATCGGCGCCACCACGCTGGACGAATACCGGAAGTACATCGAAAAGGACAAGGCCCTGGAGCGGCGGTTTCAGCCGGTCCTGGTGGATGAACCCTCGGTGGAAGACACCATCTCCATCCTGCGGGGCCTGAAGGAACGCTACGAAGTCCATCACGGCGTGCGGATCCAGGACAGCGCCCTGGTCACCGCCGCGGTGCTCTCCAACCGGTACGTGAGCGACCGGTTCCTTCCGGACAAGGCCATCGACCTGGTGGACGAAGCCTGCGCCATGATCCGCACCGAAATCGATTCCATGCCCACGGAACTGGACGAAGTCTCCCGGCGGATCATGCAGCTGGAAATCGAAGAGGCCGCCTTGAAAAAGGAAACGGATCGTTCCAGTAAGGACCGTCTCAAGACGCTCCAGAAGGAGCTGGCCGACCTGCGGGAGCAGGCCGACAGCATGCGGACCCAGTGGGAAGTGGAAAAGGAGGCCATTAAAAAGATCCAGGCCGTCCGGGAAGAAATCGAAAAGGCCCGCCACGAACTGGAGATGGCCGAACGCCGCTACGATTTGAACCGGGCCGCGGAACTGCGCCACGGCAAACTCCCCGAACTGGAACGGAGCCTGAACGCCGAAGAGGAAAAACTGGCAAAAAACCAGACCGGTGAGCGTCTGCTCAGAGAAGAAGTCACCGAGGAAGAAATCGCGGAGATCATCTCCAGGTGGACCGGCATCCCGGTGGCCCGGCTCATGGAAGGGGAACGCCAAAAGATCCTGCGCCTCGACGAAGTCCTGCACGAGCGGGTCATCGGCCAGGACGAGGCGGTGCGGCTGGTGGCCGACGCCGTCATCCGGGCCCGATCCGGCATCAAGGATCCCCGGCGCCCCATCGGGACCTTCATCTTCCTGGGCCCCACCGGCGTGGGAAAGACGGAACTGGCCAAGACCCTGGCCCAGGCCCTTTTCGATACGGAAGAGAACATGATCCGCATCGACATGAGCGAATACATGGAAAAGCACACGGTGGCCCGGCTCATCGGCGCGCCGCCGGGGTACGTGGGATTCGAAGAGGGCGGACAACTCACGGAGGCCGTGCGGCGGAAGCCCTATTCCGTGATCCTGTTCGATGAAATTGAAAAGGCCCACCAGGACGTCTTCAACGTGCTCCTCCAGATCTTCGACGACGGCCGCCTCACGGACGGCCAGGGCCGCACCGTGGATTTCAAAAACGCCGTCATCATCATGACCAGCAACATCGGGTCGCATCATCTCCTGGAAGGGATCACGGAAAGCGGTACCCTGAAACCGGATGTGGAGCGCCGGGTGATGGCCGAACTCCGCCAGCATTTCCGGCCCGAGTTTCTTAACCGGGTGGACGACATCGTCTTGTTCAAGCCGCTGACCCTGGAGGAGGTTAAGCAGATCGTGACCCTCATGACCCAGGATCTTTCCCGGCGCCTGGAAGACCGGAATATCCGGGTTCAGATCACGGATACCGCCCGGGAATTCATCGCCCAGTCCGGCTACGATCCGGTCTACGGGGCACGGCCCCTGCGCCGCTATATCCAGCGGGAACTGGAGACCCGCATCGGCCGGGCCCTGGTGGCCGGGGACATCCCCGAAGGCGCCGTGATCACCGTGGATGTGCAACATGATGCATTGACGGTCAGCCACAGCGGATAACTTGAGCCCTCCGCCCCTGAAGAGGGCGGGACGTCCCGGCAAGGAAAAGAACCGTTTTAAGAGCGCTTCCTTGACCCCGCCTCAGTCTGAAACAGCACTCAAACGAACGCCTATCCTCATACGGACCCCTTAGAAAGGAGTTTTCGCCATGTTTGATAAACGCATCAAACTCTTCAAGCTTCTCGGATTCCAGGTCAACATCGACCTCAGCTGGATCATCATCGCCATCCTGGTCACCTGGTCCCTTTCCACCGGTCTTTTCCCTTTTCGCTACAAGAACCTTTCCCCCCAGACCTACTGGATGATGGGGATTGTCGGGGCGCTGGGTTTTTTCCTTTCCATCGTGGTCCATGAATTTTCCCATTCCGTCGTGGCCAGAAAATACGGGATTCCCATGAAGGGGATTACCCTGTTTATTTTCGGCGGGGTGGCGGAGATGGGACAAGAGCCCACGAGCCCCAAGGTGGAATTCATGACGGCCATCATGGGACCGATTTCCAGCATCGCCATCGCGTTGGTCTTCTACGGTATCTACAAGACCGGTCTCGGTGGAACGTTCTCCGCGCCGGTGATGGGCGTGGTGGGATACCTGGCCTGGATCAACGCCATTTTGGCCGCCTTCAATCTGGTCCCGGCCTTTCCCTTGGACGGGGGGCGGGTGCTGAGGTCCATCCTCTGGCGGATCAAAGGAGATCTGCGCAAGGCCACCCGCATCTCATCGAACATCGGCTCCGGTTTCGGCCTTTTCATGATTTTTTACGGCTTGTTTACCATTTTGAAAGGGAATTTCGTGGGGGGCATGTGGTGGGTTCTCATCGGGATGTTCCTGCAGGGCGCGGCCAAAGCCTCATATCAGCAGATGGTGGTCCGCAAAACCCTCGAAGGCGAACCCTTAAAAAAATTTATGAAAGCAGAGCCGGTGACGGTTTCTCCTGAACTGTCCATTGATCAATTGGTGGAGGATTATGTGTACCGGTTCCACTTCAAGATGTTTCCGGTGGTGGAAACCGGGGATCGGCTGGTGGGCTGCGTGACGACCCGGCAGATCAAGGAGATCCCGCGGGGTGCATGGTCCGAAAAGAAAGTGGGGGACGTCGCCAAGGGGTGCACCGGTGAAAACACCATCGACCTCGGCGCCGATGCCGTCGACGCACTGACCACCATGCGGCGGACCGGAAACAGCCGATTGATGGTGGTGGAGGGAAACCGGCTGGCGGGCGTAATCGCCCTGAAGGATATGCTGGAATGGCTGTCCCTGAAAATGGAGCTTGAAGCCTGAAGGGAAGTTGCATCCATATGAGGCAAAAGGATGCGTCCCAACGGGTTATCCGTTGGTCTTAATGTCTGAAATATGCTATTTTTAAAAAAGAGAACGGAACACCGCGAATACCAAAACAGGTTTTGATCGCGCAGATGAGATGAGTGCCAAGATCAATAAATTACTTTTTGACAGGCGGGACTATGCGCTGATTCGGATCGTCAACGATGCTCTGAGCGCCGATGTCAGCGGGCGTTTTGCGCGGAATCTCTATTTTCCCTACCTGCATCCCCGCGGCATCAAGGAGATGACCGAAACCCGGGGGCTGCGTACCGCCTACGCCGTGGCGCGACTGCTCAGTTCGCTGGAGGTGGGCGGCGTGGATGCCCGCATTAACGCGCTGCGCTCATTGCGCCATGAAGTGATCGACACCACCGAAGGCCCCTTGCCTAAAAATACCGCACGGGTGCTACTGCAGATCATGAAGGATCTGGTGCGGGCCCACGGGGATCATCGCAGGCAACTGGAACTGGCACACGAATTCCGCCTTACGGCTTCCGGAAAACCGCGCATCGTGCGCCGGCAACTGCGCCGGTATCACCTCCTGGAAATGCCCGAGGAATGGAATCAAATCACCTTCGACGACCATGTCCATGACGTCAACACGAAAGGCCGCAAGTCCTCGACCCATCTCATCATGGATGCCTGGATCAAAGGAATCCGGCGGTTGCGCGTCATCCACTACAACTCCATCGAACCGCGATTCGCCGCCGAGCTCCTGGAAGCGGCGAAGATCCTGGACATCGATATCCGGATCGGGATCGAATTCGCCGCCCGATATCGCGGCAAGTACGCTCAACTGATCTGGGTGCCCCGGGGCTTTACAGATGCCCAGTCTTTTTTGTGCTTCCTGGCCGAACCTTCCGTGATGGAACTCATGGAAAGCGGGCGTCGCGTCTCCATCTACCAGCAGCGGCATGTCATGGAGTTGTTGGCCAAATTCAACGCCGAACACCGGCATGCCCTGGGCCGGGAAGTCGGCGTGGAACTGCCCCCCCTCGATCCCGGCGAGTTTTTAACGTTCGTGGGGATCGGACAGAAATCAAAGCTGCACCTGTCCAAGTTTATCCACACCAAGCTTCTCAATGCGCTTCAGAACCGCGCAGCGTCCATGCGCCGGGAGTACGACGGGGCGGATACCCACCGGCGCGCGGAAATCGAAGAATGGATCGAGTGGGCCGACGGCCTGGACATCGAGTCCCGGGTGGACGATTACCTTTCACCGGAAAAGAATCCGGAAATCTGCAATCCGGATATACCGTCGGATGCACCGGACGTCCCGGCCCTGCTCCAGCTGCGCCCCGTTGAACTGCTGAGTCGGCTGGCAAAGATGCATTCCGGATACCGGGTGACCCTGAACCTGACTCACCTGAAGGTCGAAGAGGTGCTCGAACTGCTCTATGACTGCCAGGGGATGATCACCCGCCTGGAAATCTTCAACCTCAAAGATTATGCCGCCGGAAAAACGGAACACATCCCTGATATCAGCCGGCTGATGCAGGCCATCAACCATGGCAGTCCGATTCATCTCAAACAGGTCATCCGCCAACTCATCGAGCGGTTAAACGACGATCCCGACCCCGAAAAGCACGGCCAGGTGGAGAAGCTCACGACGATTCTCTACGATATCGACACCCTTAAATCTTACTACAGCGGGCGATTCCTCAAGGCGCGCATCGGCAGCGATTCCACGGGGCGGTCCCCCCGGGTGCACGGCATGGGGCTGGCCGTTGTGGAAACCCTGCCCAAAATGGCCCGGCAGGCGGTCCGGCAGGATGTTCGGCAGGACCTACGCGAAATCATTCCCATCCGGATAACCGCCTCCAAGACAATGAAATTCATTCCCGTGAAAGGCCGCACGATTCCAGGGCAGATCCGGTATCGAATGGCGCTCCTTTTCCCTGCCGGAAATTGGCTGGGCGTGCACCCCCGGGAAGAATGGGAAGTGGATCCGACGGCCACCCGGATGGAACGTCCGGGCAACATCATCACCCTCGGGGGCGTCCAGAAAAAAATCTCCAACAACATCTCGCTGGATCCACCTGTCACCCGGATGAAACCCAGTCAATTCCGATGGCGATACCTGAACTCTCATTTTCAGAACACGCTCAAAGTGGTCATCGGTTTTATTCCGGCGTTTCTCACCTTCGCCCTGACCAAGGACTGGTGGCTTCTGGCCTATTTCGGGGCTTTCATCTGGTTCGGGATCACCGGGTTGCGCAATATCCTTCAATCGGTTTTGGGCGGCGGTGGGTTCAGACGTTCTCCCCTTCTGAACTGGAACGATTACGTCAGCTGGACGCGCATCACCGACTCCCTGCTCTTCACCGGGTTTTCGGTCCCGCTGCTCGATTACATCGTCAAGACCCTGGTCCTCGACCGCATTTTCGGAATCACGGTGGGGAGCCAGTCCATGCTGTTGTATACATTTATGGCCGTGGCCAACGGCGTCTATTTGTCCGGTCACAACATCGTACGGGGGCTGCCCAAAGGGGCGGTTTACGGCAATTTTTTTCGCAGCGTGTTATCCATTCCCATTGCCGTCGGATTCAACGCCGTCATCGGCGCCATCCTTTCCGCCGCCGGCGTTCCAGGGGTCCACCTTATTTTACAGAAATGGGCCGCCATCATCTCCAAAGCCGCCTCGGATGTGATGGCCGGCATCATCGAAGGCCTGGCGGATCGTCACAAAAACATCGCGGCCAGACTCCGGGAATACCACACTAAATTCTCCCAGTTGTTTGACATCTATGCAAAGCTGGAGATCCTTTATCCGGAAGTGCAGGCTTTTGAAATCCTGAACGGCTCCGCCCGGTCGAGACGCCGCGTGAATGCCGAAGCCCGCGACATGGAAAAAATTATCATGGTCCATGCACTGGATCTCCTTTACTTTTGGATGTACCAGCCGCGCGCCCGGACCGCACTGCGTCAATTTTTAAGCACCCTGACCGAAGACGAAAGGCACATCCTGTTCACCAACCAGTTTACGCTGCAGCGGCACCGCGAAATCAGCCAATTGTTCATCGATGGGATTCTGGGCTACAATTTCCCAAAACCTCTGTCTTTTTACCTGTCGCGTCATGAAGGATATTTGGAAGAAGTCAAACGCCTGATCTTCAGTGTTCAGCCGGGCAATTCCGCGGAAATCGACACACCCGTCCCTTCCGGTGACCCATACCTTCCGTCGCCGGTCAAAGACTCCTGCCAGGCTCCGGATCGTCTTACCGCAAATTAACGTATACAGAGCTCACTCTTCCAATACTTCCCTTACCTTCCTTCTGAGGTTATCGGTGGTAAAGGGTTTTTGGATAAAAGCGACGTTTTCTTCCAGGATCCCGTGGTGAACAACGGCATTATCCGTATAACCGGACATGTACAAGACCTTGGTGTGAGGGCGTATTTTCGATAGGCGTGCGGCGAGCGCCAACCCGTTCATGCCGGGCATCACCACATCCGTCAGCAGGAGATGGATCTCTCCGGGATGCCGGCCGGAAGCCTCCAAGGCTTCCATCCCGTTGGAGGCCGCCAGCACAGTGTACCCCGCCGTGCCGAGCATTTCCTGAATCAACTTCCGGAGGGTCACATCGTCTTCGACCACGAGAAGGGTCTCGATCCCTGTGAGCTGAACAGCGATAGTCTTCGTTCCGGTCCCGGGTGCGGCACTGGCAGCTTTGGTCTCCCGCGGCAAGTAGATTTTGAAGGTGGCACCTTTGCCGGGCTCGCTGTATACCCAGACGTTCCCACCGCTTTGTTTGACAATACCGTACACTGTGGATAACCCGAGCCCGGTGCCCTTCCCTTTTTCCTTGGTCAGGAAACCAGCGCTCCGGATTCCTGGATGGCGGCCTGAAGGTTTTTCACGGCTTCCCCGAAGACTTCATGCGCATCCATCGGAACCATGTCGCCTCCCCGGGTCGTGACCCGAGAGTATGCCAGTAGATCCTGGATGAGCCGCTGCATGCGGTTGGCACCATCCACCGCATACCCGATAAAGTCCTTGGCGTCCTGGTCAAGGGTGTCACCATATCGCCGCGCCAGGAGCTGGGTGTAGCTCGCGACCATGCGCAACGGTTCCTGGAGGTCGTGGGAAGCCACGTAGGCGAACTGCTCCAGTTCCTTGTTGGAACTGATAAGACGCTCATTGAGTCTCTTGAGTTCCATCTCGCTCCGCTTGCGCTTGGTGATGTCGCTGCAGGCGCCGACCATGCGGTAAGCCTTTCCCCTCGAATCTATCAGCGCGGTCCCCCGGTCCGTCCAAAAATGATATCTTCCGTCTTTCCCCCGGATTCGATATTTAACGGAATACGGCTTCCCCTCGTTCAGGTGCTGTTCCAAGGCGGTGCGGATACGGACGACGTCGTCTCTGTGGATGGCTCCTTCCCAGGCCTCAAGGGTGCGTGGAAAGGCACCGGACGGATAGCCCAATATGTGGTCGAGATCTCCGTACCAATACAGGCGGCCGCTGGCGATTTCCCAATCCCATATCAGGTCGTTGGCACTAGACGCGCCTATGCGGAGCCGTTCTTCGCTTTTGGCCAGTTCGTCCCGGGAGACCATGGTGGATCTCAAGTTCTCCGTCATCCGGTCAAAGCTCCGGGAAAGTTCTCCGATCTCATCTTTTGCCGCCGTGCCTACCCGGTGCTCCAGGTTCCCCCGACCCACTTCCTCGACTCCTTCCGTCAGTTGTCGCAAGGGCCGGGTGAGGGTGCGGGCGAAAACAAGCCCCGCCAGGCTCAAAATAACTGAAACGACAAAAACAATCCCGGCGATTCCTCATGCCATGCGGTGAACAGGTGCCAGCGCCTCGGCCTGGTCGATTTCCGTGATAAGACACATTTTAAATTCCGGCAGCCATTTATAAGCTCCGATCACCGGAACCCCTCGATATCCCATGTAAGAGTCCACACCGTCCCGACCGGAAAGGCCGGCCCTTACACCATCGATACGGACCGCTTTTTTCAGGGCATACCCCTTACCGGAACGCGGCTCAGTGACAAAGAAATTGAACGCATTCACCAGGTAGGTGTCTCCGCTCCGGCTTTCTTCGCTCGCCCGGGTAATGATCCGGGAGAGCTCTCCCAGGTCCTGCCGCCCGCCCAAAATTCCGATCAAATCCCCCTTTGGATTTGCAATGGGGGTGCCGATGGTCATGACCGGTTGTTCCAGTGTCTGTGAATAATACACACCCTGCACAACGGTGTGTTTCCGGCTCTCCAAATAATAGGCATGCTCTTTTCTGTGCTTCCCTTCCTGCCGATCGTCGGTGGACGCGGAGATGTATCCGTGCTCCGGACACATGATGAATAATTCGAAAAATCCGCCGTATTTCAATCTCAATCGAAAATGCTCTTCAATGATAGCCTGGCGGGCGGCCTGGTACTTCACATCCAACACCTCATGCCGGGCAAGCATATCGGAGAGTTTTATGACCGTCGGGCGTTGGGCCAGTTCCTCAATACTGGCCTTGTTTGCCTCCACCCATCGTTGCAGTTCGTGATTTTTAAAAAGATTGATGGACACCAGGTGGTCCGTGGTCTCTTGAAGGATCGTCCGCCGGCTGCTTGAATATCCGAGATAACCGACCAAGGTGGCGGGAGCAATGGCGATCAGGAGGAGAAGGACCAACAGCTTAGGGGCGAGCTTCATTGGCCGTTGCCCTTATCAATGCTGTTTAAAAACCGCAGGGGATAAGCCTGTTCAATATCGAAAGGGTTTTCCAGCAGTTGTTGTTCCAGCAATATTTGATACATCCCTTGCCACACCTCGGCCTCCATCCAACCGATCCGGTCTTCTCCCGTATGGACCAGCGGGAGCATGGCCTCCATCATCGCCGTCTGAAGTTCAAGGCCTTTGACTTGGGCATATTTTAAGGTGATAGCAACGGCCTGATGGTAGTCTTCCACGGCGTCCTGCCAGCCCTTGAGCGAGGCACGCAGGAAGCGGGTCGTCAAATCCGGCTTTTCCGAAATCATTCGATCCGTGGTCACGGGCATATCGGAATAAAAATGAACACCCTAGTCTCCGGGCCAAATGAGGTTGAGTTTCAATTCCTTCTGCCGCATTCTGATGAGGCCGCCCGTAGAATAAGCCGCCGTGACATCCGCACCCCGTTCACAGAAAGCGGCATAGTCCGGATCATAGGCCACAATGTTCATTTTTTGAATATTCAGTTTGAGCTTGTTCATCATCACGTAAAGCTGAAATTCGAAATCCCTGAGGGCGCCGCCGATCCCTCCCACGGCGATTTTTTTCCCTAAGAAATCGCTGGGCCGGATGATCCCGGAATCGGCCATGGCCGCATAGACCACGGCGCTGCGGCGATAGATGGCGGATATCGCGACGAGTGCTTCTCCCTGGCTCCGCTTAATCAGTATGTCCTCGGGAGCCATCACGCCGAAATCCGCCTTGCCCGAAATTACGGATCCGGCGCTGTCAATCCCCTGACCTCCTTCCATAAAAGTGACCGCAATATTTTCCCGGGCATAGTAACCCTTCTCCTTCGCTAAATAAAAACCTGCGAACTGCGCCTGGTGGACCCATTTCAGCTGCACCTTTACTTCGTCTGCCGTTTTTGGATGCTCGGAGAGCCCACAACCCGACAAAAGAAAAGTCAACACAACAACGCCCAGACAAATGAACACGTTTTTTCCCATCGTTTTCCCGGCTATTCGCTCGGTCTCTTTTCCACCAATTTTTGTATGATCCATAAAAGCCTGTCGAGATCAGCCGACTTGTCATGGCTTTAAATATTTGGTCATACTCCTCCTTTTCAATCAGTTTTGTATTTATGTCGAACTGCTTCAAAAGGGACTTGAATTCTTCCGTGAAAATACTGCCTTTCAGGACACCGATTCTCTTGTCTTCGAGATCCAAAATGGTTTGTATTGAAGATCCTCGCCTCTTGTTTACGATGCCCCAGTCCAGAAATAAAAATTCATCCGTAAATTCAAGGTGTTTTGACCTTTCCTCTGTGCAAACAACGGCAGGAAGGAGATCTATTTTACCTTCTTTTGCCTGATCCAAGCATGTGTTCCATGTCCCGGATACGTATTCAAAGTCCCATCCCTCTTTTTTCGCGATATGCTCAAGAATATCAATTGTGAAGCCTCCAGCATTTCCCCAAGAGTCTCCAAAAATCATCGGTTCGAAGTTGTAAATTCCGAATTGTGATTTTTGCATGAAACGCTTTCTCATACAGACGTTTTTCGTGTGATGGCAGTCCGTGGTGCAAATCAATAATACATGGATTCGACTGCCATTTCGACGGGTTCGGGAATCTGTAATCAAATACACTAAAGTTTTTGCACGCCAGTTGCGAATACCTCTTGTTTGGACCGGCGTATATTGCACACCATCCCAGTATGGTTTGTAATATAACAGAACAAAACCGGTTTCTCAATCTGCAAAACCCGTTGGGGTGGCGGGATTCCCCGATGTTCGCCGGATTATTCCTGCTTTCGAAACTGCTGCCGCTTCTCCCATCATCGCGCCACTGTGAATATGACAAAATTGATGTTTCAGCGTCTTATGCCTTTTTAACCTGTTGACGAAATTAAATTTAGACAGTATCAATTAATTTGATCGTTTCCAATTTGGCAAAGAAATTATTAAGTATAAATATTAATATGTTATAAAAGATTTGGGGAGGCCAACCCTTCATCCGATGGGAGTGTTCCAAAAAGAGTTTCACTCGAAAATCGCTCAATTTAGTTAGTATCAAAAACAACCTGTCACCTCAACGCAAGGACCTGCCATGCCGGATAAACCAACCGGTGATGATATGAAAAAATGCATTACGGAACGCGATGATCGCCACCCAAAGAACCAACGGATTAAAAGCGATGCCGAGTTGCAAAGCCTTTTTCTGGCCGCACCCATCGGCATCGGCGTGGAGTCGAACCGGGTGATCCTGAGCGTCAACGACCGTTTTTGTGAAATCACCGGCTATGCAAAGGAAGAACTCCTCGGGAAAAATTCAAAATTTCTATATCCCACGGATGCGGATTATGACCACGTGGGAAAAGAAAAGTCTCGACAAATAGAGGAACAGGGTGTTGCCGCCATCGAGTCCCGCCTCAAACGGAAAGACGGCAAGATTATCGATGTCCTGTTGAGTTCCACACCGGTTGATCCAAGCGATCTGTCCGCGGGCGTCACCTTCACCCTGCTGGACATCACCGAGCGTAAGCGCATGGAAACCGCGCTGCGTGAAAGTGAAGAAAAATACAAGAGTATTTTTGAGCATGCCGTCATCGGCCTTTACCAAAGCACGCCCGAGGGTCGATTCATCCAAGTCAACCCCGCCTTTGCCCGGATGATCAAGTACGCCTCCCCGGAGGAAGTCGTCTCCCGGATCACCGACATTTCCCGGCAATATTATGTGGATCCCGAAGACCGGCGACGGTTTCAACGACTCATGAAAGAAACCGGGCACGTGGAAAATTTCGAGTTCCGGGCCCGATGCAAGGACGGGTCCGTCATCTGGGTATCCAACAGCTCCCGCGCCCATTTTTCACTTGACGGCACCATCGTTCGATACGAAGGAATAGTGCTGGATATCACGGAGCGCAAGCAGGCGGAAAAAGCCCTCCGGTATTTAAACGAAACCATGGATCTGGCCCAAAACATGGCCAGCATCGGCTACTGGAGTTACGATCTTGCCACCGGTGAACGGTCCTGGTCGAGCCAGATGTACGCCGTCTTTGGATATGATCCCGCCCTGGGTCCTCCCGACAATGACGACCTTAAAAAGACGTTTTATCCCGAGGATTGGGAGGTCTATATCCATGCCTTTCACGAAGCCGTCAAAGGAAAACCCTACGATTTAATCGTCCGGGTCCGGTTTCCGGACGGGAAAACGCATTTTGTGCACACCCAGGGGCACCCCCGGTATGATGATGCCGGAAACATCCTGGGAATTTTCGGTACATCCCAGGATATCACGAAATTAAAGCAGGCGGAAGAAGAGCTGAAGCGTTCCCATCAGGCGTTTCTTACGGTCCTGGACGGTATCGACGCCACCATTTACGTGGCGGACATGAAGACCCATGAAATCCTGTTCATGAACAAACACATGATCGATGCCTTCGGCGCGGATCTCACCGGGAAGACGTGTTTTGAAGTGTTCCGGGAAGAAAACAACCCTTGCAGGCACTGCACCAACCCGAGACTTTTGGATGCGGCGGGTGAGCCCACGGGGGTCCATGTCTGGGAAGGAAAAAATCCCATCACGGGGAAATGGTACATCAACTACGATCGGGCCATCCGATGGATCGACGGCCGTATGGTCCGGCTTCAAATCGCCACGGACATCACCCGGTTAAAGGAGATGGAGCAGGAACGGATCCGCACCGAAGAACGGCTTCGACGATCCCAGAAGATGGAAGCCGTGGGCACCCTGGCCGGCGGCGTGGCCCATGAGTTCAATAATATTTTGGGCATCATCCTGGGGAATACCGAAATGGCCTTGATGGATCTGCCCGCAGAAAATCCGGTCACCCCCCATCTCAAAGAAATCGAAACCGCATCGCTTAGGGCCCGGGATATCGTGAAGCATATCCTGAGTTTTTCCCGAAAGGCGCCGGATCAAAAGGGGATCACCCGGATCGCTTCCATCGTCAAAGAAGCCGTGAACCGGATGCGGGCCGGCCTTTCCGCGGAGATCGAAATTCGGCCGGATATTGCATGCCAAAGCGAAACGATTGCAGCCGATCCCGGCGAGATCCGTCAAGTGATTGTCCATCTTTGCACCAACGCGGCCCATGCCATGGCCGCGTCCGGGGGAGTCCTGTCCATCCGCCTCGAACCGGTGATTTTGGATCCGGAGACGGCATCCGCGTATGACCCCCTTCCTCCCGGCCCATACGTAAAACTGTCCGTTCAGGACACCGGCCGCGGGATCGACCCCGAACATATCGATCGAATATTCGACCCCTTTTTCACCACCAAGGAAGCGGGCCAGGGAACGGGTATGGGTTTGGCCGTGGTGTACGGTATCGTCCGGAAATACACGGGAACGATCCGGGTGCAAAGTGCGCTTGGAAAAGGGACCCTCATGGAAGTCCTGCTTCCCCGGGCGGATCCACCCGCAGTGCCTGAATAAACCCCAAAGTTGCATAAAAAACATGGCGAAGAGTGTTTAATATGCTTGGTTTTTTAAAAAATGAAATATTTTATGCGATTGTTCTCGATATCACCGCATGTGAAGTCGAAGATCGCGCTTATTTTCGCCATGTTTTTTACGCAACGTTGGGGTAAAAATAAATGGGGAAAGGAGTTGCGTCCATGATTCCTGAGCAGCCGACTTACGAGGCGCTGGCGGAACGTGTTCAAGAATTGGAAAAAATCGAATCGGAACTCCGGGAAACAGAACACGCCCTTCGCCAAAGCGAGGCCTTTCATCGCGCCATCGTCGCTTGTTCGCCTGTGGCTCTTTACAGCGTCGGTCTGGATGGGCACGTCATCACCTGGAACGCTTCCGCAACGCGGATATTGGGTTGGACGGCGGATGAAGTGGTCGGAAAACCCTTGCCCATCGTCCCCCTGGACAAACAGGACGAGTTCCTGAAATTACGGGAACAGGTTTATTCCGGAAAAACCCTTTTGAATATGCCCCTGGTCCGCCAAAAAAAGGACGGACGTCTTTTTGACGCAAACCTTTCTGCGGCACCCATCTTAGACGATGATGGGAAAATCGTCGGGATCATGGCGGCGATGGAAGACATCACCGAAAAGAAAGGCGCGGAAGAAGCATTGCGAAAGAGCGAGGAACGTTTCCGGTTTCTGGCGGAAAACATGGTCGATCTCGTCTGGACCATGGACCTTCATTTTCGCACCACCTACGTGAGTCCTTCCATTGAAAAGGTGCTCGGCTTCACGCCCGAGGAACGCAGATGCCAAACCCTGGAAGAAATGGTGACCCCGGAATCCCTGGAAAAGATCCAAACGCTGTTTGCCCATGAGTTTTCGATAGAAAAGAAAAAAGATTTCGACCCGATCCGCTCGATGACCGTCGAAATTGAATACTACAAGAAAAGCGGCGGCACTGTTTGGTGTGAAAATCGGGTGAAATGGATCCGGGATGAAGCAGGAGCGATCATCGGGATCCATGGCGTCTCCCGGGATATCTCGGAGCGCAGGCAGGCGGAAATCGAACGTGAAAAACTGCAAAATCAACTCTTTCAAGCCCAAAAGATGGAGTCGGTGGGGCGGCTGGCAGGGGGTGTCGCCCATGATTTCAACAATATGCTGGGAGTCATTCTGGGGCGTGCCGAAATGATGGCCATGGGGATGACACCGGAGGATCCCTTGTACACGGATATCGAAGAGATCCAAAAGGCCGCACGGCGATCGGCGGAGCTGACGCGCCAGCTTCTAGGCTTTGCCCGGAAGCAAACCATTTCCCCGAAGGTAATGCACCTCAACGATACACTGGAAGGGATGCTCAAAATGCTCCGACGATTGATCGGAGAGGATATCGATCTGATATGGAAGCCGGATGCGGATTTATGGCCGGTGCAGATGGATCCGGTGCAGATGGATCAGGTCCTGGTCAACCTGTGCGTCAATGCCAGAGACGCCGTTGCGGGAAACGGGAACATCACCATCCATACGGAGAATGTGGTTTTCGATGAGATCGATTTCGCCGAGCATGCGGCGTTCCTCCCCGGAGAGTATGTTATGCTGGCGGTCGGTGATGACGGATGCGGTATGGATGACGTCACGCGTGCACAAATTTTCGAGCCTTTTTTCACCACCCGTGGGGTCGGTGAAGGAACCGGCTTGGGGCTGTCAACGGTTTACGGCATTGTCAAGCAGAACAACGGTTTTATGGATGTGTCCAGTGAACCCGGGAAAGGAAGCATCTTCAGGATTTATATCCCCCGGTATCACGGGAGTTCGGAAACGGAAAAGACACAGGTTCCCGGGAAAAGCCTCATCAGCGGCAGGGAGACGATTCTTCTGGTGGAAGACGATCCGGGGATTCTGGCCATGGGCAAGGCCATGCTGGAACGTCTGGGGTACACCGTTTTAACCGCCAAGGACCCCAAAGAAGCCCTTGTCCACGCCGAAGCGCATGCCGAAAAGATTCATCTCTTGATGACCGACGTGGTGATGCCGCAAATGAGCGGAAAGGATCTGGCAAAGCAAATACAAGCCGGGAATCCCGGAATGAAAATCCTTTTTATGTCCGGATATACCGCCGATATCATCGCCCACCACGGCGTCCTGGATAAAGGCGTGCGCTTCATCCAGAAACCGTTTTCCTTGAAAGAGTTGGCAGAAACGGTCCGAAAGGCCATGGATTTATAGAATCGTACAATGAAAAAAGCACGTGGCGCCCTCCCGCCCTGAAGGGCGAAACTCCCCGGTAAGACAAATCCTGGCGGCGTGGCTTTCCTTTTTTCAAACCAGGGCTTTGATTTTTTTTAACGGCCCTGACGGCGGTCTCGATACTCGCATACGCCGTAATCATCAATACCTGGGTTTTGATGCCCCTGCCCGTGTCACGGCATTTGAAGTAAAAGCGTGATCCGTCTTTATCAACGCTGAACTGGATGTGTCCGCCCTTCTCGGTATAGCGCAGCGCGTTGCCGACAAGGTTGGTGATCACCCACGGAAATCGAAAAGAATCAATCGTCAGCTTCGGCAACGCTTCCGGAACGTCGATCTGAAGCGAAACCCCTTTCTGCTCGGCTTGCTTCAATAACGGGGCAAGGCATTCTCTTGTAACCACGGCGACATCAAGCGTTTCTTTGGGGCGCGGGCGGGCCATGGCTTCAAGCCGGGATATATCCACCAATTCGTTAATCAGGCTGGACAGCCGCATGCAGTCTTCTTGAGCCGTTTCCAGCAACTTGGATCGTTTGTCTTTGTCAAGACGATCACTTCGGTCATGGAGCAACCCGATGCTCATGGAAAGGGATGTCATGGGGGTCTTCAATTGATGGGAAATATCGGCAATGAACCGACCTTTGGCCTCTTCGCTGCGGCGGACCTTTTCTTTTTCGGCGGCAATGATATCGTCACGATGGCGGTCATAGAGTTCTAAACGCTTGAATAATCTGTTGAACGACTCGGTTAAAAATCCGATTTCATCATTTGATCGCTGGTTGATTTGGGGATAACTGCCGCTTCCTTCCTTGTCGTTGGGTAGACTTTGGGCCAGGGTCATGATCGGCTTGGCGATACGATAGGATAAAAGGTAGCTCAGGGCCAAAATGACGCCGATGACAATAGTGAACAACACGACCGCATTGCGTTGAGCGCGGCTGGCCAAAAGCCGGGTCTTTTGTTCCGCGCGTTCCATCGCGTCCTCGTTGATCGCCACCAGATCATCGAGACGGGCAATCATATCCGCCGTCAGGGACAAAAATTCCGCAAAGCGTTCATTTGACCACAGGCGCACATCCGCCTGAGCAAAAGAACGGACCAGCCTTTCGTAGCGGCCGTAATCTTCGAACAAACGCGCGGTCAATTCGTTTTCACCGACTTCGGTGATATTGTCACGGCAAATCACCAGGGGATCGGATAGATTTCTTAAGATGACGTCGGGCGTTAAAGCGGGCTTTTGTTGGAGCGACATCTGCTCCAGGAGTCGATTTCGGGTCTCTTCCAGTCGTTTGCGGGCCTGCTGGGCCGCCCTGATGGACTTGTAGTTCTGGGAGAGGATCTGCTCCGCACTTTCTCCAAGTGAGTTCAGATATTGGTGGTTAAGCACGCCGGCGGCCAACAGAGCCAATGTCGGCAGGAGGCTGACAACGAATATTTTAAAGCGGATGGAATAGCGAACGGGTTTTGATTTGTCTTTTTCGTCCTTTTTCGAATTATAAATGCGATCTGAATTTTTCAGGCTCAATGTCGTAAAACCTCAAGAAACGCCCTTTTGGCTTTTACGTGTGGGATCAACATCTTGCATTGTGCACTGTATGCTGTTTTTGGAATCCAAAATAGTCAGCGCGGACAACAAATGAATATACATTTGGACCAAGCGCTTTTTATCGTACGCCTTGTCCATACGAATTTCAAATTCAACCGATTGTTCGATATTGATGGCTTCGTAAAAAGGCCGATTTTGTTCGCGCCGCAACCCTTTTCGGGAGATTCAAAGGGTTTCGCTAAATCTCAAGAACTCGGCACAAGTACCTCAAACAGCTTGAGATTTTTAACGCTCAACCCTTTGCCTCTCTTTTTCCGAAAAGGCTTGAATGGCGCTCACAA
>ENA-OSEO01001481-OSEO01001481.1-sediment-metagenome-genome-assembly--contig:-NODE-1481-length-42158-cov-5.567406_pt1 | contig 42158 bp, 40 predicted proteins | sample MGYA00237883_ERZ534232 | MGnify/ENA metagenome assembly ERZ534232 | reverse complement strand
CCTACCTGAAAACATGCGTCATGGGAGGAAATAACAGGGGAGAACCTCTTTATGCAAAAGAGTGGGACCGGTATTGTGATCGCCTGTTGCAGTTCCCCATGAAGCTCGAGATATGCACAAACGGGGTTCTTCTGACCGGGGAGCGCATAAAGAAATTGATCGACCACAGTGTGGATATTCGCGTATCCATCGATGGAGCTACCGAAGAAACTCTGAAGTTGATCAGAGGGGTGAATCTTTCCAAGCTTGTTCAACGTCTAGAGGAGATTAAAGAGAATCGAGAGAAACATCCTCACAGCACAAGCAGAATCGCATTTAATTTTGCGGCCTGCTACAAGAATGTCTACGAACTTCCATCGTTGATCGAATTAGGCGCCCGTCTCGGAATAGATGAAATTGTTGTCATGCACCTGATGCCTCAAACAGAAAGTCAGAGATATCAGTCGCTCTACTATCACATGGACACTTACAACCGTATCCGCGACAAGGCCGCCCGGTTGGCGAAGGAAAAGGGTCTGAAGCTGGACATACCACCTCCTTTCAACTGCGGTTCCATCTCTGCTGTGGAATCGGTCCCGAAGCAAAAGGAAACCAAAAAGATCCTCAGGAAGTATTGTCTGCTGCCATGGAATTCAGTCTCCATTACCAACAAGGGGACCATTGAACCGTGCTGTGTCGGGGCCATGCGGCAAATGGGAGACCTGCACAAGCAGTCCTTCCACGAGATATGGAACGGGAAACGTTATCAGAAACTGCGAAAGGAGATGATCACTCACAGACAAACCCGAGGGTGCAAAAACTGTTCTTTTCGCTTTTTCGAGCGCTACACGGAAAATCTCGACGCCTCGATTTTGTCCGACATCGGTCCCGCCGCGTCGTATCCGGTCGGGATTATGTTGCGGAAAGAAATAAAAGCGCTCATTGAAAAATCACCCCTGGGATCTAAATTCATCCATAGTCTTATCGACTACTATCGAAGATTTTGAAAAACGACTTGTTTTGGGAAAGCGATCTGGGCAGGACGATGTTTCAGAAAAAGATATTGCAGAGAAAAGCGGTGCTCCCAAAACACCTTATGGTAAAACGTTATTTAAGGCGGTTGCAGTCTTACATCTGCCACACTACCCCCGCTAAGCTTTTCAATCTTTTGTCGATCACGATTGAGACAGGTTTAAGGAGGGAGGTCGTCCGAGGTTATCCGTTCATTGCTCAGATCGAGCCGACCAATATCTGTCAGTTGCAGTGCCCGAGCTGCCCCACCGGCCAAGGTATAAATCCTGATCCTTCGGGAAAAATGCCGCTGGCCACTTTTTTTAAGATCATAGATGAACTGAAGGATTATCTCTACGAGATACTGCTGTACGGGTTTGGTGAGCCCATGCTCCTCAAAGATATCTATTCAATGATAGGCTATGCCGCCAAAAACAACATCAGAACCGTGATCAGCACCAACCTTTGCCATCTCCAGCAAGGAGACGTTGAGCGGCTTGTCGATTCGGGATTGGAACTGCTGGTGGTGAGCCTTGATGGGATAACTCAATCCACTTACCAAAAATACAGGGTAAGGGGCGATGTGGAAGCGGTTAAGCGAAATATCGAAGCCATTATGAGGAGGAAGCGTGAGTTGGGCAGGCGAGATCCCGCTATCCAGCTGCAGTTCATCGTGATGGATCATAATCGGCATGAGGTGCCGGGAGCCATAGAGTACAGCCGGAGCAGCGGCGTCGAGGAATTCATACTCAAGGAGGTGGGGCCGAGGTACATTCCTCGATTGGGTGCCGATGGAAGTGAAAAAGAACAAGCGCAAAAGCTTAAGGTCGAACTGAATATATGCCCTAAACTATGGTACGAAGCCTATATTGGCTGGAACGGTGTAGTTCGCCCCTGCTGCCTCACTTTTGATGGAAGCCTGGGCAACATCAATTCGGAAAATTTTGATAAGATCTGGAACAACGAGCGGTATACTGCATCCCGCCGCATCTTCCGTCGGAATCCTGTCGAGGCGCCCGCGTTCCCTGTCCCGTGTTTCGGCTGCCATCTTTTGTCACAATGGATGGACCCGTTGGGGAAGGACCGATGAAAGATCGCGCATCCATAAAGAGAATGCTCCAGGGCTTGCTCCTAACGGCCGCGAGTCTGATTTTCCTGTTTGTCGTAGGTGAAGTGACCATGAGGCTGTTGACACACCCCAGACCTTCCACGACCATGTTTCAGAAATTAGAGCATTCTCCCCGCCTGGTAGGACTCATTCCGCACTACGAGGGCATGCGAAATGGCGTAAGGGTGCGAATCAACGCGGCAGGATTCAGAGATCGAGAATTTTCAGAAAAAAAGAAAAAGAATGTCTTCAGAATCATCGGTCTTGGGGATTCCGTGACGTTCGGTGCAGGGGTCCAAATCGAGGATACATACCTCAAACAGTTGGAAACAATGTTGAATAAAGCCTCACTGCAACGGAATTTCGAGGTTCTCAACATGGGTGTTCCCGCTTACAATACCTATCAGGAATCGATCTATCTTAAAGAGAAAGGTCTTCAATACCAACCCGATTTGCTTATTTTAGGATTTGTTCTAAATGACATCGATGTGTTGAACCCTAATTGGACAAAAGATCGTGAACTGGACAGCCCGCGGCAGTTCCGGAATTCGGTCGTTCGCGACTCGGAACCTAGAATATTCAGTTTATACAGATATCTAAAGAATAAATCCCAGCTGCTATACTTCTTGCTTATGCGAGTGTCGGCCCTGGCTAAGAAGTACGATCTCCCCATTGAAACCGAGTCTATCTATTACCGAGACGCCTACAAAGACGGCAATGAAGGATGGAAGATAGCCACGGATTCTTTGAGGGACATCGCTGCAATAGGGAAGAAAAATGGATGTCCGTTGCTAGTTGTGATCTTTCCCTTTTTCGTTAATCTTGATGACTCGTATATGTGGGCTGAAGCTCATTCTGCAATCGTGTCTTTCTGCAAGCGAGAGGGAATTCGGGTGATCGATCTTTTCCCCTACTTTAAAGGTAGGGATGGAAGTGAATTTTGGATATCTTTAACTGACAGCCACCCGAATGCAGAGGCTCATCGTATCGTGGCTCAGGCCATTTATGAAGAAATCAAAAAGATTATTGAATGAAAAGCAGCTTTTCTTCCTGACCCAAGAGAGTTGTGTTGGCTATATTAATTGATGTGCTTGAATATAAGCGAAAAGTTGATCAGCAGCCAGTTGATGTCCATACTCATTCCAATGCGGATCGTGGTCAAAGCTTAGACTGCAGCCATTTTGGGCAAAGTCACGCGCAAATGCTGATTGCAGGTCGATAAAATGGGTCTCGTATTTTTTTGCGGCCCGCTGCACTGCTACGTTCCACCGGCCCCTTCCTTCGGTATGGATGTTCTCGCGCTGTTTATCTTTTGGTATCCATCCGTCCGCCAGCACCAGTAAGTTGATTCCATGCTTAACACAGATCTGTTTGGACATTGCAAGTACGTATTCGGTCGTTAATATATCGTAATCGTTGGCTTCAGTTGGAAAGCCGCGATCTCCTGCAAAGTGTTTCCTCCCGCGTCCAAAAAAGATATCCCTCAACAGACCAAAACGAAGTTGATATCTTACCGCCAGGAACCTCCAACTTGCGGATCTCCTCAAAGGATCGAACCATTTTTTTTCATATCTCTGTGGTTGAATCTCCCGAAGAACTTTATTTTCCCTGATTTCAAGTTTCAAGAAGCTGCTTCTAAAGACGCCGGCGCTGAACTGGTAGGATTCATCGAAATCATTTTGTGCAATGTTGATTACCACCAGATCCGGCTCGTATCTAATCCCCTCATTGCGCAACATATGCAGGTACTGGGACAGCGGTGCGCCTCCAATCCCAAGCCTGTAGACTTCAACGTTATCCTCCCCCATTCTTACTTCTAATTGTTCGGCAACACTTCGATTGTATGGAACTTGAAAGGCTTCAATGAAAGAATCGCCAATGATGACTATCCGCTTTTTGCCGCTGCGCTTACGGGTTTGGTAGACTTGGTATTTTGAATTCCAGCCGTTGGCGTTTATTCTGTATTCACAGGCAATTTCATTTCTTACCCGATAGATGCCTGTTTGATTCGGTTTGTACTTTATGATTTGATTCGTAAACTCGAGCTCAGGCATATCAGAGGCCGGGAAAATGAATTTGAATACAACTAGCTCCACGGCAATAAATAAAAAGAACAGACTGAGGATCAATAATGTCGCGTTCAAACCCGCATCTTTAAACTTCTTAGTCCAATTCATCGGGTTGCCCTAATTCAGCTAGATCAACAGGTCGTTTCTGCATCTTCTTATCGAACAGGTAGTTCCCCATGACCAAGTAATCCATGCCCGTCTTCATAAAACATCGGTAAGCATCGGATGGGGTGCAGATGATCGGCTCGCCTCTGATGTTGAAGCTCGTATTCACAATCAATCCATACCCGACTCTATCCTTAAAGGACTTAATCAGTTTCCAGTACCTGTCATTGGTCCTTCTACTCACACTTTGTATTCTGGCGGAATAATCAATGTGTGTTACGGCGGGAATGTCAGAACGTGGATAATAAAGCCTTTCCCACAAATCTTGTTCAAAATAGTCGGCCGGAATGGGATTTCGCCTGTGCTCTTTTACCGGGGCAATGAATAGCATATAGGGAGATGAACGATCAAAATCAAAGTATTCTTCTAAATCTTCTTCCAAGACCGACGGGGCAAAGGGACGAAACCCTTCTCTAAACTTGATGGTCAGATTCAACTTCTTTTGCATGTTCCGGTCTCTCGGATCGCCGAGTATGCTCCTGTTGCCCAGCGCCCGCGGACCGAATTCCATCCTGCCCTGAAACCAGCCTATGACGTATCCTTGCGCCAACAGCTCTGCGGTTTCCGAGCAAAGCTGATCGAAGTCTTCAAAAAACTTATGTGGAGCTTCGAACTTTCTTATCACCCGGTTTATCTCAATCGAACTGAACTCGGGGCCCAAATAACCGCCTTGCATCGAGTCTTGCTGAAGCTCCACCGTGCGTTCCCGGCCCAGCCAGATATGCCAGGCGGCATATGCAGCACCGACTGAGCCCCCGGCGTCCCCGGCGGCAGGTTGTATCCAAACATCCTTGAATGAACCGTTGCTAAGGATCTTGCTGTTTGCTACACAATTTAGGGCAACCCCGCCTGCCATAGCCAGGTAACATGATCCCGTCAATTGCTGTGCTGTATTTGCCAGACGGACCAGGATTTCCTCCGTCAGTTGCTGTATGACCAAAGCGAGATCCATGTAAGGCTGAGACAGATCGGTCTCGGGCAGCCTTCTTGGCACACCCAATAATCTCTCCCATTTCTCCTCGTCACACATGGTCAGGCCGGTAGCGAAATTGAAATAAGCCATGTTTAGCAAAAAGGAGCCATCCTCGCGCAGATCCACCAATTCATCCAAAATCAACTGCGCCCATTTTGCGAGCCTCGGAGAACCTGGATTGCCGTAAGGTGCAAGTCCCATAAGTTTGTATTCTCCGCTGTTCACCTTAAAACCGCAGTAGTAGGTAAAAGCAGAGTAAAGCAAGCCTAAGGAGTGAGGAAAGTTCAATTCCCGCAGTAGCTGGATTTTGTTTTCCTTACCATAAGCTATCGTTGCAGTGGCCCACTCCCCAACCCCATCAACAGTCAATATGGCAGCCTCATCGAACGGCGAAGGGTAAAAAGCGCTGGCTGCGTGTGATAGATGATGTTCCGGAAATAGCAGTTTGGGATCTCCGGGGGCAATTCTTGCCAGTTCCTGCTTCAGCAATCGTCGTAAGAAAAGCTTTCCCTTGATCCATACCGGTATTGCCGACAAAAAGCTCTGTATTCCTCTGGGAGCAAAGCCGTGATAGGTCTCCAACAGCCTTTCGAATTTAAGATAGGGCTTATCGTAGAAGGCAACGGCGGTCAGGTCACTGAGACTATCGATGCCCGCTTCCTGCAGAACATACCGAACGGCGTGGGCGGGAAAAGAAGGGTCGTGCTTCTTGCGAGTGAATCTTTCTTCGTGTGCGGCGGCAACTATCTTGCCCTCTATCAAAAGAGCGGCGGCACTGTCATGATAATAGGCAGAGAGGCCAAGGATGGCTTCACCCATTTGTGTGGCTCCCGGCTGCTAGAATAAGGCGTAGATGAAGGGTGCAATCACTGAGCCGCTTGTTAACATTATCAAGCCGCCGAATAACAGTAGTGTTAGTATAATGGGCAATAGCCAGTACTTTTTCCTGACCTTCAAAAAACCCCACAGATCTATAAGAAAATCCATCGATACCCCTTCCGCTAATATGGATTCTCCAAGTCCTCTGCCCGAAAAGTATGATCGCGGATCTTGAGGACAGAACCCTCACCTCGTTTCCACTGTTCAAGCTGCAACGAGTCCATGCCGAGTATTCGCCTGACCAGTCCGACCGGCGTTACCAGAAGTATAAAAATGATCGTCAATATAACCCTGGACATTACACTTCCCAGCACTTGCGAGAGCATTAACAAAATCATGGCAGCTAACTTGAATACCTGTGGATAGATGAGATTGGCTGCCAACAGGCCGACGGCCAATAGAAGCAGATGTTGGTGTTCGGTGAACCTCGCAAGCAACAGCACAATAATAGCCAATAATGTTCCCGTATCTTTCGCTTGCTCCTTCGAAACGCGGCCTGAGCTGCCTTGAATTGCTTTCATAAGCTATTTTCACTTTTGTTCCCCTCAAGAGCGGAACAAGATTGGGTTTAAAAGAAATCTCCTGGCTAGTCGAGTGGGTTTGACGAGTCCGAACGAACCGTTTTTATTATAAACGGCCAATATTCTCAAGCAAAACCCTAGCGAGCGGGCGTCTTGTCATGATGCTTTCCCGACTCTTGTGGCTGACAAATGTCAATCAACAATCATACTCTAATCGATGGCGCTGCAATTGATTAAGAAGAGTCTTTCATTATATGATTTTTAAGATTACATTTGCAATTTAGCGGTAGGTTGGGTTGAGCAGCGCAAAACTCACCGCCTATGTTGCCGGAGTTTTTACCTCAACCCAGCCTGCCTGGAACCCAAACATCTTTTTCTTGAAAACTATAAAAGGAACACGGATTATCGCCGGCTTTCGCCACATGACATGTGGTGTTTCATGGAATCTATAGATTCGGCGATCGATAACTATCTGTCCCGCAGGGTGAGGAAACTTCATGAAAGTCCTTTTGATGGTGCCTGTCACTTCTCTCATGAAGAATCATCCGGCTATTCCAGACCTTGGATTGGGTTACCTTGCCACCGCCCTCAGAAAAGCCGGTTTTCATGTAGAATTGCTGGGTTGGGATCATCATCTGACCAGGCATCAGTTTCAAGAATATCTGAAACAAATGAATCCTCGAGTTGTGGGAGTAAAGGTGTTCACCCACAACTTCCGAGCCGCACGTCAGACCCTTGCCATCATCAAAGCCGTCAATCCGTCCATTATAACGATTATTGGCGGTCCCCATCCTTCCGCAGAGGATCCGGAAAAGACAATGTCAGCTTTCATTGATGCGGACTATGCTTTTGCCGGAGACGCGGAAACTGGTCTGCCGGATCTAGTCAGAGTCTTGTCGCAAAACGACTGGCGCTTTAACTATGATCAGCCTTCCAGTGAGACGTTGAAGACCATACCTGGGCTTGTCTGGAGGACGCAACTAAAGATTGAAAGCAACCCTGCCTTCTTTGTTGAGAATTTGGATGAACTGGGATATCCCGGTTGGGATTTGATCGATCCACGCACGCATAATTTCCATCGGATTGACGAAAATGATAGACGCGGCTGCGTTGCGCCGTTGATGATCACTCGAGGTTGTCCCCTCAAATGTACATACTGCTCAGTGGCTCTGGTCAACGGCAGAAAAATCCGGAGGCGCAGTATCGAGTCGGTTCTTGGTGAGATCGAACTGCTTTATCGCCGCTATGATGTTCGACAGCTCTCTATAATGGATGCCAGTTTTCTGTCAGACAAACGCTACGTCGCAGACTTTTGCAAAGGTCTCATCAACCAAAACTTACCTCTGAAATGGGATTGCACCTGTGACACGTTGGACAGGGGTTTCTACGACCATGATATTCTTGCTTTGATGGCGAGGGCCGGTTGCTGTAGAATCATTCTCGGTATAGAGTCAGGCTCCGATAAAATCCTCAAGATCATTGGGAAGACCTGGAACAGACGGCAGTTCGAGGAGGTCGTTTACCTTATCAAAAGCCACGGCATTGCCACTCATGGCTTTTTTATGTATGGTTTCCCGCAGGAAACCCTCCGAGATATCAAAGAAACGCGGGAATTTGCTTTTCGCCTGGAGCTTGACAAAAGGATTTTCAATCTTTGTTTTCCACTGCCGGGAACTGAGATTTACAGGCAATTGAAAGCAAAATATTGTATTGAGGGAATCCAATGGGACGAATTCACTGTTGAGAGTTCACCCTATCCCGTGGGTGAGGTTCCTTCCGGGACCCTGATGAAAATGTTGTACCTGTCGGAGTGGCGAGATCTGTTGGACTCTTTTAGGAAACGCAGAGGAGTCGCCGGGGGGGCGAGGCTCCTTGGTTTGTCGAAACTTGTGGGGAAAATGATCCTGCTGCATCTTTTCCACTTTTCCAAGAAGATCAGGCAATGCTGAGACTATTCTGCAAAGACGTCGGCCGATGGATCTTTTGGTATCCGTTTCGAACGATTTTCGGCTATCTTCCGCTTTCTGCGGTTTATCGGCTAAGCGACTGGCTGGGGGGCGTCTCCTTCCATTTGATGAAAAGAAGGCGAGAACTGATGCACCAGGAGTTGCTCAACATCTTCGAGGGCAGGATTACTCCAAGAGAATCGGCGTGGATCTTAAAAAGAAGCTTTGCCAACATTTACAAAGAAAGAATGGAAATACTCCTTTTCCCCCGATTGGATGCGAGCCTGGTGGAAAAGATGAGCTCCATCGACGGTGGGAACAACCTTGATCTTGCGCTGAGTAAAGGACGGGGAGCCATACTCCTGACCATACATTTGGGAAACTATCGTTTCGTTTTGCCGGCACTCGGATTGCGAGGCTATAAAATGAATCAGATCGGCGCTCCTCCCACAGTTTGGAAAAAGCTGATGAAAAAGGTAAGCCATATGCATGCGCGTGCTCTAGAGCTTGAACTGGAGTGCGAACGCAGCCTTCCGGCGAAGTTCGTCGATTACGATCGATTTATACGTTCTGCCTTTGATCGCCTGGCAGCCAACGAAGTGCTTGTCGTCGCGGGTGACAGTGCGGGAGGGGCCAGGCGAATCCCCGTCGGCTTTTTAAATCGCACTGCGATGCTCTCCCCCGGTCCCTTCGTGCTTGCCAAAAGAACAAATGCCCCGATTCTTCCCGTCTTCGTCATCCGCTGTGCGGATGATACTCACAAAGTAGTGATTGGAGAAGAGCTTGGTCTGGTCAGCTCCGGTAACGGCAAATGTGATGACGCCGTCAATCTGGAAGATTTTACGCAGCTCGCACAGTCTTATATCCGGGCGCACCCGGAACAATATTTGAAACACCTTTGGTGGGTGCAGACCAGAAGAGAGGACGATCCGGTTCCCTTCTTCCAATCTTCAAACACGACAACCGGAACCTCTCAAAAGATGCTTGAACTATGAAAATCGCTCTCATTTGCCCTTCTCCTCCGGACCTTTACGCCCCCGGGGTGAGAACGCTTTCAGCTTATCTGAAGAAAAACCACCATCAAGCCAGGCTCATCCTGCTCGCCGGCGGAACCGAGAGGCTTCGCTTCGGGGGGCGGTTCGTTTACAGTTATCAAAGGCACATCATTGACCAGGTCATTGAGCTCACTCGAGATGTGGACCTCATTGGGCTTTCTTTCATGACCCAGTATTTCGATCGTGCCTTGCAGCTTACCAAGGAGCTGAAACAAGCCAGCCGCAAACCGGTCGTCTGGGGCGGCATCCATCCTACCCTTTGCCCGGAGGAAGGCATTGCTTATGCGGATATGGTGTGCGTGGGAGAGGGTGAGGAAGCCTTGCTCGAGCTGATGAACAGGATGGAGCAAGGGACCGACTATTTCAGCACAAGAAATTTCTGGTTTCGCAAGAACGGTCAGGTGGTACGCAATGAAGTGCGGCCTCTGGTGGAGGGCCTGGATACCCTGCCTTTTCAAGACTACGAGCTCGGGGATCAGTACGTTTATGATCCGCTGAAGGACAGCATTGTGCCTCTTACCGAGAAGATGTTTGAGGCGCTTTTTTCTCTGGCTCCGGATTTGGATGGGCGCCTGAAACCCTGCTATAATATCATGACAAGCCGCGGCTGTCCCATGAACTGTGCCTTTTGCGCCTCCAGCGTGCTAAAAAATAAGTTGTACTCCCACAAGTATGTTCGCTATCGTAGCGTTGAAAATGTCATGCAGGAATTGGAGCAGATAAAGGCTCGGTTTCCATCCATTCGGATCATTCAGTTTTTCGACGATATCTTGTTTTCCCAAAGCAAAGAGTATATTGAGCAGCTGTCGCTCGAATACAAACGGAGAATTGGCCTGCCTTTCTATGCACAAGCGAGCGTAACGACTTTAACCGATGAGAAACTGGAATATCTTTTGGACGCCGGGCTTATATGGGTTGAAATTGGCATCCAATCCGGGAGTGACAGGATAAATGCAATATATCGACGAACAGTCTCCAACTCAAAAGTCCTGGAAGCGGCCAACAAGTTGAATTGTCACAAGCATAAGATGCTTTCACCCTGCTATCATGTGATCCTTGATAACCCTTGGGAAACAAATGAGGATGTTTTGAGCACCCTGGATCTCATCCTGAGCCTTCCCCGCCCCTACTGGATAAAACTATCTTCCTTGTGCCTCTTCCCGAAAACCGGGGTGTACGAAAAGGCTAAACAGGAAGGCCTCCTCACCAATGACCTGGAACAGGTCTACCGCAAGCCCTTTGTGTATGTCGCAGGCAGTTATTTAAACTACCTGGTCTACCTTGCCGGTTTCTGTTATTTCCCGAGATCCTTCTTCAGGATACTGGCCAGCTCCAGGCTGGTAAGGCTCTTCCAACGCGACAGCTCCAATCTCTACTTCGCCAGGTTATATAAGCTGACAGAGGTTGTGAGGAAAGGTGGCAGAGCAGTTCGAGCTCTCTTGCGAGGGGATTTTGGGCGTCTGGCGCAACGGATTGAGTTCCTGATGCGCGCTAGAACGAATTGGTGAGATGAAAATTACACTGATATCTCCATATTATGACCTGGCTTCGGTTGGCGTCAGGCTACTCTCTTCATGTCTGAAGGCGGCCGGCCATCATACCCGTATGGTCTTTTTGCCGCAGGCGCGAGGCGGCTATCTGAATGATTTTCAGATTTATGAAAATGACAGAGTTGTCGAAGCCCTGGTGGAAATTTGTGCCGATTCGGATTTGATTGGCATTACGCTCATGACCAACTATTTCTTCAGGGTTGCTCGACTGACGGAAAAACTCAAGAAGCATCTTCAACAGCCAGTCATCTGGGGGGGCGTCCATGCCACCATAAGGCCCGAAGAATGCCTGCAATATGCTGATATGGTTTGTCTTGATGAGGGAGAAGCAGCGCTGACAGAACTATGCGACGGTCTCCAGAATGACCGTTTTCCGACCGACGTGAGGGGAATATGGCTGAAGCATGGCGGCTCAGTCGTCCAGAATGAGGTCCGGCCTCTCATCCAGGACCTCGACAGCTTACCCTACCCCGATTACAGCCTGGATGATTCTCACATACTCGTGAATGGTGAAATCCGTCCGGCCAGTCTCACCTTGCTTCGGCAGGCTTTGGTTCGAGGCATGACCATAGAAAAGAGCAAAGTTGCTTACCAGATCATAACTTCCAGAGGTTGTCCTCTTAATTGCTCCTATTGCTGCAATGATGTTTTTCGCAGCCTCCATCCCCATGAGAAATACTTACGCCACCGGAGTGCAGAAAACATCATTGGCGAGCTTGTACAGGCGGCCCACCGGTTGGACTTTGTCGAGGGAGTCTGGATCTCGGATGATTCTTTTATATCCCAATCGCTTGCCTACCTGGAAGAATTTGCTGCCCATTACAAGAAAAGGGTGGGGCTTCCATTCTTCTGTCTGGGGGACCCAATCCACTTGAGCGAGCAAAAGCTTGAAGTACTGATTGATGCAGGGCTGAAGTTGATGACGATGGGAATTCAAACCGGCTCATCAAGAACGAGAAAGCTGTACCGAAGAAATATTTCCAATGAAAGGGTGCTGGAAGCAACGGATCTGCTCCATAAATTCAGGGGGCGGATGCAACCCCCGATGTACGATATCATTGTGGATAATCCTTATGAAAGCTTGCAGGATCAGTTTGAGACCATTCAACTAGTAGCGAAAATACCCCAACCGCATTATTTGCAGTTATTCTCGTTAACGCTATTTCCCGGATCGTCTCTACATAAGCGCGCAATCCAAGATCGCATTATCGAGGATGGCTATTCCGAAATCTACAACAAGCCCTATTACCGGCGAGCACCATCCTATCATAATGTTTTGCTGCGCCTGTATAATCGCCAGGTGCCCCGATTCATTTTAGAAATTCTATCCTCTCGGACCTGTTATTTTTTCTTCAGCGCCACTATATTTCAGCGTCTCTACAAGCTCTTGGACCGGCTTTGGGGCGTAATCAGAAAGCGGCAATCAGGTGCTTGAATAATATTCTTCTGCCTCTAGACTTTGTACTTTGGGAAGCTGCGATTTCGATCTATTCACGTGAGGTTTTTGATGGGCAGGCGCATTCTACTCATTCAGTCTTATCTTGGCGGCAATGAGCCCCCCGCTTTGCCATTGGGGCTGGTCGTTCTGGCCGCTCGCCTACCGAACGATGAAGTCCGTTTGCTTGACCTGAATACAGAATCGGAACCATTTGAAAAGCTGGAGCAGACCATAGGCGGTTTTCGGCCGGAAATTGTTGGAATTTCGTTGAGAAATATAGATTCCACCAATAAGCGGAAAGTGACATTCTACTACGAATACCTGAAACCCACTCTGAAACTGATACGCCGTCAGGATATAGACGTCAAGATCATTCTTGGCGGCGCAGGCTTTTCCATGTTTGCAGAGCAAATCATGCAGGATGCACTCGAAGTTGATTTTGGAGTTTACCGGGAAGGTGAGGAGATTCTTCCTGAATTGCTGGAAAATCTGAATCGACCCGAACAGGTCAAAGGGCTTTATTTTCGATCCGGATCTGGGGTCCACTTCACGGGGATTCGGGAACTGCCGGAATTGGTGGGGGTTCCTGCGCCCCGCTGGGACCTGGTAGATGTGACGCGCTATGCCCATGTGTTCAACGGAGTTGGAATCGAAACGAAACGGGGCTGTTCTCTGGGTTGCATTTATTGCCCTTATCCATTTCTTAACGGTAGACGATATCGGTTTAAAGCGCCGACGCAGGTGGTGGATGAGATCGAGGAGTTGCACAAAACTTATGGCGTTCAACAGTTTTCTTTTATAGACTCTGTGTTTAACGTGCCTCTGTGGCATGCGGAAAAAATATGCCGGGAGCTGGTGCAAAGAAATCTGAAGGTTCGTTGGAGTGCGTGGCTCAATGAGAGCGCCTTTACCCGGGATTTTCTGCTGTCAGCCAAATCCGCAGGATGCGACAATTTCATATTCTCCCCCGACGGCTTTTCGGATGCTACGCTCCGTAAGCTTGGGAAAAACATCAAGAAGGATGATATCCTCAGAGTGGCTCGAATTTTCGAGGAGTCGGGCAGCGTTCGAATCAGTTACAATTTCTTTAAGAACCCACCCGGCCAGACTTGCAGTGGGGCCCTGCAGATGCTCTTGTTTCTCTTTCGCTCCAAACTCAGACTGGGCTGGAAGAAGGTGAGTTTTGAAATCAACTCCCTTCGAATTGAACCGCATACGGGTCTTTATCGAATAGCTCTAGGGGAAAAATCGATCGGGCCGGGAGAAGAGCTTCTTTATCCGGTCTCGTATAGCAATCCCAAGACGCGTTATTTGGACAGAGCCTTCGATCTTCTGCTACTCATGAAAGGGAAGTGAGCTTTGCTGCAAATCCGAAAATTACAGTCGGTGCTGCAATGGAGTCTACTGCTGCTGGTCGTCGTTGGGCTGGAGCTTCTATCTGGCTTGATGACGGTTGTCCATCCTCTTATGCCTGCAATTGCGATCGGTTTGATATGTGTGGTCATTTTGTCTTTGATCAATTCCAACATCGGCACTGCAGCCCTAATTTTTGCTATTCCTTTAGCCTACGGTTCTTTCAACCTCAACATCACCGAGACCTATACACTTGATGCCGTCCACGCGATGTTGATCTGTTTGATTATCCTGCAACTGATTGTCGGCGGAGCGCGAGGAGAATACTATTTTTCTGCCACTCCATTGGATCGATATTTTTTCCTATTTCTGCTTTGGGCGACGGTGTCACTCACATGGGCTCCTAATCTGTTTACGGCTGTCGTTCATTTGTTGTTGTTGTTCTCCGTCTATTTTTTCTACTATGTGGCCTACTACTGCATGCAGGATCAAAAATCGCTGGAATATGCCATCTGGGGATGGTGGTCAGTGGGCTTTTTCTTCTCCTTGGTGGGTCTTTTGCAATACCTCGGCATGCTGGGGATTGAGATCACTTACAAGACGGATATGGCAGAGGGGTATTCGCGCGTCATAGGATTTTCAGGTTCACCTAGCGCCTTTGCCGGCATCATGCTGCTTTGCTTCTTTACCATGGTTGGCGGCTTTCAATATTTCGCCGGTGCCTTCCAAAAGACTTTGATGGCTATTGCCGCGTTTCTCAGCCTCTTAACGATTATCCTCACTCTTTCCAGATCGGCTTTCATAGGTCTATTCGCAGGAATGCTTCTTTTCTCAGCCACGTATCTTCGGCGCTTTTTTTTAAAATATTTGTTATTTTTGACTTTGGTCACAACGGTTTTTGTTCTTTTTGGAATCGTATCCGGAATCGATTTTGAAGGACGTCTGAGCTCCATTTTGAGTTTCTACAAACAAGGGGCCTGGATGATCAGGTTGGCGGTTTGGGCTGCGTCACTCAAGATGTTCTTGGATACTTACGCATTGGGCACTGGCTTGGGTGGGATGGAAGTTCTGTTTAAGAACTACTTCCATCACCCTTTTCCGGTAGGAGACGTTCCGCCACATGCGCATTCCCTTTATATAGATGTGCTGACTCATTTCGGTCTGATAGGATTTATCCTTTTTGTTGCTCTAATCGGAAAAACGTTTTTCTATTTTGGCGGGATAATCCGAAAAGCCGGAAACACTCCTTCAACTCAATTGCTTTGGGCATTGTGCTGCGGCCTGTCGGCCATTGCCATACAGGTGCTCATAACGGAGCGGGTTCATGTCCCCAAGATTTGGATTTTTTTAGGCATGACTATGGGATGCGCCAGACTGATCGAACAGCAACAGGCTGTCGAAGATCCTGCTGAAATTGCACAGCGCTAACTAGAGGACTGTATGAATCAAAAGTTCAATTTCGACTTATCTCCCCTGTGGAAAGCGTTTCAGTACGAACACAATTCTTTCCATCTGCGCAGGCATTTTTCCACCACGATAAGGCATCTTACTGTAAAAAAAGTCGCAAATTTATTCGCCCTTGAACTGCAGAGAAGGCTTAGGATCCCAGTGGTGACGGGAGCGCCTCCTTTCCTCAAAGTGGAGCCCACCAACCTGTGCAACCTGAAGTGTCCCAACTGCTATGCCGGCAGCGGCATGGACGAGCGCAACAAAGGAAAGATGGATTTCCGAATTTACACGAAGCTCATTGACGAAATCGGCGACCGCTTGATCAAGATCAATCTCTATTTTTGGGGTGAACCGTTTCTGCATCCGCGTCTGTTCGACATGGTGAAATACGCTTCGGAGCGAAACATCGGCACCTGTGTCAGCACCAACTTTTTGGTATTCACCGAAGAAAAAGCCAAGAGGATCTTGAGCTGTGGACTTGATCACCTGATCATCTGCTTTGATGGAGTGGATCAGATGTCTTATGAGGCTTATCGGAAGGGCGGAAGTTTCGCAACATTTATCAAAAACATGGAATTGTTAGCGAAGGTTCGAGAACGAGACGGGCTCTATTCAACTTTGATTGAAGTTCAGTTTTTGGTTTTCGACTATAACCGCAAGCAGGTCGAAGAGGCTAGAAAACTGGTTGCTCCCTACAGGTTTGATCGATTCACTCCCAAGATGGATGCCGAACAAAGAGATCCTTACGACCCGCGTATTTTCAGATCGCACATACCCTGCTACTGGCTTTGGTTGGTCTCTACCGTAAGCTGGGATGGAGTGGTCACACCTTGCTGCGATATGCCGCCGACAGATTTCGGCAACCTGAGGACCCAAACATTTCGGCAAATTTGGAATGGGCCCCGTTATGAGGAAGCCAGAAGACTCTACAAATTTGACAACCCCGAGGATTCGAGGTCTATTTGCGCCTTTTGCCATAGAGGGCCAAATGAAAAATATAAGCAAGAATTATCCCGCCGAGGCTTCCAGGGTCCTAGAGAGTATTTCGCGAGCAAGATCAAGCCTTGGCATGTTAAGGATCGATGTTAGAGGCGTGCTGTCAGATGAGAAGCCGCTCATCATATTACTTGGCCAACCTAATGGGTTCCATTTCTCTTCTAATGATTATGTCTTTTGATCAAAAGATGCAAGTACCTTGCAGTTTTCAGTCAGGATGCGCCGCGGGGACTGCAAGACCGCAGCTAGCTCCTCCGGGCCTTCGACAACTTTTGTTATGATTTCGTGCAGAGGTATCCGACCACTTTCGTGAAGTTTGAGTATTTTCGCAAAAGCACCGCACAGGTGCCCTCTGGATCCAATCAACGTGATGGCGTTGGTGATCATGTGGTCCACTGCATCCAGCACCAAAGGCACGCCGCTGCGGGCAAGCAGGGCAATCCGGCCATTGGCGTTGAGGCGCCTGAATATCCCGCCGATGTTATCCAGCTGGCCTGATGCTTCGATCACCACATCGACGGACGGGGGAGCATTTTCAAAAAACTCCCGCACATCGTAGGTACAATCGCACCATCGCTGAGCAAGTTGACGACGTCGAGCAACAGGCTCCACTACATGTACGCTGGAAGCGCCAAAGATAGTTTTGCTCAGCATGGCGCAATAAGCGCCTATAGGACCGGCGCCAAAGATGACCACCGTATCGCCTCCCCCCACTTGAGTGTTCTGGCAAGCTACGTACGCCACACCCGCCGGTTCGATACAGGCAGCCGCGCGAAGATTTCCATCCGTTGTTGCCATTGGCGTCACGTCATGGGCCAACATTGACGGGACATCAACAATGGTGCCGAAAAGTCCGTCTTTTTCCAGACCAAGCAATAAGGCACGGCGGCATTGATTGAATTGCCCTCTTCGACAAACATCACAATAATGACAAACAATGATGGATTCGAAAGTGACATAGTTCCCGCATTGGATGTGGCGAACGTGTGAGCCGGTCGCCAACACCTTGCCGACTCCCTCATGCCCGATAACGCGACCTTCACGAGGGATAATGGCAGGTGCGGAGCAGCGAATGTAGCCGTTGTCAGGGTTGGTTTCAACCAAATGTACATCAGTTCCGCAGACTCCTGCATAGAGCATCCGTACCCGGATGTCATCAGGACCTAAATCACCGAGCTCACGTTCTTCAACGGCCAATCGTGGATTGCGGTAAAGCTGGTGAGGGCCGGGGTTTGCAAGACCGGGCATCGGCTCCCTGTCGGCATGCACTATAACAACCTTAGATTTCATACTGGTGATTTTCTACCCTGAACGGTTTTTGTTGTAATCAAACAGGCTCACAGGTTTCTCCACAGAACTTTTCCGCCTGGCGACTTCGGCAACTGATCTACGAATTCCATTAATCTGGGAACTTTATATCTTGGCAGTCTTTCCTCACAGTACCTACGAATCAGGTTCTTGTCCATTTCAAGTCCGTTTTGGGAGACAATAATTGCCCTGGGAATCTCCCCGTGCAAGCGGTCCCTAACCTTGACAACACTTGCCTCAATGATATCAGGATGCGATATGAGCACTTCCTCAATCTCCGTGGGATAGACCTTCATCCCTGCGACCTTCATCATTCTTGCCTTTCTATCGACAAAATAGAAATGGCCTTCCGCGTCCTTACTCACCATATCGCCGGTGCAGAACCACCCATCCTTCATATTCTTCCAGGTCTCTTCGGGATTATTGTAATAGCTGGTGCAGACTCCAGGCCCTCTGATCAGCATTTCTCCAATTTCCCCGGGTGGCAGCTCTGCGCCGCTCTCACCGATTACTTTCACTTCATAGTAAGGGCAGGGTCTTCCCGTTGAACCGGGCCGGTCGACGCGATTAATGGTAGTTGCCAGCGCAATCCCGCACGTCTCCGTGCTTCCCCAAACCGGAATCATTGGTACGCCAAAAGATTCCTTGAATTTTGCCGACAGGGTCGCATTTGTGTGCATGCCTCCACTTTCCGGAACCCTCAAGAAAGGGAGCTCGAAAGTCGAGATTTCACGATGCCGGATCAAGGTCTCGTAAATGGATGCAATGGCCATCATGCATGAAATGTTATGCTCTGTAAGTGCTCTCACTATTGATTTGGGGTAAAGACTTTCCACCAAAACCATTGTTCCACCCAAATAAAGGGTTCGTGCAAAAAGTTCATGGGGATGAACAAAAACGGGGAACATGCAAAGGTGAATATCATCCTGAACAAGACTCAGGCTTTCCACCGCCGATCGAGTATTCCAGTATACATTGGCGTGGGTAGTGACGGCTCCCTTCGGCACACCGGTGCTTCCTGAAGTGAAATTCAAATAGACGATGTCATCTTTATGAATTGCCACATCCGTTGATTGAATTTGCCCTCTGGCCAGGATCTGCTCCAACCCGTGAGCCCGTCTGCCAGATGACGCGCTGTTTACCGTGATTATCCTGTCTGCTGGAAAAGGCAATTGAACGTCGGTGAGCACGGATCTAAATTTCTCTTCCATGATAATCGTGAACGGCTGGGTCAAACGCATGACGTATTGAAGCTGCGATACCGGTTGGAAATGATCGAAGGGAAATACAACACCTCCTGCGGCTGCCACCCCGAGGAACGAAATAATTGCCTCGGGTGATTTCTCCAACAGATAACCCACCCGATCCCCTTTTTTAAGGCCAAGCTCCAGCAGATAACCAGCCAATGCATGACTGCTCTCATATAGAGCCTGATGAGAGATCCTCGTTTCTTTAAAAACTATTGCAGTCTTGTCAGGGAAATTCTGAGCGTTCCGATGCAGCATCTCCACTAGCGTGAGAATCCTATCTGGTTCTTGGAAAGTTTCTTGTGAAATTGACATGCACATCCGTCCTGTTGAGTTGAGCGGTAAAGTTTTTTCCAGAATGAGGGCAGGCGCCTTCACAACAACGCGAGACCGGATCCTAATAGGAAATCGGCTATCATTCAACTTTTATCATGAGGAGTGAGCCATCGAGTCGCTGGTATCACTGCCTGTTGTTTTTGATGAGTATAAGTTTTATAGTGCGTCACCCTTAATCTCGATTTGAAGACTGTACATTCACCCCTTTGAGGAGTTAAGCCAGTATGGAAGACAAGTTCACGGCCGTATATGTAATGGTACGTATGGAGGAGTTGACACCTGAAGAAGGTGGATCGTACGAAGGCCCCTTGGCTAAACAGAAGGAGGCTTGCTTGCAGTATGTGAAGAATCGGTCGGACATCCAAGCCAAAGAACATGTTGAAATATACAAGAATCTCAATCAATTGCTGATGGATGTGGAGCGTCAGCGTATCAGACGCCTCGTGGTCTACAACCTGGATCGCCTCGGAAGCAACCAGAAGGAGCGGGAGGGAATTCTGTTTGAATTGAATGCCGCCGGAGTCGACTTGTTAGCGGTTACTGAATAGCTTCGGCTCAAATGATATGGGAAGGAGCTCGAAGAGCTCGATGAAAGATCTCGCAGAGGAAGATCTATTGCTCAAGGGAATGTATTGGGTGCGAGACGCCGGTGCATGCTCGGGAGTTTATGTACTGGAGCACGGACGTACATTGATTGATGTTGGCAATATGTACGGGCTCATTGACGAGCTTCGGGACCTGGGGTCCCTTGACCGTCTGGAGCGAATTTTATTCACACACAGTCACTTTGACCACGTGGGCGGAGTAGAAGAGGTTTATCAGGCTGCGAGCCCTGACATATACGTGCATCCATTGGCTAGAGAATATTTGCGGCTACTTCGTGAACCGTTTCCAAGCTTTTTTGATACCTTGGATAAAGAAAAAAAAGTAAGATTTCTTCACGACGGAGATTCGGTTGCAGGCGTGCCTGACCTCAAGGTCATGCATACTCCCGGACATACTGCTGGCGACCTTTGCTTCTTTGACGAATCTTCCGGTGCGCTCTTTTCCGGTGACACGGTTTTGCCGAAAAAGGAAAAGCTTTCGGGCATATTGTCTAAACCGGACGAAGTCTGTGGCGGGCGGATGGAAGATAAATTGAACGGGTTGCGCAAATTGTTGAGGCTCCCCGTACGCCACCTGTTTCCCGGGCACGGCAAGCCGGTTTTCCACAAAGGAGCCGATCAGATAAGGATATCTTTGCTCACACTCTATCAGAGCCTGTACGAGGAAGCTCCTGAAAAAGCCTGGATTGCCATGGGACATGATCTACTCGCTGCAGGTTTTTTTGAAGATGCGCGCCAGTGTGTGGCCAAAGCCTTAGAGATTGTGCCTGCTTTATCTGAAGCCAAAAGCCTTTATGAGCAGATTGTGGATGCAGAGACAGGGCAACCAATGGTGTGAGCTTGCGGAGTAGATTTGGAGAGCATGCATAAGAAATATGCTTTTGTTGTTGCAGGCACGCACAGTGGCTGCGGCAAGACCACTGTCTGCCTGGCGCTGATGGCCGCCTTCAGAGCTAGAGGGCTAAAGGTTCAGCCCTTCAAGATAGGACCGGACTTCATCGACCCCGGTCTGCACACTCAGATTGCCGGACTCGAGTCTCGAAATCTCGACGGATGGATGCTGAGCCGCGGGTACAATCACGATCTGTTTCAACGATTGCTTAGCTCGGCAGACCTTGCCCTTGTCGAAGGTGTGATGGGGCTCTACGATGGCTACGACGGCATAAGCGAGGCGGGCAGCAGTGCACAAATGGCAAAGTGGTTGAATCTCCCTGTCGTGCTCATCATTGATGCTCGCAGCATGGCCCGCAGTGCAGCTGCTCTCGTCTACGGCTTTAAGCATTTTGATCCGGACCTCAAGCTGGCCGGTGTCGTTTTCAATCGAATCGGAGGGCAGGGGCATTTGGAATATCTAAGGCAGGCCATGTCCGCCAATCTGCCCGAGATTTCCGTATTAGGGGGAATTCCACGCGAAGATTCGATCAGCATTCCCGAGCGGCATTTGGGCTTAATGACCGCGGACGAATTTGAGCTCAATCAACAATGGCAGGAGCGTTTGATCGGACTTGTTGAACGTAATCTTGAACTGGATCTGCTGCTGCAAAAAGCCGGGTTTTCGTTGCCGGTATCGTTTCGAGTAGAGCAAGTTTTTAGGAGTGAAAGCTCTGCGCCGCCTACCATCGCGGTTGCCCGCGATGCCGCTTTCTGTTTTTATTATCCTGACAATCTGGAACTGCTGCGTCGTGCCGGGGCTCAAGTGGAATTTTTTTCCCCGCTGGCGGGAGAGACTTTTCCCGAAGAAACTGCGGGCCTCTATCTAGGTGGGGGATATCCGGAGCTTTTTGCTGAGCAGCTTTCTCGCCAAGGGAAGTTCTTTAAGGATATCCGCTTGGCAGTTGCGCGAAAAATGCCCGTGTACGCCGAATGTGGAGGTTTAATGGCTCTAAGCAGGTCCATTCAGACCATCGAGGGCAAAACACATGCAATGGCAGGGGTCTTGCCTTTTAGCACACGCATGTTGAGCAAGCGCAAGGCGCTGGGCTACACCGAAGTGCTACTGCATCACTCTTGCCATCTTGGTCAGCCTGGACTGAGGGTGAGGGGGCATGAATTCCATTATTCAGAAATAATGGATTTCACGAAACGCTCATCGTTAAGTTGTGCTTATGAGCTTAGTCGACGCAATCACTCCCTAATGCGATTGGAAGGATACACGCTCGGATCGGTTCTTGCCAGCTACATCCATCTTCATTGGGGAAGCTCTCCGGAGGTCGCAGACAACTTTGTGCGGCATTGCGTCGAATATCAGTCTTTAAAACTGTTGGAGGACCGATAATCGTTGCTTCTTTTTCCCTGGCAGCTAGCTTCAGCCTACCTTCTTGATCTGGTGCTGGGCGATCCCCAAAGGATGCCTCACCCCGTCAGGTGGATAGGACGGCTGATTTCCTGGACTGAAAGTATTTTCCTGGACACAAGTGCTTCTGCGAGCCAGCAGCGATTGGCCGGGTTTGCTTTTTGGATGGTGGTGATTGGCGGGGTAGTAAGTGGGACTCTGTTTGTGGCAGGACTCTCTTCACATGTCTATCCGCTATTGGGAAATTTTATCATAATCTGGCTTGGGTACTGCATATTGGCTACCCGCAGTCTGCATCGCGAGTCTAATCGGGTGATTCGCGCACTGAGCTCGGGTCGGATCGACCTGGCGCGACGGCGCTTGGCTGGTATAGTAAGCCGTGACACTGCGCAACTGGATGAAAAAGGCATCATTCGAGCCGTTATTGAAACGGTTTCAGAGAATATATCGGACGGGATTGTGGCGCCGCTCTTTTATTTATCAATAGGCGGTCTTATTGGTGGCATGACGTATAAATCTGTGAACACAATGGATTCCATGGTCGGGTACATGAATGAGCGCTACCGGTATTTTGGATGGTTCGCCGCCAAGGCCGACGATGTGGCGAATTGGGTACCTTCAAGATTAAGCGGACTTCTTATTATAGCCGGCGCGGCTCTGCTAAAAATGGACTGGCGTCGAGCCTGGCAGGTGATGCGTCGAGATGCCGGCAACATGAAAAGCCCCAATGCCGGTTTTCCGGAAGCTGCAACCGCCGGGGCTTTGGGCGTGCAATTGGGAGGCACTAACTGGTATTTCGGACGACCCGAAGATAAACCCACCCTTGGGATTCCGCTTAAAGAGATGAATTTCCAGACTTATAGTGCAATGATACGTTTGATGTACGTTTCCTCCTTTTTGGCTTTCCTGTTTGCTTTAGTGGGAAGGTACCTGCTCTGCTGGAGGTTTCAGTAATTGTGGCGCGGGCTGCTACTCATCCAGTCCGGTAAGACCCTCGATGATGGCAAATTTGGTCAACTTCGGAATGCTTTTCAGGTTAAGTTATTTCATGATCCGGCTGGGATGATGCTCCACGGTTCTTCCACCGAGGGCCAAGTGGTCGGCTATTCAAATCGTCGCTCGCACGGATTTGATGAGAAAATCATTGCCGATCTGGAAGAAGGCGCGTGTCGATCAATCGGTAAATCTTGAAGGGCAAATGGAGAAGCTTGAAAGGCCCGTTTTTCCCTCAACGATCCTTTAGGAAATGCCGATGGTACTCATCGTCTGTAAGGTGTTTACGCAGAAGATTGCTCATCAATTCAAAGAACTGAGTGATCTCATCGTCGTCAAGTCGAGGGACCAGCACTTCCAATAAATCATCATCGGAAATCTTTTGTAGATAGAACATAAGGGATTTTTCGTCAACTTCCCTGGAAAAGCCAAAGGCTACCATCTCATCATAATTGTCAACGAAGTGGTGTCGATGTTTTTTCATAAACGCCTTCTACTGGTACTGGTACGTGATGGCCGAGGTTCCTGCCGGTCTGAAGCTGATGCCGGATGCCGGATGAACAGAGTGCTGCTGCAGGACAAAGTGTTTTCTTGTATCCAGCATCCGGTATCCGGCATCTTCTCGAACCGGGACGTCACTTCCGCTCGGCTGTATTAGTGCTTGCCGGCTTCATCATTCATATAATAATCCAGGCCGAAGTGGGTGATTTGTTCTTCACCCATCAGATAACGCAGAGTGTTTTTGAGCTTCATCAATTGAATAAAAAGATCGTGCTCCGGGTAAAGTCCTTGCTTGTGCATCGGGCTCTTAAAATAGAAGGAAAGCCATTCCTGAATGCCGTCCATACCGACTCGTTGAGCCAGATCTGTAAGCAGCACCAGATCAAGTATAAGGGGAGCCGCCAGTATGCTGTCTCTGCATTGAAAATCCACTTTTATCTGCATCGGATAGCCCAGCCAACCGAAAATATCAATGCAATCCCAGCCTTCCTTGTTGTCTCCACGCGGAGGATAGTAATTGATGGTTACCTTGTGATAGTAATTTTTGTAAAGGGTTGGATAAAGCTGGGGTTGCAGAATGTACTCCAGTACCGAAAGCTTGCTTTCCTCCTTTGTCTTGAAGGAATCTTTGTCGTCCAGCACCAAGCCATCCCGATTCCCCAGAATGTTGGTGGAATACCAACCCTCGAGGCCGAGCATGCGAGCTTTAAGTCCCGGCGCCAGGATCGTTTTCATGAGAGTCTGTCCGGTTTTGAAGTCTTTACCGGCCAGGGGGACTTTGTTTTTCACCGCCAGTTCGAGCATCGCCGGCGTATCGATGGTCAGGTTTGGAGCGCCATTGATATAGGGAATGCCGCTTTCCAGTGCCGCTACAGCATAAAGCATGCTGGGAGGGATACGAGAATCGTTCTGGTCGATGGCCTGATAGAACTGGTCAAGAGAAGCGTGAATATCTTCCGATTTCAAGTACACTTCCGTACTGCCGCACCAGATCATGATACAGCGTTCCGTGCCATTTTGCTCTCGGAATCGGGCGATATCTTCTTTCAGAGCTTCGATGTGCCGGCGCAAATTCTGGCCGGATTTGACAAAGGTCCCGTCGAGATTGTGCACAAAACGTCTGTCAAATACGGCTCGCATTGGCTTAATGTCGCTCAAGAAATCTTTGATGGACTCCAGGTGGTCGCGACTCAACACCTTCGCGTAAAGCGCGGCCTCGTATCCATTGGCTTCATATAAATCCCAGCCGCCGAAAACAAGGTCGTCCAGAGAATGCAAGGGAACAAAATCCTTAATCTGTGGAGCTCGATGCTCAAACCGTTTTCCCAGCCGTATGGTGCCTATTTGGGTCAACGAGCCGATTGGCTCAGCCAATCCTTTCCGTACAAGTTCCACTCCCGCCATGAAGGTAGTGCTTACCGCCCCTCCGAAGCCGGGGATCAGTACTCCGAGTTTTCCACCAGGTGCTTCAATCTGTTCTTTCAGCTTTAGATTATTCTGTTTCAATGTTGATCCTCCGTAGAACTAGATAAGACAGCGTTTTTTAAGGCAAACAAGTCATCGAGCACCATATGCCCAAGGCGCCTGCCATGTCAAGGAAATAGGTCAGCAAGACGCGGCGTCAAAGAGATACGGGGTAGGGGAGAGACTCCAGCGTCTCCGTGTCACCGTGTCTCTCCGTCTCCGCGTCGCCAATCCATTCCCGGACGGTCGATCATGCGCTACGTTCCAGATCAAGCAGGGCTCTTTTTATGTGTAGTCCACCGCCGTAGCCTCCCAGTTTGCCGTCATGGGCTATCACTCGGTGGCAGGGAATGATCAGTGCGATGGGATTCCTGCCGCAGGCCTGTCCTGCTGCTCGAGGCGCCTTGGGTTTACCAATGCTCTTTGCGATATCAAGATAGGATCGTGTCTCCCCGAAGGGGATCTTACAGAGCGACAGCCAAACATCTCTTTGAAATGCCGTGCCGCTTCGAACATCCAGAGGGAGAAGCGGCACGGGAATTCTTTTGGAAAAATATTCCACAATGGCAGCTTCGGCATCCTGCAGCAGCAACCGGTGCAGTTTGGGATCAAACTCGAATTCGGGTGAAAGCTTTTGCAGGTCCCTTAATACTTCACCCGGATCCGGTCGTGCCTGGCCGCGGAAGGCGAGCTGGCAGATGCCTTCAGAGCCGGCACATATGGAGATCCAACCCAGCGGAGAGGAAAAGGAATGGCAATTTACAGGCTCTTTACTATTCATCGTCCAATAAAAAATCCGTGATATAAGGGTTCGTTTCCATCTCACGCCGCACTGTTGACTTGGGACGATCACCGTAGTCATGTCCCGGCCAGACAACCGTTTCCTGGGGCAGTGACAATATCTTCGTCTTAAGTGATTCAAGCAGCTGCGGGAGAGAAGCGCCTGGCAGATCGGTGCGACCCACCGCGCCCACAAAAAGTGTATCGCCGGTAAAAAGATTGCCGTCAATCAGAATACAACAAGCGCCCGGAGTATGCCCCGGCGTGTGAATAAATTTCGCAGTCAGGTTGCCGAAGGAAATCTCATCTCCGTCCAACACCCGGATGTCTGCCGGCTTTGCCGCGCAAAATCCCATCATTTCAGCCCATTGTCGGTTCTCCGGCTGCTGGAAAAACTCGTCATCCAGAGTGTGCATGACGACCTTGGCTCCCGTCTCCTGGCGCAGATAATCGTTCCCGCAGGTATGATCCGCGTGCCCGTGGGTGTTAACGATATACCGAAGCTTGACACCTTGTTCTTTCAGCAGATCGAGGAGCCGACTTTCATCGCCGGCCGGATCAATGAGAATGCCTTCGTCGCTTTGTTCATCGTAAACAAGGTAGCAAAAGACTTCCATGTTACCCACCGGTGTTTGGACGATTTTCATTGCACCTCCGCTGCGTTCAAAATCTAGTGAAAGTTTTGCGAAATGATGTTTACAATGGACTATCCATGAAAAAATGTCAAAGGTGAGCAATTATGGTCAATTCTTTTCCTGAAACTCTCTATGTTTATGAATGTCGCGGACCCGGATCTCCAGCGAAGGAACCGGCAGGAGCAGGCTATCTGGGGATTTGGCCGGAGATCCCTTTCCATTATCTTTTTTATGACTGCCGGGCGCAGTCGTCTGTGTCCAGCTGGCTGTTGGAAAATGGCGATGGTTGGTCTTTAACAAATACTTATCAACTTGATTACGATCAATGGCAGCAAATTTCGGCGGGCGGTTGTCGAGTGGGCCCGTTCTTGATCCGAACATCCATGGATTCTGACGTCACTGACAGATCAGAGGACGGAATACCTATCCTGCTCAACCCCGGGGTGGTGTTTGGTACAGGCTTGCATGAGACCACCCGAGGGTGTCTTTTGGCCATTGCTGATCTGTTTGAGCATTATCTGATTGAAAGGGTTGTTGACTTGGGAACGGGGACAGGGATTCTGGCATTGGCCTGTGCCGGTTTGGGGGCCTCAAAAGTTATAGCTGTGGACTGCAATCCCCTGGCCGTGCGGGTTGCAAAAAACAACATAATGTCGAATCAACAGGAAATGTCGATACAGATGGTGGTCGCTCGGGATTTGGGAATTTTCAGGCAGGCCTCGGATCTCTTGCTGATGAACCTGGAATTGCCCTGTTTGCGCCAGGTTCTGCTCGAAAAGAGGTGGCTGAATTATCGATGGGTAATAATCAGCGGCTTCCTGCAATCTCAGTTCGCCGATGTTGCAGCACTGATTGACAACTCATCGAAGATATTACTGGAAAAAAACCTCGATGATTGGGTGACACTCGTAGTTGAGCAGCAACTGCCAAAATCTTAGTACAGCCGCGCACAATCAGGTGTCCGAAAATCCTGCTCGTCATTTCCGCATGCATCTAGCGGGAATCCTTTGTTGCGTCTAACGGAATATCAATAATTGTGCTTCTGTCCTCTGTCTTCCGTGCTCAGTACTTGCGCGTGAGGATGATATTGTAGGCCAGCCACAACCCCAGTACTGCGGAAATAATATAGCCTACTATACCGAAGGCGGGAAAACCGAACAGCAAAGGCCTGACACCGGTCGTAATGATCATTGAAGATCCAATAATCATAGCCGCGATTATCACGCCCAGAGTGAGGCGATTGGCGACATTTTCCAGAGTGCCCTGCAAGCTTTCCAGATTCTTGTGCTGAAACTGGATGCTCAGTTCTCCATGATCCACCTTCTCGAAAATTCGCTCGACTTTTGCAGGTAACTGCTTTTGCAGGTAGTACAGGTGGTTCAAGCTGCGGCGGATGTTTCTCCAAACGGTTTTCGGCTTCCACTGCTCGGTCGCCAGCCTCTCAATGTAGGGCTCAGTCTCGGCTACCACGTTGAGGTCCGGATAAAGCTGGCGAGCCGTTCCTTCGGCCGTCACCAGTGCCTTGATCATGATGGCCAGGTCCGCGGGCAGCTTGATTTGATGCTCCTGCAAGAGTCCGGCAATATCCCACATGAGATTGCCCACATTGATTTCACGGATTGGGATGTTGTGGTAAACATCCAAAATATCGAGTATCTCCCTTTGCAGGAGCCTTTGATCGGGATCGACGTACCAATCGGAGAAATGCAGGAGAAGGTCCACCAGTCTTTCACTGTCTTTTTCCACCACCGCCTTGATAATATCTATGATTTCGAATCGCGTTTCGCGAGTGAGTCTTCCAACCATCCCCCAGTCAAGCAGACAGAATATATGATTGTCCAAAATGAAGACATTGCCGGGATGTGGATCGGCGTGAAAGAAACCGTCCTCGAGTACTTGCTTGATGGTCATGTGCAGGCCTCGCTTGGCGAGGCGCTCTCTATCAACCGGAGTGTGCAGTTGCAGATCCTTCAGCCTGACCCCCTGGATGAGCTCCATGATGATCAGTTGTTCCGTACAATAGCTCTCATAGAGCTTTGGGATGTGGACATCAGGGATTCCGGCGGAATTTCCCTGAGATATTTTCATGTTATTGGTCTCTCGCCGAAAATCCAATTCCCGCAGCAAACTCCTTTTGAATTCTCTCACCAGTTCGGGGAGATCATAAATCTTGGTGCTCTCCATACGTTCGTCCAGCCGTCGGGCTAAAGCAGCAAGAATAGCAAGGTCGGTATCGATCATATGCCGAATTCCGGGCCTTTGTATTTTAACCGCCACTGCTTGTTTGTTTTCCTTGAGGACCGCTCTGTGGACCTGTGCCAATGAAGCAGCCGCCAAGGGTTGTTGTTCGAAGACATCGAACACTTCAAAGAGCGGAGCGTTCAGGTTTTTCAGCAGTACTTCCTCTATTTCCGCGTAGGAAACAGGCGTAACTTCGTCCTGTAACTTCTGCAATTCCAGAATCAGAGGCGGCGGCATCAAGTCTGGACGAAGACTCAGTATCTGGCCCAGCTTTATAAAAGTCGGGCCCAGTTCTTCCAGCGCGAACCGCACGCGCTGCCAGGTATTCATCTCACTGTGAGCACTGTAAATCTTCTCGATGAGGACTTTCCCGGGCAAGTCGAGCCGCTCCACAATATCTTCGAACCCGTACTTGAAAAGAGTCAGGATGATATCCTTGAAGCGTCCAAGATGGGCGACCGCCTTAAGATCCATGCACCTGTCCCTGGTCTTTGGCCTGTGCGGTTTCCAGGATGGCAACGCGCTTCTCAAGATTTTCCACACACTCTTTCAGTTGCCGAAACTCTGTTTTACTGGAGATATCCAGATTGTCCATGCCCTTCTTTACGCCTTCTGAGATCTTGGCCTGGACTTCATCCCACTCTGACTTTCCGCTTTTGACCAGATCGTCGGCAAGTCTTTCGGCTTCGTCGGCCGAAATTTTGCCTTGCTCTACCAGCGATAAAGTAGCCTGCTGAATTATCTCCTTAGTCACTACCGCCGCTCCAAGGCTTGCCAACAGACTCTTTTTAATAAGCTCAAACATTTCCTCTCTCCTTTCAGGCTCCTCTGTTCACAAAATCTGGTATTTCGCCGCTAACGACTGCTTCACTAGTCTCTTCTCATGGTATATAAAAGCGATGCTTAAATGGTGCTCAAGGATCCAGCTGCTTTTTGGGTCTGTTCGGGCTCGAGATTGGCCATAACCGGTCCTGAACGAAAACTTACGCAAAAGGGACGACTACACATTCAGTTATTTGCGGCCCGCCCCCTTAAGGACCAACGTAATGGGCGGCTCTGGTGCATATCATAATAGGGACAGATCGGAGATAAAGCAACTGCGGGCAAACGCTGAATTGCGGTAAAGTCTTCAGAGTAAAAGTATCGCGAGGATTTTTGACCAGGTGCAAACCATTCGCCGTCAAATTATGGAGCTGCTGACCCAATCGGAATGCAACGCCAGGATTGTTTCGCAATCGCTGCGAATATCAGAAAAGGAAGTCTACGATCACCTGGCCCATATTGCCCGTTCGGTGAGCTCACTGAAAAAACGGCTGGTCGTGACTCCTTCACGTTGCGGGGACTGCGGCTATATTTTTGCCGACAGGAGGCGCTTCACTAAACCCGGACGCTGCCCTCGCTGCAAAAGCGAACATCTTTCCGATCCAAGGTATCGAATCGATTAATGGTCACCGCAGGGCGCTAATTCAACCCGTTGGTTTTTGGCCGTTGTTGCCAGCAATTCTCATTTTGGAGCTCGCACCTGACGTAAGGTGGGTGAAGCAAAAGCGTAACCCACCGCAAACGAAGCTTTTGGTGGGTTACGGCGCAAAAAGACGCGCCTCCACCCACCCTACGAAAAAGAATCAGCAGTCAAAATGAGAATTGCTGTGTCAGGCCTACCCGCGCAGAGTCGAAAAATACGCGCTGCCCTGCTCTCCACCCTTTTGCTGCCTGCTGCTTGCTCCATGCTCCCTGCTCCATGCTATTCAAGGAAGGAGCCGGGCGGCAACAGGTGCCCGCGAAGAAACTCATCGGCCGATACTCTGCGCTGACCCTCCAGTTGCATATCCCCGATCGCCAGCACCTTTCCGTCTCCGCCCATAATCATCAAACCCTTCTCCGTCCGACCCAGGATCTCCCCTGGTTTGCCGTCAACTTCCCATTTCGGCAATGAAGCCTTAAAACACTTCAAGCGTTTGCCTCGGTAGAGAGCGAAAGCCCCGGGCCAAGGATCGAAGGCTCGGATGGTGTTGACAAGCCGGCTGGCGGGAAGACGCCAGGCAAGGCGCAGTTCGTCTTTTTTTACCGGTGGGGCAAAGGTTGCAAGAGAATCATCTTGAGGCCGGGGCTGAACCAGTCCGGCTCGCCACTTCTTTAAAGTTTCGCAAAGAAGATCCGCTCCCATTTGGGCGAGCTTGTCATGCAAGGTGCCTGAAGTGTCTTCCTCCAGGATTTCAACGTCCCGCTGGGACAAAACCGGGCCGGTATCCATGCCCGCATCCAGCAACATGATACTCACCCCTGTCTTGGTGTCGCCGGACAAAATAGCACGCTGAATCGGAGCAGCACCCCGGTACCGCGGCAGAAGTGAAGCGTGAGCGTTCAGAGTGCCCAGCGGAAAGATATCCAGGAATTCTTGCGGCAACAGTTGACCGTAGGCAACCAAAGCGACACATTCAGCCCGGAGGGATCCGATCTTTTCGATAGCGCCCGGTTGTTTGATTCGCTCAGGTTGGTAAAGGGGCAGGTTGAGCTTTTCACTCATTACTTTGACGGGCGGAGGGCTCAGTTTTTTTCCGCGCCCCTTGGGACGATCCGGCTGGGTTACCACGAGCTTTATGTTTGCGCCGCTTGCAGCGAGTTTTTGCAGAGCTGGAACGGCAAAGTCCGGTGTTCCCATGAAGACAAGGCTTGGAAGCTCAAAATTTATTCCGTTGCCTCTTTCAGTTTTTTCTTCCATTTTCTCCGGAATATATCCCTTGCGATGGGGCCCAAACGATCGACGAAGAGCTTTCCTTCCAGGTGATCGATTTCATGCTGCAGCACCACTGCCAGCAAACCCGAAGCTTCAATGTGGATGGCTTTGCCGTGCTGATCGAGTCCGCAAACAGTGACCTGTTCGGCTCGTTTAACCGTTGCAAAGTATTCGGGTACACTCAAACACCCTTCCTCAAAGCTCGTCTCTCCGCTGGCGTTGACAATCTCGGGGTTGACCAAAACCAGCAGCCCATGTTCGTATTCGGGACGCTGCAGATCCACCACCAGCAACCGTACAGCCTTCCCCACCTGATTTGCCGCCAGCCCGATCCCCGGAGCCTCATACATGGTTTCTGCCATGTCGTCTATCAGCCGACAGATGTCGCTGTCAAGATTCTCAACCGGCTCGGCCTTCTGCTTGAGGACTGGATCGGGATAAGTACATATTTCTAAGCAAGCCATGAAAATTACCTTTAAAAATTTTATCCCGAATTCTTTATATAATTTCTCATAATCACCGCATAATGGTAAAATTTTCGAGCAACTATTTCAACCCAAATGCGGACACAAGCAGAGGAAAGATGGACAAATCATCAAAAGTCAGCGTGGTCATTCCCGCTTTCAACGAAGAACAAATCATAGGCAAAGTAGTGACAGAGGTCATAGGGGTTCTCGAATCCCGCCAATTTGACCATGAAGTCATCGTCATCGATGACGGCTCCGGTGACAATACCGCGCAGGAGGCATCACGGGCGGGAGCTACAGTCTTCCAGCATCCGTACAACATCGGCAACGGCGCCGCCATAAAAAGCGGCATTCGTGCTGCCCGGGGCCAAGTTTTCGTTTTTATGGACGGGGATGGGCAGCACGACCCGGAAGACATTATCAGGCTCTTACACCACATACCCGAATACGACATGGTCGTGGGAGCTCGATCGTTCGGCAGCCAATCCTCGTTTCGCAGGGCTTTGGGGAACAAGGCATTCAACTCGTTTGCATCCTACGTTGCCAAGTTTCAGATTCAGGATCTGACTTCCGGCTTCCGGGCCGTCAAAGCCGATATCGCTCGAAGTTTTGTTTATCTGCTGCCGAACACCTATTCGTATCCTACCACCATTACCCTCGGCGCACTGAGAAGCGGGAACAGCGTCAAATACTTGCCGATCCAAATACAAAAGCGTCAAAGCGGCAGCAGCCAGGTGAAGCTGGTCCGAGACGGCGTGCGGTTTTTTATGATCATCACGCGCATTTGCACACTCTACTCTCCCATGCGCATATTTCTTCCGGTGAGTTTTCTCATGTTCGTGTTCGGCACCGTCAATTACGGCATTACATTTTTTTCCCGGGGCCGTTTTACGAACATGAGCGCCTTGCTCTATGTTACAGCTATTCTGATATTCATGTTGAGCCTGATTTCCGAGCAGATTTGCCAGATGCGCTTTGAACGAAGGGGAGCCGACCGCACCACGGCCAAGATTTTTTCAAAAGGAGAGATAGTCAAGACTTCGACACCAGCAGACGACAACGAGTGAGCTGCGGGTGCACTCAAGAGTGGGACACGGATTAGCCCTGGTGGCTTATTCTCAGGATTTCTCGCGGTGCGGCGCCCGACGATCATTTACCGGCTTGTTATAATGAAAAAGATAATGGCGCCCCGCACTGGAGGCTAAAGGACATGCAGCGTGAACAGGAATTACAGAGGCTCTGCCAGGATTTTGAGCTGGCCGCACTCTACGTTTTCGGCAGCCGCGCCCGGCAGGTGCTCCGTTGGATACAAGATGAGCTCGAAGTTCTTCCGCCAGGTCCGGCCGATGTGGACATCGGGATTCGCCCTATTCCCAAGACCCCATTCACGGTCAAGGAGAAGGTGCGCCTGGCTATTCTGTTGGAAGACCTGCTGGGAGTTTCGCGCGTCGATCTGGTGTCTCTTGCGGAAGCCGATCCATTTTTGGCGGCCAACATCATCCGTGGGGAAAGACTCTATGCTCGCGATACATTGGAGGCGGATGAATATGACCTCTATGTGCTGCGCCGGGCCGGCGATCTTGCTCCGCTGGAACGGGACAGAATTGCTCTCATATTGGGATCTTGAACAATGACTAAAGCAAAGATTTCCCGGCGGGTCATAGCCGACCGAATTGGCTGGATCGAGCAAATGCTTAGTGAAATCAGGTCCCTGCCGGTGCAGGATCAAGTCGCTTTTTTTGCCGATACACGCAATGTATGGACGGCTGAATCGTGCTTGAGAAGGGCTTTGGAGGCCTTACTGGATCTCGGCAGGCACATCCTTGCCAAGGCTTTTGCCATTGGTGTCAGCGAATACAAGCAAGTCGCTGATGGGCTTCTGGAAGAAGGAGTCGTCGATATTGCCCAAGGGGAGACGCTGAGAACCCTCGCCGGCTACAGAAATCGTCTCGTTCATTTCTATCATGAGGTCTCAAAAGAGGAACTGCACCAGGTCTGTGCAAATCAGTTGGCCGACATCGAAACCGTTTTGACGTCACTGAAAGAGTGGATCAAGGAACATCCCGAATATGTCGACGAGACTCTGTAACACCAAGAGATTTGAGCTGGCCGAAGCGATGTCAAACACCATCCAGCACATTCTGACCACACAGCAAGGGATTGTCCCGTAATGAATTCATGCCTACCCGTTTAATCACGAATGATTGATGCTGACAAAAAACCGCATCCCGACAGCAAATTAATCCTTTACACACGATTACGGTTTTTGTAATTTGAGCAATAAATTTGTTCAAACTGACGGAATCAATCCATGCTGGCAGGAATCATCACTTCAAAAACCAGAGTCAAGCTGTTGACGCGCTTCTTTCTGAATCCCGAAGCGAAGGCTTACTTGCGGGAGCTGGCAGCGGAATTTGGATCATCCACCAACGGCATCCGGGAGGAACTGCAGCAGCTGGTTCGATCCAAGCTGCTGAAATGCGAGAAACAGGGTCGACACATTTTCTATCGGGCCGACGAAAGCCACCCCCTGTTTCCCGAGCTCCATTCCATGGTGGAAAAATCATTGGGAATGAACCGAATTCTGGAAAGCATCCTCACCCGCCTTGGCGATCTCGAGCTCGCCTACCTCATCGACGACTACGCCGAAGGTCGGGACACCGGCATCATCGATCTGGTTCTGGTGGGCAATATAAACAACTATCATCTAAGTGATTTGAGCACAAAAACTGAACGCTATATCGGCCGCAAGATTCGATCGCTGGTGCTCAGTCGGGACGAGTTTGAAACGATGAAGCCGAAGCTCGAACCACGCCCTCGCTTGCTTCTATGGAAAAAAACGGAGTACCAAGACTCGGGAAGCAAAATTGACAGCACAGCCTCCGCCCACCGCGTAAACGATGACTGTTGATTGGTGTTTTGGGCATGATTCAAGACCACATAAAACCATCTTTGTCATTCCCGCATGCTTCCGGCGGGAATCCAGCTCAGCGTATCCTTGCTCCCTGCGAGAGTGGGGGGAGGACAGAAGGCAGAAGGCAGGGTCAAATGACACTGTTGGCTTGCAAGCACCTTTGCGCTTCAGCTTCGACACCGGATCCGTTCGAGAGTAGCGTCTTTTTCCTCCTGCCCGCGCTCCTGTGTTGGAACGTATGGGACTGGTCGGTTGACACACGGTTATTTTCATCCTCGCCTGCGACCCACCCGGGTAGGACATGGCGGCTGCCAACAGAGTGTAGGGCGCGTTCCCCGAACGCGCCTTGCTGCGTTAGTTCCAGCACCGGGCATGCGGCACGGCATTTTCATGTTTCATTGCGCGTTGGCGAGCCATGAAAGTTAACAGGTGGTACATCACGTTTGGCACAACAATTGCTTATAGAAACTGCGGTTTAAAATTGACGGTTTAAGGAAAGCATCGCGGTGCAATCAACCATGACAAAAACCATCATTCGCCCGGCTTCAGGGAAATTTCACCTGAACTGGACAGAACTGTTCGAATACCGAGATCTCCTCTACTTTCTGGTTTGGCGGGACATCAAAGTCCGCTACAAGCAGACCGTCATCGGCGGTCTTTGGGCGATTTTGCAGCCCCTTTTTCCCATGGTGGTTTTCAGTCTGATCTTCGGGAAATTCGCGCGCCTGCCTTCAGAGGGAATCCCCTATCCTCTGTTCACGCTCGCCGCCCTGCTTCCCTGGCAGCTGTTCGCCTATGCCTTGTCGCAATCAAGTGAAAGCCTGGTAGCCAATGAAAAGCTCATTTCCAAGGTCTACTTTCCGAGAATCCTCATTCCCCTCACCCCGGTATTTTCAGGTCTTCTCGATTTCGCCATTTCCTTCGGGGTCTTCCTTGTAATCATGCTTTTCTACGGCTTTCATCCCGGGACAAACATAGTGTTTCTGCCACTGTTTCTAGCCTTGGCCGTCATGACATCCCTGGGCGCCGGGTTGTGGCTCACCGCTCTCAACGTCAAGTACCGCGATGTCCGCTACACCATTCCGTTCCTCACGCAGATCTGGCTCTACCTGACCCCGGTTGCTTACTCCGCGGTGCTTATTCCGGAGCAATGGCGTTTTCTGTATGGGCTAAATCCAATGGTGGGGGTAGTAGAAGCCTTCCGCTGGGTGCTGTTGGGAAAGCAGCCGCCGTCAATGGCAATGGTGATTGTCTCCGGCGTAATGGCTTTCGGCTTGCTCTATTCCGGTCTCGTTTACTTCCAAAAAATGGAAGACGAGTTTGCAGACATCATTTAAGAGGATCTCCGGGAATAGCCCTCGTATCGGTTTCTGTCATTCCCGCATGCTTCCGGCGGGAATCCAGGCTGCAAGCGTATCTCCGCCTTCCCGCGGCGGGAATGCCCTTCGAGGTAAATAGTCACGGATACCTTTCAAAATGCACATTAAACTCGTTGGAAGCAGTCGAGTTTAGGAACTGAATCACTACAATGAGCGAAGTAGTAATCAAAGTCGAGAACTTGAGCAAACGCTACCAACTTGGCGAACGAGAAAGTTACCAAGCACTGAGGGACATCATTGCGAGCTCCATCTCTTCCCCCCTGCGGAAGCTGTTCGGCAGCAACGGCAAACCACAAAAAGACGTAGAAAGCTCACACCTATGGGCCTTGAAAGACGTTTCCTTTGAAATAAAGCGCGGCGAGGTGGTCGGCATCATCGGCCGCAACGGCGCCGGAAAATCCACCCTGCTAAAAATCCTCTCCCGCATCACCCGCCCGACCTCGGGCTACGCGGAAATAAACGGCCGAGTCGGCTCACTCCTAGAAGTTGGCACAGGCTTTCATCCTGAACTGACTGGACGTGAGAATATCTTTCTGAATGGTGCTATTCTCGGCATGCGAAAGGCCGAGATTAAATACAAATTCGATGCAATAGTGGCCTTCGCAGAAATAGAAAAATTTATTGATACACCGGTTAAGCGATACTCTAGTGGTATGTATGTCAGGCTAGCTTTTGCTGTAACGGCCCATTTGGAGTCTGAAATTCTACTTGTAGATGAAGTGCTGGCTGTAGGCGATGCACAGTTTCAGAAGAAGTGCCTTGGGAAAATTGGAGATGTTGCAACGGAAGGTCGGACGGTATTATTTGTCAGTCATAATGTGTCTGCACTTATGAGATTATGCCCACGAGCACTAAGGTTGAACGCTGGCAATCTCTTGGCAGATGACAACAGCAGGATCGTTATCTCTGATTATCTGTCCGAGGGTGCGAAAACTAATGGCATGATTAGCTTGGCATCAGATATTCAAAAACCTATGTGCCTTAGAACAGTCCAAATCCTTAATGAGTGCCGCTCGCCTTCGGGCAGATTTGATATTGGAGAAACATTGCGCATTGGCATTGAATACGAAATAAATCGACCTGTCACAGGAGCTCACGTAATTTGTTTTATAAATACTTTCGATGGAATTAACCTCTTAGGGAGCGGTGACGCTGATTGCTCTCCTGATAGATTAGAGCGAAGGGAAGCCGGTTTTTACAGATCTGAATTTTGCATTCCTCCCTTTTTACTGGGGGAGGGCACATACTCTTTAACGGTGTCCATAGGAGTTCCTTACCTACATGTGTACGATCGTTACGAGTCCATTCTCAGCTTCGAGGTGTTCGATGGATCAAGCACGCGTGGAATTTATCAGCACAAGAGACGTCCGGGCTTACTGGGTTTGGAAATACCCTGGAAAGTTATAAAACTCAATTAGCGCCGAACCGTTCTTTCACTCAAACTCATCAATACTGGCACTGCCTCACATAGGGGGTTTTTTCTGATGGTGGTAATAAATAGCGAGATTTTCCCCAAGGAAAGGTATCCCTTTGGAAACAAGAATCTACAGAAGTTGCCCTACCCCCTTTGTACGCAGGCTCGCAGACTTTACGCAGTGTTGCCGGTGGAGCGGCTCAAAACAAGTGCCAGCATTCACAGCTGATGACAAATAAATACATTTTCGAATACCTTTTTCATAAATTGGGTTTAGAATTGCATTCTTCTAAAACTACTTACTTACTATTCATAATGGATTGCTAATATGATCTCCATAGATTCTATCCGACGATGGTCTCATCAAGTCAGGAATTCATTCAAAAAGCAAATTCGCCTTCCTGAGATGATCGAACTAACTGATGTCACTTCGAAACCGATCAGATTTAGAGTATATAATTCGGTTGAACGATTCAGAGTGAAAGACTACGGCGGAGAAAGGGACGAACTGAAGCTTTTTTTGGAAATGCTCAAACCAGATGATATAGTTTATGATATAGGAGCAAGCATTGGCCTTTATACGGTTGCCAGTGCGGTACTACTTGGTAAAGGTGAGGTCTGGGCCTTCGAACCAGATCCGGAAACACATTCTCGACTTGTTGACAACATCAGACTTAATGGACTGCTTAATGCCCATACGCAAACATGGGCTGTAAGCGATTGTGAAGGAATAACTGTTTTGCATACTGATGGAGCTTCAGGGTTTGCTCCTTCATTAAGATCAAAAGGGGATCATCGCGGAGCTCCAAAGGGATTCAGGTTTAAAGGGCAAGTTAGAGTAAAGACGCAAGCTATCGATAATGTTCTGAAGTCTAAAGGGTTGCCTTTGCCGAGCGTTCTTAAAATTGATGTGGAGGGGGCTGAAGGCTTAGTTATTAAAGGGGCCTTTCAACTACTCATGGGATGTCTGGGAAGCAAGCCCCGTGTAATTCTTCTCGAGCTTCATCCAGAGTTTTTACCCTCGTATGGTGCGAGCGTAGAAGAAGTGCATGAGTTGCTTTTATCTATGAGCTACTCCGCACTTTGGGAACAGGAACGCTGTGCTCAGATTTTGCGCTGCTATCAAGAAGTGTGATTAGATTTAAGTCTGACAGCGCTGAGGGGTTCTTGAGTCATGCTTGTCCTGACGCATGCAAGTCTGGCAAAAGTTAATGAACTATTCCGTTATAAAAGGCAAGCATGCCAATTGGACCCCTTTCCAGGCTATACACACGATCAATGGGTAATAAAGGCGCAGAACCGCCCTTGGGTTAAGGAGGTAGGTAAGTTTGCAAAGGGGCAGAAAATTATGGAGGTGGGCGGAGCGTACAGCCTTTTTCCCAAGTACTTAGCAGCAAAATGCGAGGTGGGGCTTTGGATTGGTGACGATTTCGGAGGTTCAAGTAGAAAATCGCTTTGGTCGCGTTGGGGACATCATCGAGAGCTATCTAACAAGTACCCAGCCATAAATTATGTTTTTGAGCCTTTCGGAATATTCTGCGAGAAATATCCCAATCACTATTTTGACCGTATTTTGACATATCCACACTGGTGCATATACCTTATCAACGACGGTTGGCTGTTATTAAAGACATGAATAGATGTTTGAACTGGGTGCGCATCACCACGGTGGTTTCTCAAATGTGTTTGCAAATAAGGGATGGCGCGTGGTAGCCTTTGAAGTAGAACCTATCAACTATACTGCACTTAAACATAACTTGGCTGATCAGCAATCAGTAGTCTGTATTAATAAGGCAGTGTCAGATGTTACTGGTGCCATAATGGATAGCACGATAAGATTTTCTTGCACTAAAGGGGTTTGACTTTGGCAGATACCGCCCCGAATTGATAACGATTGACACATGGATGATCGCTCTCTCCCGCACTTCGGTTATACCCCATCACGACGCTGTAAGTTTCATGAAACAATGGGGCTACATGGCCTATGTGTCTGAATGGGCTCCAATTAAAGAGTATGCTAGGGAAGGTGTGACAAGTGAATCTCATGATTGGATAAGATGCACGCCTTACCCCGTTGGTCGTTTACCCGCTTGGGGAAACATCATTTTTGTACCTGATGAAGACGCAGACAAGTTTAAAGTTGCGCTATATTTTTATCTAAGAGATTTAAGACACGCACAAATATTGAACTGGATTCGCAACCAAATAATAAGAATACCTCCTATTAAAAACTTCTATGAGCACATTAGGAGACTTTATTGGTGAATCAAAGATATCTAAAAAGTATTTTGAGCAAATATTATTTTGGACCTTGTACCATATAGATTCAGGATGCGAGATATTGAGCAAAGTAAGCTGCACTTTGGTGATCCGCTGTTGTAACGAAGAAACGCACATTGGCCGTTTATTGAATGGCATCATGCAGCAAACAGTTGAGGATACCGAAATAATTGTTGTGGACTCCGGGTCGACGGATAAGACCGTGTCAATCGCAGAGCGGTATCCAGTAAAGATATGCTCCATACGGCCAGAAGATTTTTCTTTCGGGCGATCGCTCAATTTCGGATGCTGCGAAGCCAAGGGCGAATTCATTGTCGCGGCCAGTGCTCACGTCTTCCCAGTTTACACCAATTGGCTCGAACGATTACTCATACCGTTCAAGGACCCAAAGGTAGCGCTGGTTTATGGCAGGCAACGTGGAGGCGAAAGCACTAAATACTCAGAACATCAGGTTTTCGCAAAATGGTTCCCTTTAGAATCCGATTGGGATCAGAGTCATCCGTTTTGCAATAATGCTAATGCAGCAATCCGCCGATCAATGTGGAACGAACTCCCCTACAATGAGACGCTGACAGGGCTGGAAGATATTGATTGGGCTCTTCGTGCTATGCAACTGGGTCACAAAATCGTCTATGCTGCCGATGCGGAGGTTTTGCACATACACAACGAAATGCCGAGGCATATTTATAACCGATATAGGCGTGAGGCCATTGCTTTGAAGAAGATCTTTCCCCGAGAGGCTTTTAGCTTCTGGGATTTCGTCCGCTTATTTACTGCCAATGTGTCTAGTGATTGCTACCATGCACTGTGTGACGGGGAACTCCGCAAGCATGTCTCCGGCATCATGTCTTTTCGTCTCATGCAGCTCTGGGGCACTTATCGCGGCTTTTCGCAACACGGTCCCGTGGACAGCGAGCTCAAACAGCGATTCTACTACCCGAAAGGTTTGTGTCGCACTAGATCTCTTGACTCCAGCAAAGGCACGCCCCATCAGGCTGAGTATTGCGCTACCGTGGTAGAGGATTGACATGGAAGAGATCATTGACGTGTCCGTGCCCCTGAAGCCTGACATGCCGATCTGGCCCGGCAGCACAGGTTTCAGGCTTGATCGCTATATGAGCATGGAAGAAGGAGATTTTTTTAATGCTTCCTGTCTCCATTGTGATGTGCATACTGGAACGCATGTGGATGCACCAAGGCACTTTCTTAAAAATGGCCTTACTCTGGAGCAATTACCGCTGGAGCTGTTTATAGGACCAGCGGTTGTCGCCGGTCTGGCTAATATTTCTGTCATAACAACACACGACCTCGCCAATTTGGCTTTACCAACAAACACGTCTAGACTCTTGCTCAAGACGCGTAATTCAGATTTATGGGCTAGTGAAGTCAGCGAATTTAGAAAGGATTTCGTTGCTCTAAGCATCGACGCTGCACATTGGATAGTTGCTAATGGCATTCGTCTAATAGGTATGGATTATCTTTCGGTGCAACGATACGAGGATGACCCCGCCATTCACAGGATCCTTTTGGAAGCCGGAATAGTAATAGTTGAGGGACTGAATCTAGCCAATGTATCTCCTGGAAATTATGAACTCATTTGCTTGCCTATTAGTCTTGTTAACGCTGAGGGTGCTCCCGCCCGCGCAGTCCTAAGACGCATATCTGCCGATACACAAAAGAAGTCAGCTTGCCTGGAAAGATCAGAAGAATGAAGATTGTAGCTTTGGTTCCGATGCGCCACAATAGTGAGCGAGTACCCCAAAAGAACTACCGCATCTTTGCCGGTAAACCACTGTATCACCATATCATACATCGACTACTGGCAAGTTCGTTTGTCGGCCGCGTCGCGATTGACACGGACAGTCCCGTCATCATGGAAGATGCAGCCAAGCACTTTCCTGAAGTGTCTCTCATCGAGAGGCCTGATCACTTACGCGCTGGGACTATATCGATGAATGATGTACTGCTACACGACATCGCCAATGTGGAAGCTGATTTTTACCTCCAGACCCACAGCACCAATCCGCTTCTGCACACCGAGTCTATCGATGCGGCTATAAAGAAATTCATGG
>ENA-OSEO01001480-OSEO01001480.1-sediment-metagenome-genome-assembly--contig:-NODE-1480-length-42185-cov-3.690201_pt1 | contig 42185 bp, 38 predicted proteins | sample MGYA00237883_ERZ534232 | MGnify/ENA metagenome assembly ERZ534232 | reverse complement strand
TTTATCGGGATTATTTTAAACTCCTCAAAGTCGAATCCCCATGATGCCGATTAAACCTCAACTCCCGCTGTCTGGATGAGAAATGGCCCATCCTCCGGGTGTGGCCTATGCCGGGGTATTGATCCGGGTCACCGACGGCGGCAACGACGGTGTTTGGGGGAGTCCTTCATTGCCGGCGCTATTTTAACATCACGAAAAATTCCGAAAACATCTTGAGGCGATTGCGATGGCGGATAAGCCGACATATGCAGATTTGGAACGCCGGTTGATCGAATTGGAAAAATCCCAAGCGGCGCTGCGGGAATCTGAAAGAACTTTTCGGGCGCTTTCCGAGGAATCGCCCAACATGATTTTTATCAATGCCGGGGGGCGGGTGGTGTATGCCAACCGGCGGTGCGAAGAAATAACCGGTTACAGCCAAGAAGCATTCCTTTCGGAGGATTTCAATTTCCTCAATCTGATCGCGCCCGAATACATCGATCTGGTGAAGGAAAATTTTCGGAGACACATGGGGGGCGAAGATCTTCCGCCCTATGAATACGCCATCATCACCAGGAACGGAAGTCGAATTGAAACGATCATCAATACCCGGCTCATTCATTACAATGGCGCAACTGCCATCCTGGGAATCGTTACCGATATTACCGAACGAAAGGCGGCGGAAAGGGCGATTCGGGAAAGCGAGGAGAAGCACCGAAGCGTGCTGGAGGCAAACCCGGATCCGGTTGTTTACTACGACCCCAAAGGACGGGTGATCTATTTTAATCCCGCTTTTACCAAAGTCTTCGGCTGGACGCTTGCCGAGTGCGCCGGACAGAAAATGGATCGGTTTGTCCCGGAGGACAATCGGCCGGAAACCGAGACGATGATCCGGAAGGTAATGTCGGGCGAGGGTTTTACAGGAATTGAGACCCGGCGGTTCACCCAAAACGGGGACTGCATTCCGGTCAGTATCAGCGGGGCGGTGTACCAGGATCACGAAGGAAATTGCGTCGGCAGCGTGATCACCCTCCGGGACATCCGGGATCAAAAGGCGCTGGAGGCCCAATTCCTTCGAGCCCAAAGGATGGAATCCATCGGCACCCTTGCCGGAGGGATCGCCCATGATTTCAATAACCTACTGATGGGTATCCAGGGGCGCGCTTCGCTGATGCTGATGGGATCGGATCCGTCGCACCCCCACTTCGACCATCTGAAAGGCATCGAGGAATACGTAAAGTATGCCACCGATCTGACCCGACAGCTGCTGGGCTTTGCCCGGGGGGGCAAATACGAGGTGAGACCGACCCGTCTCAATGATATAATCCGGCAGAGTTCTGAAATGTTCGGCAGAACAAAGAAAGAGATCAATGTTTACTCGAAATTCGAACCGGATCTCTGGATCGTTGAGGTCGACCGGGGACAGATCGAACAGGTTCTGCTCAACCTGTTTGTAAACGCCTGGCAGGCCATGCCCGGCGGAGGGAATCTCTATCTGCAGACGGAAAATGTCCAGCTTTTGGATGTCGACACAAAACCATACGGACTGGAGCCCGGAAGGTATGTAAAGGTATCGGTTACCGATACCGGAAGCGGTATGGATGCGAAGGTCATGGAACGGATATTCGATCCTTTCTTCACCACCAAGGAGATGGGCCGGGGGACCGGTCTGGGGCTGGCCTCGGCCTACGGAATTGTCAAAAACCATCGCGGGATCATCACCGTGGCCAGTCAAAAGGGTGCCGGCACCACCTTTAACATCCATCTGCCGGTATCTGAAAAGCATTTATCGGATATGCCGACCAAACCCGAAGGCATCGCGGCAGGCTCGGGCGTCATTCTTATGGTGGACGATGAGGAGATGGTTGTCGAAGTGGGCAAGCTTATGCTGGAAACCCTCGGATTCACGGTACTGACAGCAAAAAGCGGGCCCGAAGCGCTTTCCCTCTTTGATAACGGCCGAAAAGACATCGGTCTGATCATTTTGGATATGATCATGCCGGGAATGAGCGGCGAGGAGGTTTTTGAGAGACTCAAGGCGAAAGATCCCGGGGTAAAAGTGTTGCTTTCCAGCGGTTACAGCATGGAAGGGCGTGCGTCAAAAATATTGGACCAGGGCTGCAACGGTTTCATCCAAAAACCGTTCAATCTCAGACAGCTCTCCCAAAAGATAAAAGAGATTCTGGATGCGTAAATTTTTTTTTAAATTGGGCTAAAGTTATTTTTCAGAATGCCGATCTTTAAACTGTGTCATAGCAGAATTGCTGAAGGGCAAACCTTCCGAAAGGCAGGGACGCAAAGTTTCCGGTCTAAGTTCGCCTCGGGCGGATACGACAGCGGGATTTCTAAGCAACGGAAAATGTATTCCTGTTATCCCTTTCGGAAACCGGTTTGATTGAAACCAACCATTGAAAGGACGACAAGGACCGTCCGGGATACAGGGAGGTAATGATGGAAACATCGATCCAGACAACCATTCAACAGCTGAATCCATATGTGAACCCATCTGCGAATCAAAAGAGATCCGCGGAAAAGGCCAACGAGGGGGCAGAGCAAAACAACAAACCTGCTGAAGTTCGGCGGCCGGAAACCGATGCCGGATCGGATAATACCGACCGGATCGAATTGTCCGCTTCCCGACTTGCGGTCAGTGAATCCAACCGTGCGGCATCGGAAGCCGACGTGGAGGATATCGATGCGATCGCGCGAAAGCTCCAGGAACTCAAAGCGTGGATGGATTCGGAATACGAATCGGCCCAGTTTGAAAAGATCCATCGGCTGAATCCGAGCGATCTTGTCGAGGTGCTGTCTTGACGCGGGTGGCCGGGATCCATTCCGGTAATCGATAGCAAACCGATCCGATACACGAGAAAGGATCCGCAGGTGCCTCTTTCGGGAGGAGGAACGGGTCCTTTCTCTGTAAAGACTATCCCATGGTCAGCAGAATCTCTGCCAGGCGCCGCCCCCTTTCAAATGCCGCGTTGAGGAGAGCCACTTCCTTTCGAACCGCTCCCCTGTCAAAGATGCCGGTGATGGAAAAATCTTCGATGACCTCGTAGCCCAGCGCGGTCAGCGGGTATCCCATCGCTTCCAGGGTAAATCCCGTTTCCCCCATTTCATCCTGTTCGGATACGCTGAAAACGACGGCTTTTCGCCCCTGATCGGCAAGTCGGCTCGAATATTTTCGCGGGCGATCTTCGGTGAATTCAAAAAACGGATAGAGGCGGTCGATAAACGCCTTGACCAACGCAGTGACATTGTAGTTGTGGGTCGGGGAGCCGAGGATCAGGCCGGTCGATTCGAGGATCTTGGGATACAGCAGATGCATGCCGTCGTACAGCCGGGTGCAGGTTTTATCCTTCCGGCACCGCTCGCAGCCGGTACACGGCTGGATCATAAACTCGCGCAGAAAGACCCTTTCGGCTTCAACACCCATTTCCTCCACCCCGCGCATGAGGCTTGCAAGAATGACATCGGTGTTGCCTCCGCCGCGAGGGCTGCCGCTGATGCAAAGAACTTTTTGTTTCATTTAAGTTCCATGTAAGCAAACCCCTGTCCGCCGATCAGTCCAACTGTCTATATAGAAAAAAATATCAACAATCAACCGCGGACTGAAATCCGCTTGCCCTCCTTTCATATGGCGTGTAGACTGGCCCGTATGCATACACCAAAACATGAGTCCCAGAGGAGATGCCATGTATTCCAGGTTGTTTTCAGAAATTGTCGTTGGGGGGGTGATGCTTAGGAACCGGTTGACCATGGCACCCACGTATCTGGGGTATGCCGGTGAAGGGGGTACGGTCAGCAGGATGCTGCTGGACCATTATCGGTTGATGGCCCAAAGCGGCGTAGCCATGGTGGTTGTGGAAAACAGTACGGTGGATTTTGCCGTGGGCAGCGGTTCCACGAGAACCATCCGTGCCGACAGCGATGCGTTTGTCGACGGATTGAAGCAGCTTGCGCAGGTCATCCAAAAAGAGGGAGCCCTGGCCTGCCTTCAGATCAATCATGCCGGCCGATTTGCGGCCGCCGCATCCGAACCGGTGGCCCCATCGGCAGTGGATACCTTTGGTAGAACCCCCAAGGCGCTGGACAAAGGGGGGATCGCACATATTCAAGAACAGTTTGCCGGGGCTGCGCTCCGGGCCAAAAGAGCCGGGTTCGATATGGTCGAACTTCACGGTGGAACCGGATATCTTTTGTCTGAGTTTTTGTCCCCCCGAACCAACAAGCGGAGCGATGCATACGGCGGAACGCTGGAAAATCGTCAGCGATTTGCTCTGGAGGTCCTGAAAAAAGTTAAAGCGGCGGTAGGGGATTTTCCCGTCGGCTATCGATTTCTCGCCGACGAGTGGCTTCCGGACGGTCTGACGCTCGCCGAATCGACCGAATTCGCCAAGTCCCAGGCTGATGCCGGCATTGCCTATATTTCCGTCATGGGCGGCACCTATGAATCTTTTTCATTGCCCGAAATCGTCCAAAGGTCTAAACAGCCCGCCTACATGCTGGATTTGGCCGCTGCGGTCAAAAGCAGGGTTGAGGTTCCGGTCATCTGCGCCGGGCGTTTTTCTTCGGGACAAGTCGCAGACAACGCCCTATTGGAAAGAAAGACCGATCTGATCGGCCTGGCCCGCGTTCTCTGGGCCGATCCGGAGTGGCCCAAAAAGGTTCGTTCGGGTAGAGAAACCGAGATCATCCCCTGCGATCCGAATTGCCCGGATGCATGCATGCAGATGGTGATGAAGGGCCGCCCGGCATTTTGCGTTCAGTGGCCGCCGGAAAAAACGAAAGCGTGGAAGGCGAAGTTCCTTTAGAAGAACCCGCAACGATGCGATGAATGTATTTTAGCCTCTATCCAAAGGTGTTTTTTCACCCCTTGGGTATCCCGGTTACACCAAAGTTTTTGTGGGGGGAAAGGATTGGTCGAATAGATTTTCCACTTCGCTTTCGACATGTTTCTGGAGGTCGCTGAATTTTTCAACCAGGTTTCGACCCAGCGGGGTGAGTTCGGAGCCGCCTCCGGACACCCCCCCGACCTGCCTGACGAGCAACGGTTCCCCGAGACGATCCTCGGTGTCCCTAATTTTTCCCCACACCGCACGGTAGCTCATCTTCAGCTCTTTGGCGGCGGCATTGATCGAACCCTGCCGGACCACGGCATCGAGAATTTCAAGGCGTCCCTCGCCAAAGATCGTTTTACCTTCGGTGTCTTCGATCCATATCTTGGACCGGATCCGGAATTTTCTGCGCTTTGACGTGCTGTTCATGGCGGCTCCCTTCATTTAACCGGTTTAAAATAGATCCTGTTTTAAAGCATTTCAACCCATTTCAGACCGGTCGTTATATTTGTCTTGACACAACGCACCGGCTTCATTTAATAAAAGACTTCGATATTCATATTTACGCCCAACGTAAAACTATAAAAATACAGTAAATTCAATAATATTTTTTTAATGTATCTTCAAACGATATCAACGGTAAACAGCTGCCGCCTGAAGCGGCATGCGCTGGCGCGATACAACGAGCGCCTGGATACCTGTTTTCCGTGGCAACTCAACGAGACCCTCATTGAACAGAAGCTCGATGCGTTGGAGCGCATCGGCGCCTCGGGTCGGCTCTATGTTTTGGTGCTGGCCAGAATCGCAGAACTGGCGCTCTATTGCGCCGGAGCTTACGCCGACAACGGTGAATTCGGCGCAGTCGGGGATCTTTTGTTCAATCCGCGGCTGACTTTCATCCATTTGAAGGGAGCCGACAGGCCGGTGCCGAAAAAACGACACGGTGCACTGACCGATCATTTCAGCGTCGATTCCCATATGCGTACGGATCTTATCGGCTGGGTCAAGAGAAACGTTACCCTGGAGGTCAAAAAACCTCCCTTGCTGGCCTACCTTCATGGCTGTCTGGAGGACTCCGGGCACATATCCAAAGGATACCTGAACGGGATGATCGAAAGGATGAACCGGGTTGCCGAGGTTGTCGGCTTTCTCGCCGCATACCGAGTATCGGGAAGCGAAGCGCTTTATCGGCGTATCCAATGGGTTGCGCCGGCCGAACAGACATTTATCCGGGAAAACCTGTGCAATTTCGATTTGGATACATTTTTCGAACTGGGCGATGAGTTTCGGAAACTCGCTGAAAACCCGAGCCTTTCAAATCGATTTCTTTCTTCGAGGTCCACCCGGATTTCGGGTGCGGATGAAATCCGGCGGGGACCTGTTTCCCAGGCTTTTCCGCTGGCCGGGCTCGGCGGTTTTCCCAATTAGTATTCATCTGGAAACACCCTTTCGGTTCCTTCATCCTGCCGAAGTTCCGCATGTGGTGGAATCGTTTCGGGTCGGGGCGAAGGGTATACAACAGTGCGGTGAATTCTCAACACACATCACAAAGGAGGCGTTCGATGAAAAAACGGGTACTCATTTTAATCTCGGCGATGGTCGTGCTGTGGACCTTTTGTTCAATGTCCATGGCCCAAGAAAAGGTTTTGAAGATGTCCACCACCACCTCCACCGAAAACTCGGGACTTTTGAAGGTGCTTTTACCGGAATTGCTGAAAGACACCGGCATTTCGGTGAAAGTATTCGCCAAGGGTACCGGTGCGGCGATTCGTGACGGCATCGATGGAAATGTGGATATCATTTTTGTTCATGCCAAGGACAGGGAGGAGAAATTTGTAGCAGATGGGTACGGGGCGTACCGGCTTGCGGTCATGCACAATGACTTTGTCATCCTGGGGCCGAAGTCCGATCCCGCGAAAATCGGAAAAGGAAAGGATGCCGCCGCCGCACTCAAAAAAATTGTGGAAGCGAAAGCCCCTTTTGTGTCCCGTGGCGACGACAGCGGCACACACACAAAGGAACAAGAACTCTGGAAGGCCACCGGTCTCGAGTTGAAAACGGAAACAACGGAAATTGTCAGGGACGGAAAAAAGGCCACGCTGAAATTTGTGTCCCCCGGAGGCCTTGGACAGTGGTATTTTTCCATCGGGCAGGGCATGGGCAAGACACTGACCTTTGCGGAAGAAAAGCAAGGGTATACCCTGACCGACCGGGGAACCTTTCTGAAGTATAAATTCGGCCGGCAGCAGGGTCTGGACCTGGAGATTCTGTGTGAAGGCGACCCCCGGCTTTTCAACCCATACGGCATCATTCCCGTCAACCCCAAAAAATTTTCCCATGTCAAATTCGATTGGGCCGATCAGTTCGCCAAGTGGCTGGTGTCCAAAAAGGTCCAGGCAATGATCGCAAACTATACCATCGAAGGAAAACAGGCATTCTTTCCCGATGCCATCCCGGATGCGAAGTAAGGAGTGCAACGATGAAAACACCGCGTAGCGCGATCATGATGCAGTGGGCATTGATTCCTGCGATTCTGCTTGTATTCGGAGGTTCCCTTGTATTCGGCCAGGACTGTACCGAAACCTACGGGAGCGGTTCAACCGTCGTTAAGTTGGCAACCGGAAGCCCCGGTGAGCTGGGGGTGTTGAAGGTGCTTGCCGACGCGTTCAACAAGAAGCACGGAACCCGCATGTGCTGGATAAAGGCCGGATCTGGCGCTTCGTTGAAACTGCTGAAAGAAAAAAAGGTGGACATCATCATGGTGCATGCCCCGGCCGCAGAGAAAAAAGCGGTGCAAGAGGGCTGGGCAGTCAAGCGGCACTTGATCGGATCGAACGAATTTTACATCGTCGGCCCTGCTGAAGACCCCGCCGGCATTGCCGAAGCCAAAAGCGCCGCTGACGCCTATGCCAAGATCGCAAAAGCGAACGCGAAGTTTTTTTCACGGGGGGATAAATCCGGTACCCATCAAAAAGAGATGGCCGTTTGGAAACAGACCGGGATAGAACCCTCGGGAGCGTGGTATGTCGTTACCCAAACCTTTATGATGGCCACCTTGAAGCTGGCAGATGCCCAGAGGGGATATTTCATGACCGACAGCAGCACCTGGGTGGCTGCCAAAAAAGAGATGGGCAATCTTAAGATTCTTTTTCGCGGCGATCCGTTTCTGATCAATACTTACCATACCTTGTGCCAGCCCGAAGGCGCCACCGTTGGCCAGCCCCTTGCATCCCTATTCGTCGATTTCGTTGTTTCGGAGGAAGGGCAACGCCTGATCCGCGGTTACGGGGCAAAGGAATACGGGGAAGGCCTATACAACGATGCGGCTTATGCAAAAAAGTACGATCACTGACGTTGTCGATAAGAACACGTAGGCTTCTTAAACAAGAGGGGGCACCAGCCCCCTCTTGTTTTACCGCCGAACCATTCACAACCTTCTAACCAAAATCGAGAAGGAGACGGCCATGAGGGGAATGAAATGGATTTCGCCGGTTTGTGTTGTTTTGTTGCCTTTTTTTCGGAACCGCATTTTCCGCGTACCACCATGGCGGGGATACCGATTCCGACACCTTTCGGGCGGTTTATCAGGATACGGTGGGGACAAAGATAGACAGCTGTGCGACCTGCCATAGCGGAGGCTCCTATATCAACAAACAGGGGAAAACAGTTACCCTGGGAAGTTGCCAGGGGTGCCATTACAAGTATGGCTATGATTCAAGCGGCGATATCGATGCAACGATGAATACCTACGGAAGGGATTACAGGGGTGCCGGGAGAAATGCCGGCGCCCTGGGAGCGATTGCCGCTTGGGACTCGGATGGCGACGGGTTTACCAATGCCGAAGAAATCGTCGCTCTGCGCTTTCCGGGGAATGCCGATGGCGACCCGACTAAAGTTTCGGCGCCCTATAGGGTGTTTACACGGGATGAGCTGGAAAACCTGTCTTCTCACACGCAGTTTCAGTTGATGAACACCCATTAATCGGGCGACTCTTATGCCGATTATTCCGGTGTGCCGGTCGGTGATCTCTTGGATGTGTCGGGTATACTCCCCTCGGCCAGTAGCATTAAGGTCTATTCCCCCGACGGGTGGTCTCAGTACCATCCTCTGGATCCGGATCCGGACCCTCTCTTTTATCACGTTTACGGACCCTATCCCGATGCCGTCTTTAATTTTGACGATTCTGAAAAAATCCGATATATCCTTTCCACGATCGGTTGAAATCCCGTGAAAAAGGAGCCCACAATGACCCCCCGTCTTGAAATCATGGATTCGGATGTATTGGTGATCGGAAGCGGCATCGCCGGGCTGGTGGCCGCGTGGACCGTTGCACGGGCCGGCAAGGTGCCGCTGCTGGTATCCAAGGCTCCTTTGGGAAAGGCGAACAACACGACCCTTGCCGGCGGTGGATTCACCTTTGCCACCGGTGCGTTCGATGCACGGTCCCATTTTGAAAAGACCCTCAAGGCCGGGCGCATGATCAACGACCCCCGGCTGGTGGAGCGCTTCATCCAACAGGCCCCCGCCCAATTTGAGCTGCTCCGGCAGGCCGGTCTTTCCGGCAACGCCCTCAAGACGGGGTTCAGCTGCAGATCCACCGCATTGATCGGGGGGCCCGATTTAACCGCCCTGCTGGTTGATCTGTGCCGAAAGGCCGGGGTGGGAAGCGCGGAGAATGTGATGATCACCGACTTGATTTGCATTTCGGATCGCTGCTGCGGGGCTATCGGGTTTCAAAAGCGGACCGGCCGGTTTTTCGGATTTCGCGCCAAAGCGGTCCTGCTGGCAACGGGGGGTGCGGGCGCTATCTATGAACCGAGCGACAATGCGCCCGGTGCCATGGGAGACGGCTATGCGCTCGCGCTCAGAGCCGGCCTCGAACTGATGGATATGGAGTTTGTGCAGTTTTACCCTTTGGTCCATCCGGTTTCGGAACGCGGCGGGCGGATGGTGCTGCCCCCGTTTTTTGCCGATCTGGGCCGGATTCTCAACCGCCAGGGGGAAGACATCAAAGAGAAATATGCGCTTTTTGAGCGGCCGATCGCAACGGTGGCAAGAGACCGGCTGGCCCAGGCCATTTTCATGGAGTTGTCCCAGGGAAACGGGGTGGACGGGGCCTTGCTGCTGGATCTTCGAAAAGCCGACGAAAGCAAAATGCCGCTCAGTGAAGATTTAAAAAACCGTTACAGAAAGATGCTCTCCTATGATACCCAGCCGGTCAAGATCATCACCGCATGCCATCACACCATGGGGGGGATCCCCATCGATGCCGGGGGGCGAACAGGGATCGATGGGCTTTTCGCCGCCGGAGAGGTGACCGGGGCGATTCACGGGGCCAACCGGATGGGCGGAAATGCGTTGTCCGAAGGGCTCGTCTTCGGTGAGGTATGCGCCCAATCCGCCTGTGAATTTTCGGATCGCAACGACCTTGCCGGGGGATTCGAAACGGCTGCAACCGAGACCGCGGGAAAACGGTCCGGATGTTTAACCGGCACCGGCGCTCACACCGCCTCGGGCATCACCGCATTGACAAAGCAGCTGAAACGGTTGCTGTGGGAAAAGGTCGGAATCGTTCGGGAGGCATCGGAAATGAGATCGGCCGTTTCTGCAATCGATGCGCTTTTCGACGCACTTGCCGCTCAACGGGCGGAAAACCCGATGACCCTGGCCAAAGTCTTTGAGTGCGAAAACGCGGCGCTCACGGGCAAAGCCGTTGCGCTTTCGGCCCTCGAGCGGACCGAAAGCCGGGGGGCGCATTTTCGGAAAGACTTCCCCGGAGAGGATACAAAATGGCTGAAACATATCTGCGTCAGATGGGAAAACGACACGCTGGGCATCGGTCGAATCCTTCCGATTGGGGGGTAATCCCTTTACGAAACCGTCTCAAGTCGGGGTCAACCCGAGAATGGTGAATTGAGGACGGCCCATGGATCTGCCCTTGCGTGTGAGACTGCTGGGCGCCTTTGTCGGGGTGGTTGTGCTTTCCGGCGCCCTGACGATTCTTGCCGGAAGTTTTCTCATCAACCGGATGGTCATTTCGGAGGCCGAGCGCCGGGTCGTTTTGGGGTTGAAAACCGCTCGCGCGATGTGGGAGCGGCGTCTCGACGAGGCGCTCAAGGCGTGCCTGGTGATGGCCGAGGGCGAGATCGGCAGGCAGTTGTCGAATCCCCATGGGATCGATCCCAAGCGGATGGATGAACTCGGGGGTAAACTGGGGTATGATTTCCTGCATATTCTGGACGGCCGGGGCCTGGTTCTTGCCACTGCATACGGGGATATTCAGGGAAGGCTAGCAACCGGCAGCCCGGTGATCTCCCGCGTCCTTTCAGAACGAAGGCCAGCCGCAGGCCTTTCTCTGCTTCCTCTGGAAGCCCTGACCCTCCGGGACGATGCGCTGGCCGAACGCACCCGGATTCGTGTACTGCCCACCCCCCATGCAAAACCCGGCGGAGTGCAGGAAATCACGTCGGCCATGGTGCTTGAGGCGGCCGCTCCCATTATCGGCGACAGCGGGCAGGTCATCGGTATCGTCCGGCTGGGGACCGTGATCAACCAGAATTTTGAATTCGTTGATTTTGTGAGGGAAAACGTCTTTACCGACGCCATATACGATGGAAAGAACCTGGGCACCGTGACCATATTCCAGGGCGACGTTCGCATCACGACCAATGTCATCGGCCCCGAAGGGCATCGCGCGATCGGCACCCGCGTATCCTCTGAGGTTTACGATCAGGTTTTGGGTGAAGGAAAGATGTGGAAAGGCCCGGCCTTTGTGGTCGACAGCTGGTACATTTCCGCCTACGAACCCTTGCGCAACATCAAACAGGACATCGTGGGCATGTTGTACGTGGGGGTCCTGAAAAAGCGGTATGACGACATGCGCAGGCAGGCGATGAGCCTTTTTATCGCGGTGGCCGCGTTTGCCTTCATCTGCGCGGTTTGCCTTTCGCTCTGGTTGAGTTCGCGTCTGGCCCGGCCCCTGACCGAGCTGACCCGGGGGGCGGACGAGGTCGCGCGGGGAAATCTCGACTATCATCTGGTTCGCTCGGCGCCGGCCCAACGGGATGAGATTCACCGTCTGACCGGCGCATTCAACCAGATGGTCAGCGCGCTCAAGGAGCGAGACGCCCAGTTGCAGCGAAGCCGGAATGATCTCCAGCATACCGCCGAAGAGCTGAAAGGCTGGGTCCAGAATTACCTGGATGCCCTGGAATTCATCACCCACGAGCTTAAAAACCAGATTGCCGCAATGAAAATCAATCTTCTCGCCGTGCACGACGGGTACATCGGCAAAATCAGCGAGGATCAGAAAGCGGCGCTCGACGACGTTGCCAAAGCCATCGGCAGGGCCGAAGAGATGATATTGAACTATCTGAATCTTTCGCGAATAGAAAAAGGAGAATTGCAGCTGCGCGCCCGGCCCGTGCACATCGAATCGGACGTGATTCGCCCCGTGCTCAGCAATTTTCGAGGCCGCCTCGATGCCAAGGGGATGCGGGCGGAGGTGCTTTTTGAAGACGATCTGCTCGCCCAGGCCGATCCTTCGCTTCTCGAAATCGTCTATGAAAACCTGCTCGGCAATGCGATCCAGTACGGCCGATCGGGGGGAGCGGTGAAGTTGTCGGGAAGGCGGGTCCAGGACAGGGTCGAGCTGCACGTCTGGAATGAAGGGCCGGGGGTTGCCCCCGACCAGGTCGACAAATTGTTCAGAAAATTTTCACGCCTGCAGACTGCCGAAGCCTTGCACCCGGGAAGGGGTACCGGATTGGGGTTGTTTATCACCCGGGAAATCATCCGCCGCCATCACGGGGACATCCGGGTGGAAAGCGAATGCAACCGGTGGATCGATTTTGTTTTCGATCTGCCCCTGCCGGGCACGCCGACGGAAAATGATCCCGGTTGATCCGGGGGTTAGGGAAAATTCACATCCATTCGGGCAGGTTGCCATGATGACCGTTGCGGATGCAGATAATTTGAAAAGCGCGGAGCCTTCCAAAATCCTTGTGGTGGATGATGAGGCCGGGATCCGGCGGGGGTGTGATCGGGTGCTTCGCTCGCAAGGCTACCGGGTCCTGATGGCCGAGACCGGGGAGGCGGGGCTGGAAATTTTGCGCAGCCAGCCGGATATCGACCTGGTACTGGTCGACTTGCGGATGCCGGGGATCAGCGGGTTCGATTTTCTTCTCCAGGCCAGGGAGATCGCAACGGAAACCGTCTTTGTCATGATAACGGCGTATGCCACGATTGAATCCGCAGTGGAAGCCACCAAGCGGGGCGCCTACGATTTTATCGCCAAGCCCTTTGTTCCCGACGCGCTGTTGCGTCTGGTCGATCGTGCCCTGGAGCGGGTCCGCCTGATCCGTGAGCGAAACCGCCTCGAGGGTGAGCGCCGGATGCGGATGCTCGAACTGGTGACGGAAAAGAGCCAGTTTCGCACCGTTATCGACTGCATGACCGACGGGGTTGTGGTCTGCAACGCCGAACAGATTCTGGTTCTATTCAATCCTGCAGCCCGCAGGCTTTTCCCCTCTCTTAATTCCCTCCAGACCCCTGGGGGGGTCGACGGGATATTGAATTGCCAAGAGTTGATACGCATGATTGCCGATGCTTCGATCCGTCAAAAGCGCCTGTCCAACGAGATCAAACTCGGTCCCGAGCCCAACCCGACATGGGTGCTTGCCAATGTGGCGCCGGTGGTCGATGCGGCGTCTCGCCGGTTTTTGGGTACCGTATCCGTATTGCGGGATATTACCGAGGCCAAGCGGGCGGCCCAGGTCAAATCCCAGTTCATGAACCTGGTTGCGCATGAACTGCGCGCGCCGCTGTCGGCCGTCGACGGGTTCCTGTCGGTGATCGAGGGCGGATATGTCCAGGATGGGGAAAAACAGCACCAGCTCATCTTGCGATCCAGACAACGCATCCAAGCGTTGGTCGATCTTGTCGGCGACCTGTTGAACATGGCCCGGATGGAAGAAGGGACCGTACGAAGGGAAATCGCGCCCCGGAGAATCGATGCGGTATTAAACGAGGTCAGGGACCTTTTGCAGCCGCTTGCCGATCGGGACCGGATCGTCGTTGAGGTGCGCATCCCAGGTGACCTGCCCGAGGTGAATGCCGATCGGGAAGAGTTGATGCGGGTGTTTACCAACCTGGTGGGCAACGCCATCAAGTATAACCGGCCGGGGGGGCGGGTGCGTATTTCCGGAGAACAGACAGGGCCTTACGTTCGGGTAGCTGTGGCGGATACGGGGATCGGCATGCGCAAAGAAACCCTCGACCGGCTTTTCTCCGAATTTTTTCGAGAAAAAAGGGAAGAGACCAGCCTTATCAATGGTACCGGGCTTGGGCTGAGCATCGTCAAACGGATCGTCGATTTCTATCACGGCCGTATCGAGGTTGAAAGCGAACTTGGAAAGGGTTCGACCTTTGTGGTATGGATTCCGCATCAGCAGCTGGCTTGATGGGTGAATCGAACCCCATTTGCCGATCCTGTCTTTTTGTGCACCCCACGGCCGGGGAAAAAAGGAAAAGGGGGCGCATGATCGAAACGATTCAATTCAAGATCCTTCAGCTTCCGATGACCGCCCGCCAGGTCAAGGCGGCGCTTTTACCCTTCTAAAACCGCTCGATCAGCTTGTCGATCAGATAGGTGCTTTCCCGGAGCGCCTGCTCGCTGAAGGATCCGAACCATGCGGCGATTTTTTTGAACTCCTCACAAAAAAGCGCCTTGTCCCCCGATTCGATCAGGTGCCGGTTATCGGTGATGGATGCCAGATAATCGTTGAGGAGATTTCGCCGATCGGCCGAGGCCAGGATGATTTCCGCATACAGCGACGGGTCCTGGGCAAAGAGTCGACCCACCATGCCGAGTTCCAGGCGGTAGATCGGACTTGAGAACTCCAGCGTACGGTGCAGGTCGATCCGTTTTCGAGCGATGAACTGGCCGAAGGCAAAGGTGGCAAAATGCCGCAAGGTCTGCACAATGCCCATGATGTCGTCATGTTCCCGTGCGCCGGCCTTGACCACCACGGCCCCCCATGCGGTGAGCTGGTCCATCAGCCATTGGCAAGCGCCGGGGTTTCTTCCCGGTACCCATACGACGGTCTGTTTGTCCAGGGTAGAGGTGCTGGGCCCGAACAGCGGGTGCAAGCCGACCACAGGCCCGGTGTGCGCGGCGAGCATCGCTTCAAGGGGCGCCTGCTTTACGCTGGTGATATCCGCGAGAATCGCCCCGGGGGGGAGGTTGGGGCCGAGCTTTGCGGCCACTTCGGCCGTCACATCGATGGGAACACCGATCAGCGCCAGGTCGATTCCCCGGCAAAGGGACCGGACCTCGGGCCAGTCCTCCCGATCCAGAATGCGCACCCGGTAGCCGGCGCCTTCAAACCACCGCTGAAAATACCTCCCCATGCTGCCCTTGCCCCCGACCAGCAGTACGGCGGCATCGGGCCGGACAGCCTTTCGGGCCAGCCCGGTAGCCTGCTCCACCCGCGAGTAGCGTAAAATGAGACGGAAGACCTCCTCGATATAGTCCGGCCGTAAACCGGCCGACTGCCCCCGGCTGCGTCGATCGGAAATGAGATCTTCTTCCCGGGCCGGGTGGTACACGGGAAGGTTGTGGGACTTTTTCAGCGCGAGCACCGCTTCGATTTCTTTTTGGCGTTTTGCCAGCAGGGATACGATGTCCCGGTCCACGCTGTCGATTCGATCGCGAAGCGCAGAGAGCCGCTGGGCAAGTTCATCGGAAAGATCCTCCGGAGGAGACGATTCGGTGGATGTCGTCGGGTCGATTCTTTTCATGCGGTTTCATCTCGGGCCCACTGATTGCGCGTCCATCGGCCAATCAGGTGTTATATTTGCATCGCCGTTGCGCTGCCGAGTGTGTTCTATAGCATTTACCGACGGCCCTTCGCAAGGGGGGCTGCTTGGACAACCGGAGCCGGGGCCGGCGTTGGACTTTCTTTTTTTGGCCCTTTTCCGATTCCGAATAGAATCCTCGAATCCTTGCCCCCCCGTTGCTGCCCCTTTTTGGGGCCAGGCAGGTTACCGTGAATCCTGAGGGGGCCGGTCCGTGCCCAGAACCTCGTAGGATTTTGTGTTTTTTGCGATCAGTTTGCGGAAGAAGGCTGGGTAGGTGTGAAGGTTTTTCACCAAAAAAGGCATGGCAAGCTTTTGAACCATCTGGCGCACCGAAAGCTCACCCGCGCCCAGCACCCGGATATAGTCGTCCAAAAAAGGGGTGAAAAGATCCGATTCCGTCCGTCCCTTCATGGCTTCAAAACAGACATGCGAGAGATACAGGAGGATCACATTGTCCTGAAAGGGTTTGGGGATTCCTGAAACCGGACCAACCGACGGATGGTTTTGAAATTCGATGCTCTGCCAGATCCGCCCCGGCAGGTTCCAGTGTTTCAGCAGCAAGGCTCCGACCGCCCCCCCGTCGATGGAATCGATGAGTATTTCGATTTTCGGGTTCTGTTTTTTGAGCAAATGCTTTACGCTTTCGCCCAGATCGTGCAGCAGCCCGATGGTGGAAACCTCAGCGGGTTTGCCCATGTGGCCGGAAAACGAGAGCGCAAATGCGATCCGCGATATGCAGATCGAGTGGGAGAGGATTTCTCTGAATCTGGAAAGGTTCGGCATCGTCTGACGGATCCCTTCGGCCAGCACGAGTTGGTACAGCTCATTGAATCCGAGCAGAATCACCGCATGATTGATATCGGAGATGTGTTTGCTGAAACCGTAATACGGGGAGTTGACCGTTTTGAGTACCCCGGCCGCCAGGGAGGGATCCTGTTTGACCATATCGGATACATCTTTTGTGGAAATTTCATCATTCATCAGGCCTGCGGCCAGGGTGCCGGTAAAGGCCGGGAGCTTTGGAATTTTTTTCAGGACCCCCAGAATCAGATCGGATTTTTCATAGTCCTTTTTGAATGCGGCGAGCATGGCGGGCAGGTAAGCCTGAAACTGCTTTTTGCGGCGGAGCCAATCGGATTCGGCTTCCAGAAGCCCTGAAACGACCCGCTCCTCGAATCGAAACCGTTGCTTGTAAAAGTAGAGTTGAATCGCCGGATCGAAGGATTCGAATACGGTCGAAGAGAAGGCCAACGCGGTGGAGGGTAGGGTTGCCGACACGCTCATCCGGCAGGGATCGCCGGGGAAAAAGACGACGGCATCCCCGCCCTTTTCACGGCGCAGCCGGGTGATCTCTTTGTCGGCTTCACCGACTTTTTGAACGATCTTAAGCTCCCCTTCGAGAAAAAGATGGACCTTCGCGTCCTGGCCCCCTCCCCGAATCAGTGCATCTCCCGGCGCCAATCGGTTGACGTCGGCAAGACTGTAAAGGTTTCGAAGTTCTTTTTCGCTCAGTTCCCGGTCCTGTGCGGCAGCCTGTGACGGTTTCATCCCCAGATCCCCGTTGCCTTATCTTTTGGAGCCGCAGAAAGACGCAGATAGCCGTCGAAACGCCGTCTGCGCATGGTTTCCGTAAATCAGCGGCCGATTCAATCTTAATATCGGTCACAGCGGGCAAAAAGATGAGGATACCCCCGGCGATCTACCGCATCAGAGGATCTCTTCCAGGATCTGCACGGCGTCCGATACAAAGACGGGGCAGAGGGTTTTAAACAGATTTTTTTCTTGGGCCGATGCCGTTCCTTCAGGGGTGCTGATGTCCACCCCCAGCAACTCGTTGCAGATGATGGATCCGTTTCGGTGGGTGAATCGCTCGAAGAATTCATGGGATTTGCGGTAGGTGACCCCCTTGGCCTCGGTATCCGCGATGTGGGCCCTGCCGTACCGCAGCCCGATGACCATCAATGCGCCCGTCACGGCCCCGCAGGTACGGGCCCTGCGGGCCATACCGCCCCCGAATGCCGTCGCCAGCTTCAAGGCAAGATCCCGGTCGAGTCCGAACTGCTCGGCAAATACCGACAATACCGCCTGGGAGCAGACAAACCCGCTTTTGAAACATTCCCTCCCCGCTTCTTTCCTGTCCATTTCCTATCCCCCCATTTTTTCTCCGGGCCTCGATGTCCCGGCGGCCGCACCGTTCAATTTTAAAACCCATCGATTCATGCTTCTGTTCACGACGCTTCCAGCGCCACCTGGATGGCACCTTTCAGAATGTCGATCATCTGATCGATCTCATCGCGGGTAACGGTCAGCGCCGGCATAAACCGCAAGGTGTCGGGCCGGGGGGAATTGAGCAGCAGTCCATTTTCCATCGCCGCTTCGGTTGTTTTTTTTGCAACATCCCCCTTTACGGCCAGGGCCTGGAGCAGCCCCTTGCCCCGGACCTCCCCGAAGCCGAAGGTTCCGGAAAGCGCTGCCAACCGGTCGCAAAGATATCGGCCGGTTTCGGATACGGTTTCCAGAAAGCCGGGCTTGATGAGTTCTTCGAAAACAGCGCAGCCGATTGCGGTCATCAGGGAACTGCCGTTGAAGGTTCCCCCCTGGTCTCCGGGCTGAAAACAGCAGACATCCGCCTTGGCCACCAGAGCGGCAAGGGGAACGCCGCCGCCAAGCCCCTTGCCCAACGTCATGATATCCGGTTCGACCCCGGAATGCTGGTATCCGAACAGACGACCGGTGCGACCCATCCCCGTCTGGATTTCATCGAGGATCAGCAGGAGCCCCTCCTGCCGGGTCAGTTCTCTGAGGGCTTGAAGGAACTCATCCGTCGCATCGTAGACCCCGGCCTCGCCCTGGATCGGCTCCAGCATCACCGCAACGGTCTTTTCGGACACCGTTGCCTTGACCGCATCCAGATCATTCAGGGGCACTTTGGGAAACCCCGGGGGTTTGGGTTCGAAAAGATCCTTCCACTCCGTCTTACCGGATGCGGCCATGGTGGTCAGGGTCCTTCCGTGAAACGCGTGATCCATGGTGATGATTTCATAGGCGCCCTTGCGGTTGATCTTTCCCCATTTTCGTGCGAGCTTCACCGCGCCCTCGTTTGCCTCCGCCCCGCTGTTTGCAAAAAACACGCGGTCCAGACAGCTGTGCCCGGTGATCAGGTCCGCCAGCCGTATCATGGTTTCGTTGTAATACGCCGGGCTGCAGTTGATCAGACGGGAGGCCTGCTTTTCGATGGCCTCACACAGGACCCGGGGGGAGTGGCCAAGGCAGTTGACCGCCCAGCCCTGAACGAAATCAAGGTACTTCTTGCCGGTGTGATCCCATAGCCAGGAGCCTTTGCCCTGGACAAAGACGATGGGCGGACGGGTCGTAATCTCCATCAGGGAGTCGAATGAAAACGCTGTGTTCGACATGGATCGATTTCCTTTCTATCCATTTTTGGGGTTTGGGTGCGGAGTTGCCGGAATATTTTCACGGATACAATTCTTCGGTTCTCGATAGTCGATGCCCCATATCCGATTCTCAATGGGATCCGCCTATGCCCCGATGTGCGCCGCGATCCGTTTGAGGAATCGCTCGGTTCCGAACCCCGGGTCGCTGTGGGCCGCGTATTCGATGGTCACATGCGCGTACCGCTCATAGAGGCGTTCCCGGCTGTAGATAAGCTGCGGGTAGCACCGGGCCAGGGCGTGTGCATCGGTTTCCCCCGGGTTTTTTCTAAAATACCCTCTCCACAGCACCGGCCGTCGGTTCTCCAGATACGCGGCCAGCATCTGCTCCTGAATCTGCGGCGGGGTTTCCAGGTGAACGACGGTGGTCAACCGGCGCATGTCGTCCAGCATCTCCGCACCCGTATAAATCACGCTTCCGGTGGTGTCTACAATATACCTTCCGGACGGATCCTGGGCGTGGTTTCGGATGATGTCGAAGATCTCTGAAAGAACGCTGATTTCAAGATCCAGATACGCCGATTCCCTGCGTTCATACCCCGGATCGTTGGGAAACCCCATCCATTCGCCGACGCTCATCGCCCGTCCATCCGGACGGCTCAGTCGATCGGAAAGTTTTTTTTCGATCAAATCATCACAATAAAATGCCGTGAGCCCATGGGCCGACAGCTGCTGGGTCCAATGGGATTTTCCGGCTCCCGACATTCCGATCAGAGAGATTCGCATGGCAAACGCACTCAGCCTGTATGGGTTCTCATTGCCTTTCAACCGCGGGTTCCGGGTAGGGGGCGAATAATTGTTCGCCCCCTACATTCCGGTATTCGCACCGACATTCGCCCCTGCATTCGCCCCACATCCCTATCAGATTCGCTAAAATGCATCAAGATCATATGCGTTCACCCCGGAGGATCTCAATAAAACCGGTTGACAGGGAAAAATCCGGCAGTGTAGAACCATCATTCCTTTGGGTGACGATGTCGGTTAAGGTCGGCCGATACCGGGGTTTTTAGCGGGGCGATCCCCAGGAATCGGACCATACAGGTACCCACCCCACAGAAAGGAATCACCGCCCGATGCATACACCACCCAACGTCATCGAACAGTTCGTCACGCTGGCTTCCATAAACAGCCCTTCCCGGGAGGAAGGGGCGGTGGCTGAATACCTGGTTTCCCGGCTCAAGGAAATCGGAGCCGACGACGTCCGGACCGATGACAGCGCCGAAAAAACCGGAAGCGATACGGGAAATGTCCTTGCAGCCTTTTCCGGAACCGCAAGGAACGCCCCGCGTATTCTTCTCTGCTCGCATATGGATACCATCGGGGAAACCGAGGGGATGCGACCGGTTTTGCGCAACGGGTGCATTTACAGCAACGGAAAGACGGTATTGGGAGCGGATGACAAAGCGGGAATCGCCGTGATCCTGTGCGCCATTCAGGCGTTACAGTCACAAAACATTCCTTTCGGGGATCTGCAGGTCGTATTCACGGTTCAGGAGGAGGTCGGATTGATCGGTGCAAAGAACCTGGATACCGAACTGAAGGCCGATTTCGGGTTCATCCTGGATGGCGACGGTCCGGTGGGAACCATCATCCATCGGTTGAGCGCCAAGGTGAATCTGGACCTGGTGATGACGGGAAAGGCCGCACATGCCGGCATATGCCCGGAGGAAGGGGTCAATGCCGTCGTGGCAGCCGCGACGGCGATTTCGCAACTGCAATCCGGGCGGATCGACCCCGAGACCACATCGAATTTCGGGAAGATCAGCGGGGGGAAGGCGCGCAACATGGTGCCCGATCGCGCGGAAATAACCGCCGAAGTTCGAAGCCTCAACCCGGCCAAACTGGATCGCGAAGTCAAAGCGGTGCTGGAGACCTTCCGCAAGGTCTCGGAAGCGTTCAATGCACCCCTCACCGTCAGGCAGGAGACCAGCTACCGGTCCTTTACCATTTCCGAGCGTCATCCTGCGGTGGATCTTGCCCTTCGGGCGGCTCCAAAGATCGGCATCGCGCCCTGTCTTGCCTCCACCGGCGGGGGGCTGGATGCCAATGTTTTCAACGAGCGGGGATTGACCTGCGTCGGTCTGGGGCTCGGCATCGAAAATGCGCATTCCCCCCAAGAGTATATCCCCACCGCCCAGCTGGAGGCCGGGGTTCGGTTCCTGGTCGCAATCTTGTCGGCGGCCTGCGATTCAATCGGAAAAGACTGATCCGCGAAGGGGCGAGCAATGGTTTCGACGCCCTGGGATGACGGCAACTTGAGGATCTTCTTTTCCTGTTGCTTAAGGTTGACCCGAAGGCGTTGCGAGCGCGGCGCGGATGAAGCCGAGGTAGGCGTTCGCCCCCTGGATCAAATCTTCCACCCGCATGATTTCATTGTCCGAATGCCATTCGGTGATTTCGCCGGGTCCCCACATGGTCGACTCGCAGCCCTTTAGGGAAAGAAACCCTGCGTCCAGGCACCCGTGGCTGCAAAAAAACCGAGGGGCTTCCAGCCCCGCGTGCCGGCATCCTTGCTGAATGGTCCGGACCAACCGGCCCTCCCGGTCGATTTGATTGGGATACATGAACGGCCCCTTTCCGATCTCAACCCTGCAAGGGCCGAAATTCCGCAATGCGTCTTGAATCTGCATAAACGCGTCATCCGGATTCTGCCCGGGCAGCAGCCGGCGGTCATAGACCAGGTGCACTTCGCTTTGCACCGTGTGGGTCGCTTCGGGAAAACTGCGGATCGCGGTGGGGGTCAGGGTCGCTTTTCCCAGTTCGGGGTGAAACATTGAGCCGAGATCCAGCCCGTCCAGCAGGGTCAGGACCTCCTGTGCGCATCGGATGGCGTCGGTTCCCATCCAGGGGCTGCTGCTGTGACAGGCCTTGCCATAGAGGCTGATCTTTACGTCCAGCCGGCCCTTGTTCGCCAGGGCCACCTGCCGGCCGGTTCCGATCACGACAACCCCCAGCCGCGGTATGGCATCGAGGTCTCCGACGATGGCTTCGGCAGCGTCGTGCCGGCCGGTTTCACCGGCCGTGCTCACCGTAAACACCAGCCGGCCGTTCAATCCGCCCCCGATCATTGCGGCATAGGCTGCCGCCAGAGCGGCGACCAGCGCCCCCTTTTGTTCGGAAATCCCCCGCCCGCGAATGGCCGTCCCCGTGTCGGTTTCAATGAGTTCCCCGTCAAAGGGATTAGGCATGTTCGCGGCGGGATGGGTCATCGCATAGGCCATCAGAAGAATGCTGTTGGATGATGACCGGGTGCCGATCTCTGAGATCAGATTTCCCATACGATCCAGTCGATACGGGACGCCCAATTTTTCCACCACCGGGATGATGCAATCGGTGATGAATCCGAGAACCGAGGGATCGGCTTCAAAAAGATCCGTCTGGGGGCTCGGATACCGGACAAACCTCTGGGTCCATCGGATCAGATCGTCTTTGCTGACATAATCGGTGATGCAGGTCGTCATTGGAACCGTCCTCCTTGGGCATGAAAAACGTGTTGCGCCGGTATCTCCCGGCAAAAGGTCAAAAGAAAAAAGTCCAGACCGCCATAAAATAACAGGCGCATCCGGATTGCAAGTCAAAAACATCCCCGACACGATCGGTCCTGCCGGTGGATCTTGACGCTGCCCCGGCAATGGGCTAATAGTCTTTCAAACTGCGATGATATCCTCCGCAAAACGGATACGCCCGCAACAGTTTCGGTGCGATACCCTTCGGGACAGCGTCCGAATGCCGGTCCCAAGAACGGAGCAAATTGAAATGGATCAACCATCGGTTCTTCTCATCGATATCGAAAAGTGCACCGGCTGCAGGATTTGTGAAAATGTCTGTTCCTTATCCCATACCGGTTGCATCGATCCGGGCGAATCCAGAATCACGGTCGTCAAGGACGAGGAGGCGGGAATCGATATTCCCGTCGTCTGCATGCAGTGCGAACGGCCGCTCTGCATGGAGGTATGCCCTTCGGGGGCGCTGGGACGGGACCCGGATACCGGTGGGGTCACGATCGACCCCTATCGCTGCATCGGGTGCCGGATGTGCGTCATGGCCTGTCCGGTGGGGGGCATAACGGTCACCAAAGAAAAACAGGTGAAAAAATGCGATCTGTGCGGAGGGGACCCGTACTGTGCCAAATTCTGTCCCACCGGTGCCATCGTCTACCAAAAGGCGGCGAAGGGGTCTGCGGGGCAAAAGCGCAAGGGAGCGATTAAAATGATCCATCTGATGCATGCCCAAGGATCCGGAGGGTTGCCATGACCCCGGAGGCTGCCGGAAGCGTTCTTTTCGTGGATTTGTCCGAGGAAAGCTGGTCGAGACGTCCCCTGCGCGCAGATGAGGTCAAGGGGTATGTGGGGGGCCGCGGGCTCAATGCAAAATTTTTATATGATCTGAGTGAATCCGTACAGGATCCGCTCAGCCCCGAAAACCCCTTGATTTTCGGGGTTGGGCTGTTGACGGGCTCTGCTGCCCCCAGTGCCTGCCGATATACGGTCACCGCGCTGTCCCCCCTGACCGGCGGATTCGGCGACGGCAATTCCGGCGGATTTTTCGGACCGGAGATGCGGTTTGCCGGCTATGCGCATATCATCGTTTCCGGGCGCGCCCGCCGACCGGTTTACCTGCACATCGAAGACGATGCGGTGGCCATACGGGATGCCTCCGGGCTGTGGGGTAAAGATACCTGGGAGACCGACGGCGCAATCAAGCGGGCGCTGGGGGATCCCGAGGTGCAGATCTCCTGTATCGGACCCGCCGGTGAAAACGGGGTGAAATTTTCATGCATCATCAACAATCTGACCCGTGCCATCGGGCGCTGCGGGATGGGTGCGGTGATGGGGTCGAAAAACCTCAAGGCCGTGGCCGTTCGCGGCTCCGGATCGGTAAGGATCGCCCATCCGGACAAGGCCTTTGAGATCCTCAAGGAAATGCGCGGGATGATGGCCGAAGACATCTCTTTTAAAATGTTCGGCACGTATGGAACCCCTGCACTGGTGGATGTCTACAATTCCAGGGGAGCGATTCCGGTAAAAAATTTTCAAAAGGCCTGGATCGAGGATGCACGGCCCCTGAGCGGGGATCTTTTCATCGAAAAATATTCCAAAAAGACCAAGGGCTGTTTCAACTGCATGATTCATTGCAGTCATTTTTATGAGCTGGAAGGTTCCCATAAAGAAGAAGGGCTGGAGTATGAATCCATCGTCTCCCTGGGGCCCAGGATCGGCGTGGAGGATTATCCGACGATTTTAAAGGGAAACGCCCTGTGCAACCGCTACGGACTGGACACCATCAGCGCCGGGGATGCCATCGGTTTTGCCATGGAAGTGCATGAAAAAGGGCTCATCCCGGAAAAATACCTCGAGGGCGAAAACCCGTCATTCGGAGACGGTGCGGGGGCCTTGGGGCTGCTTGAAAAGATTACCTACAAAAAGGGCCTGGGCCGTCTGCTTGCTGAGGGCGCCCATGGTGCGGCCGGGATACTGGGGGGCGGTGCCGGGTATTATGCCATGCATGTCAAGGGCCAGGCCATCATATCGGCCGATCCCAGGGCGCTGCGCGGCTGGGGCCTGGGATTCGCCGTGTCCAGCCGGGGTGCGGATCACCTGCGCGCCTACCCGGTGGTGGAGTACTGTTTCACCCCCGAAAAGGCCGAGGAAATATGGGGATTTCGAGAGGCGGTGGACCGATCCGCCTACCAGGGGAAAGGAAAACTGGTCAAGTGGTGTGAAGACGTCAGAGCCCTTGCCGATTCGCTCGGGTTGTGCAAGTTTGTGACCCGGACCGCCTATCTTCTCCCCGAGCAGCTCAGCCGGCTCATCGAGCCGGTGACCGGGATCGCATTCGACGCCAAGGAATTGATGAGGGTCGGTGAAAGGATCAACAACACCGAAAAGATGGTCAACGTGCGGCGCGGATTCGGCCGGGCCCACGACGCGCTTCCGGAACGATTCACCCGGGAGCCGATACCCGAAGGGCCCTCTGCCGGAATGAACATCGATATCTCCCAAATGCTGGATGAATATTACCGCGAGCGGGGGTGGGATGTGAACACCGGTCGACCCAGTCCGGAGAAGCTTGCCGAACTCGGGATCTAGCGATGGTAACGGTGCATTTTGTGGGGCCGATCAAATCCCATGTCGGCAAACCGACGGCTGCCTGGGATTTTGATACCCCGATGCGGGTCGAAGAGCTGATCGACCGATTGACCGGGCTTTACGGCCAAGCCTTTGCAAAAGAGGTTTATGCAAAAAGCGGAGAAGGGTTTGCCTATCAGATCCTGATCAACGGGCGGAATATATTTGTTTTGGATGGATACCGGAGTGAGATCACAGATGGGGACCACGTGCTCATATCCATCACCATGATGGGGGGATAATGCCGGCTGCCGTCAAGATGAACGCCCGGTCGTCAACGCATTTTGTGATCGTCGGCAACAGCGCCGCCGGGGTAAACGCGGTCGAGAGCATCCGAAGGATCGCTCCGGATGCACCCATTACGGTGATCGGGCGGGAGAATTTCCCCGCGTACTCACCGGTGCTGACCACCTGCCTGATCGCGGGCCAGGTGGCTGCCGAACAGATGATCTACCGGGATTATGCCTGGTACAAAAAGCACCGGGTCCGGCTGGTCCTGGGCACCCCGGTGGTAAGAATCGACCGGTCTTTGCAGCGGGTCTATGCCCAAGGCGGTGAAAGCTGGGGCTATGACAAGTTGCTCCTGGCCACCGGTTCTTCCCCGGTCATGCCCTGCCTGCCGGGGGTGAACCTGGATGGGGTGACGGGGGTGCGGACCCTCGAGGATGCGAAGATAATATCCGCGGCCCTCAAAGACGTCAGAAAGGCCGTCATCCTCGGGGGCGGGCTGGTGGGCTTCAAGTGCGCGGAAGCATTGATTCACCGGGGGGTGACCGTCGAGATCGTGATCGGTTCGGGCAGCGTGTTGTCCCGCATTCTCGATGAGGATTCCGCCCATCGGGTCCGAAAATTCGCCGAGTCCGCGGGGGTCGGGTTTCGGTTCAACACCCAGGCCGCGGCGCTGGAGGGAACCGGGCGGGTGGAATCGGTCACCCTGGATACCGGAAAGGCCCTCGGGTGCGACCTGGTGATCATCGCAAAAGGCGTCCGGCCCAATACGGATCTTGCGGTAGCCAGCCGCCTGGATTGCGACCGGGGGATCCTGGTGGATCGATTCATGCGGACATCCGATCCGAATATCTACGCCGCAGGGGATGTCGCCCAGGTCCCCCACGTGTTGAACGGCACACCGATCCTTGCGGCCATATGGCCCGAGGCGGCCGCCCAGGGGGGGTGTGCCGGGTATAACATGGCCGGCGGGTCCGCCGGCTATCCGGGGGCTCTGCCCAGAAACAGCCTGACGCTTTTCGGCCTGCAGCTGGCATCGGTGGGGGAGACCCGGCCGGCAACCGAGCGGCATCGCAGCGTTCATTTCGGAAGCGGAAGCGGCCCGGTCAAACGATTTATCCTTGAAGCGGACCGGCTGGTCGGGGCCGTGGCGCTGGGGGATATCCGATATGTCGGGGTTTACCGGAAAATGGTTCAACAGGGCGTCCGGGTTCGAAAAGCGGAAGCGCTGCTCAAACCATTGTGCGGGTATGGGGAAAAGCAAACGATCAAAACGAATGGAGGTGCTGTATGAAAAAGGGTAAAAGAGGGAATCGGGTTGTCGCGGGGTTGGTGCTGATCTTGTTTTCCATGGCCGGCGGGTTCGGCGCAGCCGCCGTTGCCGCGGACAAGTATACCATCAAGATCACCCATGTGTTGAGCGATAAGCATCACTACACCACCGGGGCCAAAAAGTTCAAGGAGATCATCGAGGCGAAATCCAACGGTCGGATCAAGGTGGAAGTCTACCCCAATGCGCAGCTGGGGGGGGAGCGGACCGTTCTGGAGGGTCTTCAGATGGGAACCATCGAAATGGGGATCATCACCTCCGGGGCATTGAGCGGTTTTGTCCCCGAGTTCGCCATACTCGATCTCGGATACCTGCTCAGGGATAACGCCGAGGCCATGAAAATATTGAACGGACCGGTCGGGGAAAAACTCTCCAAGCGGATGGTGGACGTGGGTATCCGCAATCTTGGGTTCATCGACTATGCGTTTCGAAGCGTCTACGGGGGAAAGCCCGTTATCGAGATGCCCGCCCTCAAAGGGCTCAAGATCCGGACGATGGAAAACCCCGCCCACCAGGCGCTCTTTCGGGCAATGGGCGCCAGCCCCGTTCCGATGGCCTGGCCGGAGCTCTATACCGGCTTGCAGCAGGGGACCATCGATGCCGCGGAAAATTCCCCGGATGTGCTGTGGACCTCCAAGCAATACGAGGTGGCCAAGCATTATACCCTGACCGAGCATGTCTTCAATGTGGTCATGTACATGGTCAGCGAAAGGTTCTATAAGCGGCTGCCTGGGGATTTGCAGCAGATGGTGGCCGCTGCGGCCGGGGAAGCCCTGGCCTTTGAAAACGGCATCATCAAGCAGGAAATCCAGAATGCGCTGGACAACCTCGAAAAGAGCGGGGTGACGATTTATCCGGTCAAAGACAAAACGCCGTTTATGGATGCGGCAAAGAAGAGCTGGGATGAGATGATCGGCAAGATCCCCGATGGGCCGGCCTATCTCAAACAGATTCTTGAGCTGGAGGGAAGATCCGGCTGATCGGTGGAACGAAAAAAGCGGGGCGGGAGATTTTCCGCCCCGCTGATTTTAACCCGTCCACGCTTCGGGGAAGCACAACAATGCGCAAGATAAAAGCATGGCTGGACAAGGGCGTGAATGCGTTTGCCATCGGCATATTCGTGGTTCTGGTTTTCGTCACGTTTTTACAGGTGATCGGCCGGTATATCTTTCAGAACCCCCCCTCATGGACCGAGGAGATGGCCCGATACCTGTCGATCTGGCTTGTTCTGGTGGGGGTGGCCATTGCCTTCCGGACCAACTCGCATCTGGGGATCGATTTTTTCGTCAACCAAATGCCGGCGGGAATCCAGCGGATCGCAATCATCGGGATCAACGGCATTCTCTGTCTCATCGTTCTGGTCATCATATGGAAAGGGGTGAGTATGACCGCTTTTGTCAGCCGGCAGTTGTCCCCGGCCATGCGGATCCCCATGTCGTTTCCCTACGGGTCGATCCCGGTGGGCGGCATGTTGATGCTCATCGAGGTGGTGATCAATTTCAAGAAGGCGGTTTTCAACAAAGGAGAGGCATGATGGAAGTGCTGGTGATTTCGCTGCTGATGTTGATGTTTTTCAACATGCCCATCGCCTTTGCCCTGACCACAGCCACATCCCTTTACCTAATTGTTTCGGGTAAATTCCCCCTTGAGGTGATGATTCAGCAGATGTTCAACGGGCTGGATTCCTTCGTCTTCCTGGCGGTCCCGTTTTTCATCCTGTCCGGTGTGATCATGACCAAGGGGGGGATTTCCCAGCAGCTCATCGATTTAAGCTCAAAGCTGCTCTACCGTCTGACCGGCGGCCTGGCCATGGCCGTATCGCTGGCCTCCATGATATTCGCCTCGCTTTCCGGCTCGGGCCCCGCGACAACGGCTGCAATCGGCGGATCCACGCTCCCGGCCCTGGAAGAAGAGGGCTACGGGCGGGAATGGGCTACTGCGTTGATGGCCACCTCGGGGACCATCGGACCCATCATACCGCCCAGCATCACCATGGTGATTTATGGGGCGATCGCCGAAACTTCCATCGGCGCGCTCTTTATTTCCGGAATCGTGCCGGGGATTCTCATCGGGCTGTCGTTGATGGTCATCTCCTATCTGCATGCAAAAAAAGCCGGTGTAAAATCTTCGATCCAACAGGTCGATTTCGCCGACATTCTTCGATCTTTTAGAAACAGCCTCTGGGCCATGGGGATGCCGGTTCTGATCATCGGCGGGATCTTGGGGGGAGTCTTCACCCCCACCGAAGCAGCGGTGGTCAGCGTGGTATATGCGTTGTTTGTCTGTTTTTTCATCTATCATTCGTTATCGCTCAAACAGATGCCGGATATTTTTCTCGAATCTTTGGTCACCACTGCGGTCGTGATGATCATCGTGGCCAACGCCGCGGGTTTTTCTTGGATGCTGACCGTCGAGCAGGGGCCGCAAAAACTGATCGCATTGGTTCAGGACATTACCACAAACAAATATCTCATTTTGCTGCTCATCAACCTGTTGCTGTTTGTCTTCGGGTGTTTCATCGATACGGCTTCCGCTCTGGTCATGACGGTGCCGGCCCTGCTGCCCCTGGCCAAGGCCGTGGGGGTTTCCCCGCTGCATCTGGGGATCATCATGACGGTCAACCTGGTGATCGGCATGGCGACCCCGCCCCTGGGCATCACCCTCTTTACGGCCTGTTCGATCAGCAAGGTTCCCATCGCCAAAACCGTAAGACCCATGGTTCCCATGCTGGCCGTCATGTTTGCCGTTGCCCTGCTGATCACTTTCGTTCCCAGGGTTGCGCTGTTCCTGCCCGAGCTGTGGCTGAATTTGACCCGATAGCAAACACGGTCAGATCCCTTTGAAAAAAGAAAAGGAGAGAGGAATGGAAAAACCGTTTTTCAGGAAGATGTCCGAAATTCCCAAAAAAATGATGGAGCTCGATCGGGGCCAGCAGATTCCACTGGTCGGACCGGATACGGGGGCCAAAACCCTCGATGTGCATATCAACCTCCTCGCTCCCGGGGGGACCCCCGGAAAATACCATTATCACAAGCGTTCGGAGAACGTTTACATCGTATTGGAAGGGAAGCTGGAGGTTACCGTGGAGGGAGAGCGGTTCGTATTGGGGCCCGATGACATCGGCTACGTCCCTGCAGGGCTGAAGCATTCAGCATCCAATGTCGGGGATACGATCGTCAAGATGATCGAGATCTATTCGCCCCCCGGCCCGGATTTTCATCTTGTGGATCAAGATTAGGCCCTCTGAAGCCGCCCTGCGTTCGAAGGGTGATGCCGGGGGAAACCGTTGCCGCATGAAGGAGGAGAATATGGGCGGACCGATGTTTGATATCGTGGATCCAAAACTTGACAAAACCTATTTCATCCAAACGCTTTTCGAACTCATCAGGGTTCCCACCGAAGTACCGCTCGGCCCTGAAACCCTGATGGAGCCGGATCACCCCAAGCTGGTCCATTATGTGCAGGATGTGCTGCGCCCGATGCTGTATCAGGCGGGAATCTTCAACCTTTTGGAAATGCCGCTCAATCAGCTCGTGGTTAAGATGGGCTCCGGAAAGACCGACGAGGCGCTTTTGATACAGGCGTATACGCCTTCCCAGCACGCAAACCTCACCGAAAATCCGTTTACCCCCAGAATCGGTTTCGCCTCGGCGGAAAAATACGGTACCCATGCAGTAGAAGAACCCTGTATCTTCGGGCAGGGGGTAAGCCAGAACAAGGTGCATATGGCCGCCATGCTCACCGTGTTGAAGGCGCTTGCGGATACCGGTGCGGAGCTGGACGGCATTTTGTATTTCGGCATCAACAACGAGGGGAAAAGCAGCCACCACTGTTCGGAGGCGATGATCCCCCGTCTCCGGCCCAAACCGAAATACGGGATCATTCTCCTGGGAACCGGGATGTCTATTTCGGCAGGCAACCGGGGAAGGGTCGATATCTACGTGCATGTGCGGGGAAAGGCCGTGCATTCGAGCATGCCCTGGGAGGGGCTCAATGCCATCGAAGGGGCAAACGAGGTCATCAACCGGATCAAAAAGATGAAGTTTACAAAGCAGCATCCGCTGTTGGGGGGCCAACACGCCATCCCCTATCAGGTCATCTACGCTCCGGTCGCCCCGCATACGCTTCCCGAATATGCAAAGCTTACCATCGATCGAAGGCTGCTGCCCGGCGATGACATCGATGCGGCCGTCGCCGAAGTCCGTGAAGCCATCGGGGATTTGGCCCCCTTTGAAGTGACCGTCGAACGGGGCGTAGCGATGCTTCCCGCCATGGTGGAGGCCGAGTCCCCCATCGTCCAAAGGCTGAGCGAATCCAACCGCAGGATCAGAGGAATCGAACCTGCGATCAGATACAGGCCCGGGACCTACGATGCGGGGGGGCCGTGTGCCATGGGAGTTCCCACCGTCATGTGGGGGGCGAGCGGAGGCGCCGGACTGCTCGGCGACGATTTTGTCCCCCTCTCCGCCGCATGGGATGAGGTCCGGGTCCTGACCCATCTGATCACCGGCTGGGTGGGCAGGACAGCCTAAAACACGCGCATCGGTTCCTGCCGGGTGAAGAGAAAATTCGTATTTTCAGCTGGGATCAGGGAGGGTGGGGCGCGTACTTTTTTTTATTGACAGGCAAGATACGAAAGAATAAACCGGAGTCGATTCCGTTTATTTTTTCCGAATTTTTTTACGGTGGCAAAGACCCCCAGCGTGCTCGCGCATTCCGACCAACTTGCAGATGAGGTGAAACATGGAACAGGAAACCGTGCTTTTCATTCCCTACCGGGAAACGCTCGATATTCTCAGCGCCGAAAAGGCCATGCAGATCTGCGAGGAGGTTTACCTCATGCATGCCCGCGGCTCGGTCGTCTGGTCGGATCCCCTCAATTTCAGACTCGATGTGGCAGAAGACTACCACAACCACTGGCACGTAAAAGGCGTGCTGCTCAAGGACATCCCCACAACCGGGGTCCGGCTGTACAACTACTATGATGACGGGGTCCGAAACACGGTGGGAAAGCTCGACTGCACCCGGTATATCATTCTGAGCGATCCCCGCACCGGCAAACCCCTGAGCATCGTGGACGAGCACTGGAGCTACGCCATCCGCAGCACGGCCGCGGCGGTGATCCCCTGCAAGTGGATGGGCCCCCGGAAACCCAAAATTTTGGGACTCGTCGGGGTGGGGACCATGGGCACCAATTCCTTGCGGTGCCTTCTTGCCCTCTTCCGGTTCGATGAGATCCGGTGCACCTCCCGCCGGCCCGAGACCCGCGCCGCCTTTTCCAAATTATGGTCGAGCAAACTCGGTATCCCCGTAAGACCCATGGATACCGTCGAGGCGGTGGCCCGGGGGGCCGATATCGTGGTCGGGTGCACGACCTCGACCGACATCATCTGCCGGGAGGAATGGCTCAAACCCGGGTGCACCTTCATATCCCTGGCCCGGCGGGAGCTCGATCCCGCGGGGTGGGCCAAGATGGACAAGGTCGTCATCGACAGCTGGGACGTCAATATGACCCAGGGTCCGTTTAAAACCATGGTGGAAACCGGGCAATTTTCGCGCAGCCAATTGTGGGGTGAAATCGCGGATGTGGTCTCGGGGAAAAAGGCGGGAAGAGAAAGCGACGCGGAACGGATTTTGATCCACACCACCGGCCTGGTTTCTCAGGATGTGGCCATTGCCCACTATCTCTACACCGAGTCCCGGAAACGAGGGGTGGGGGTGCCGCTGCCCGCCGCAGTTGCACCCTAGGAGGGTTCCGAAGCTGTCCTTCGGCCGCGAACCTGAAATCGCGTTGACAACACCAAATCAAGGGAGGTCCAACATGAAGAAAGCAAACGGAATGGGGCAGCGAAGGGTGTTGACCCCGGCGGGAAAAGTCTTGTTCGTGCTTTTCCTGGCCGGTTTTGCGCTGGGGCTGGCCGGAACGGCCATGGCGGAGTTTCCCACAAGGGAAATCACCTGGCTCATATACCAGGCGCCCGGCGGATCGATCGATGTCACCAGCCGGCTCATCCAGCCCTATCTGAAAAAGCAGGGGATCGAGACGCGCCTGGAATACGTGCAGGGGGCCGGCGGGCGGATCGCGCGAACCCAACTTTATTCCGCAAAGCCAGATGGGTACACCATTATGACCGAATCCGATCCTGACGGTTTTCTCGGGGAGATCGTCTACAAGGGCGCCTATAAAGCCCTGGAGTTCGAACCGCTTTTCGGCTGGAACGAAGAAGGGTTTCAGATCTGCGTGGACAAAAACTCCCCGATCCGCTCGATCAAGGACCTGATCGAACTCTCCAAGAAGCGGCCGATCAAAGCCGCATCCATCGGCCGCGGGGGCGGGAGCCATCTGCAACTCGTGCTCCTCAACAAGGTGCTCAACATTCCGATGAATATCGCGCATTTCTCGGGATCCTCAAAGGCCTATCCCCAGCTCTGGGGGGGGCACGTCGATCTGGTGTGCAGCGGCCCCGGTTCGGGTTCGCGGAATGCGGAGAAGCTGCATTTTCTCAGCGTGTTCCTCGAAAAAGGGGAACCGGCCCTGCCGGATGTGCCCACCATCAAGGCCCAGGGGTACGATGTTCCGCCGGTGCGGCAGCCCTGGTACGCCATAACCGCCCCGCGGGTTCCCGCCGATCGGGTCAAGCGGCTTGCCGATGCGTTTGAAGCCGCGTTCAAGGACGAGGGTCTCATCGAAGCCCAAAAAAAAGCGGGATTCCATGCGGTCACCCGCATCCCGAGGGCGGATTTGATCCAGCGGGTAAAGGAAGGGTATGACATGGCGTTCAAGTACAAGGGCGAGCTGGAACAGTAGCGTCAACATGGGGATCCTGTCCTGACCCCTCATTCATTTTCCGAAAGGAGGGCCGGTTGGCGCGAAAACCGGTGACCATCCAAAGATCCGATTGGCCGGTCGAGCTGGCCGTGGGTGCCGTTCTGGTGGCAGTCTTCGGGATCATGGTCGGAGCGGCGCTCACGTATGCGGTGGATGCCCGGCTCTTCCCGCTGATCGTGGGTACCGCCGGGCTGGTCCTGTCGCTCATGGTTTTCGGCCGATCGGTTTATCTGTATTCCCAGTCAAAAAAGAGCACGGCACCCTTGACCACGAAAGGACCGGCGCCGGCGGCCGATGCCGGGGAGCGACGCAAAAAGTGGATTTCGCTCTGCTCGGCGCCGGCCTTCGGCGCGTTGCTGTGGCTGGTGGGGTTCTACATCGCCTCTGGGGTGGTCCTTACCCTGATGCCATACGGGCTCGGGTACAAAAAGGCGGGCCGGATCCTCCTTCTGATGGCGGCCACGGTGGTCGGGATGAGGATTCTGTTCGCCGATATCATGGGAATCCGGATGCCCCCCGGCCTTCTGGGAGACTGGTTTTTGGAAACCTTCGTTTACACGGATTGAGCTTGGCTTAGGATCAGGGAGGCGAGGGGATTTTGGATAATCTTCTGTTGGGGCTGCAAACGGTCTTTCATGCCGATCAGCTGTTATGGATTTTTGTGGGAACCATCGCCGGGCTCTGGATCGGGGCGATCCCGGGCTTGGGCCCGGTGATGGCCATGGCGGTGTTGCTGCCCTTCACCTTTCAGATGAAGCCGCTGTCCGCGCTTCTGCTGCTTGCATCGCTGCATGCCGCCGCTTCATGCGGCGGCTCTTTCAGCTCCATTCTTCTTAACGTGCCGGGTGAGGCGACGGCCGCGGCCACGACATTCGACGGGTATCCGATGGCCCGCCAGGGCAAAGCGCGGGTGGCTCTGGGCCTCTCCGTTACGAGCTCCTTTTTCGGTGCGGTCGTCGGGGTGATCGTGCTGGTGACCTCGGCCAATCCGATCCTCAAAGTCGCGCTCAAGTTCAGCCCGGCCGAATACTTTTCGCTGGCGATCCTGGGGATCAGTGTGGTGGCCGCAGCGTCCACCGGCTCGACGCTCAAAGGCCTCGTGATGGGGTGCCTCGGCCTTGGGGTCAGTTTTGTCGGGGTCGGGGTCGTCCTGGGTGTCCCCCGGTTTACCTTCGGCAGCCTCTACCTTCAGGCGGGCATCGATTTCGTGCCGGTGATGATCGGCCTCTTTGCGGTTTCCGAGCTGATCATGATGGTCAACCGCGGGGGGACGATCGCCCGGGCGGGCAAACTCGAGGGAAGCATGTGGGAGGGGGTCCGTACGACCTTCAAATACCGCACGACGCTCATCCTGGGCACGGTTATCGGAATCATCATCGGTGCGGTTCCGGGGGTGGGCGCCACCGCGGCCAATTTTCTGGCCTACAGCGTAGCCCAGAAGACCTCCAAGCATTCCCGGGATTTCGGAAAGGGGGCGCCGGAAGGGGTGATCGCACCCGAAGCATCAAATAATGCCTGCGTCTCCGCCACCCTGATCCCGGCGTTGACTCTCGGGATTCCCGGGGGGGCGGGATCGGCGATCCTGCTGGTGGCCATCACCGTGCACGGTCTGCGCCCGGGGGGGATGCTGTTTACCTCTCAGCCGGAGCTGATCTACGGTTTCTTTGTGGGGCTGCTGATCGGGGCCTGCATGTTCGCGCTTTGCAGCATTCTGACCATCCGTTGGTTCGCCCTGATCACCATCATCCGCACCGAAATCCTAGCCCCCCTGCTGGTGGTGGTGAGCCTGACCGGCGCCTATGCCTATCAACGACGGATCACCGATGTGTTTGTGGCCATCCTCTTCGGGCTGTTCGGCTACTTCACCCGGAAGCGCGGCTATCCGGTGATCGGGCTGGTGATCGGGTTGATCCTCGGGCAGTTGGCCGAGGAATCCTTCCACCAGGCCCTGATGATTTCAGGGGGGGATTATTCGATCTTTCTCTTTCGACCCATAAGCGGGGTTACCTTGGTGATCTCTCTTCTGCTCGTTCTCGGGCCGGAGATCCGGAACCGACTTCGGAGCATACGCGGGAGGCGATCGACGGCCTAACTGCCGAAGATTTCAATTATGAAAATCAAAATCTTTACCACCGGCGGTACCATCGACAAGATCTATTTCGACAGAAAAAGCGAATACCAGGTGGGAGACCCGCAGGCCAAAGGGGTTCTGGAGCGGGCCAATGTGGTGATTGAATATGAAGTGGCGTCCATCCTTCGCAAAGACAGCCTCGACATGACCGACGAGGATCGGAGGCTGATCTGCGAGAAGGTAAGCCAGGAGCCGCTGGATCGGATCGTCATCACCCATGGGACGGATACCATGATCCAGACCGGAGCGGCGCTCAGTGCGATTCCAGGAAAAACCATGGTATTGACCGGATCCATGTACCCCGCGGAATTCAGGAACAGCGATGCGATCTTCAACATCGGATGTGCGATCGCTGCGGTTCAGATCCTGGGTCCCGGGGTGTACATCGCGATGAACGGCCGGATTTTCGATCCCCCCCGTTCGAGAAAAAATGTTGAACGGAATTGTTTCGAGGCTCTGGAATGACGGCTGCGTGGCGGGCCCATTTCCCGGTCTTTAAGGTTCATCCGAAACCGCTGCAGGCGCGGCGCGGATGAATTCAAGGGGGGGAGCCGGTTTCCAGGGCAGGCAGACTCAGGGGTGCGATCTGAAGCCCGCTTCGACCCGCATAATCGCGGGACGGAGCCCCCGCCTCCATGCGCTGCTGGGCGGCGGCAACCCCCTTGAGGGCCTCCCCGTGATCGAGGGTCAGCACCTGTCGGTCCTTTACCACCCGGATACCGTCGATATAGACGTCCCGCACCGCGCGGTCGCATGCGCTAAAGACCAGGGAGCGCAGCGGGTCCCGGACCGGCTGCATCCAGGGGGTGTCCAGATCGATCAGCACCAGGTCGGCCTTGCACCCCGGAGCGATTCTGCCGATATCGTTGCGCATCAGCGAGCGCGCGCCTCCCACGGTGGCGGCGTGGAAGATGTCCGCCAGGCAGGTCGCCGAGATGTCTTCTGCGGCTATCTTGGCCAGCACCAGGGCCCAGCGCATCTCCTCGAGTAGGTTGTGGGGGGTGACGTCGGTTCCGATGCCGAGGTTGACCCCGGCGGCAGTGTATTTCCCGAAATGCTCCAGGACCTGCCCGTACCGGGCGAATGGGGAGGGACAGTGGGCAACCGTGGTCCGGGACTCTGCGAGAAGCCGGAGGTCCTCTCGGGTGTGCCAGTGCAGCCAGCTGTGTTCATCGATGAAAATCACATGCCCCAGCGTGCAGTCCGGACCGAGAAAACCGATGTCACATGCCCATTGCACCGGCGTTTTGCCATACCGGTGGATCATCTCCTGAAATTCGTTTACCCCCTGGGACGCGTGGGTCATCACCGGCAGGTTCTGTTTCCGGGCGATTTTTGAACTTTCTTTGAGCAGCGCCTCGCTGCAGGTATCGATCTGGGCGGGGAACAGGACGCCGGAGAGCCGCCCGCATCCGTGTCTTTGGGCCTGGTCGATCAGGGTCAGGGCGGTTTCGAGATCCTTGAAGCCCTTTTCCTCGTCCCACCGGTATTTGACCTGGTACCGGTTTTCCAGATACCACCGGGCCGAGGCGAAATAGGGGGCTACAAACCCGCGAAGGCCGCTCTTTGCCATCCCCTCGATCCACCCGGGGTAGGGGGCCGAAATGTCGCATACCGTGGTGACGCCGCTTTTCAGCAGCTCGCAGAATGCGGCCTGGGCGGATGAAGTCCGGCCTTCGGCATCCGGTTGAAACGCCTGGAGCCGTTCGACCAGCGCGCTCATGTAAAGTTCGGGAACCCCGTGTTCTTCCCGGATGCCCCGGTTGCAGGGCTCCGTGCTCGGATGCGAATGGATATTGATCAGCCCGGGCATCACGCAGAGCCGCGAGCCGTCCACCGCTGTGTCGAGATCGCCTTCGAATCGATTTCCGATATGGGTGATGGTGTCCCCCTCGAAAACGACATCGGCGCTTCTCAGGTAGGCGTGGCGCGCGTTTCTTTCATCCCAGGCAACCACCCAATCGGCATTTCGTATGCATGTCCGCTCGCTCATCCCAGGCTCCTTTTCGATTCGGGGCCATGCGCCGTTGATGCCCGCTTCCCTCGACTTTCATTTAAGGAAGAAGAACGAAGGTGTCAACCAATAAATTTCTTGACAGGTTTTTTTTAAAACCATACAAGATCTCCGAGCGTAAAAGATGCACCACAATAATCAGGAGGACGCAATCAATCCGGTCAGGGAGGGCGTAAAATGAGGGATCGTAACCAAAAAGGCGTTGTCGTAGCGTGTATGTTTTTTTTAGCACTTACTTTGGTTATTCTGGATGCAGGCCGACTGGAGGCGGGATATCCCGACAAACCCGTCAAGGTGATCTCCTACCAGAAGCCGGGGGGGGCGGTGGACACGACTACGCGGATCATGGCCAGTTTTGCCCAGGAAAAATTAAACGTCCCTTTCGTGGTCGAAAGCGTGGTGGGCGCCAGCGGGCGGAGGGCCTTTACAAAGGTATACAACGAGCCCCCGGACGGGTTTACGGTAATGACCGGCGGGGTTCCATCGATTCCGCTCAGCCAGGTCGTGTACAATGCCCCTTATGACAGTGAGAAATTTGCCTATATCGCCACCTTCGTGGACACCGGCTATGTCATCTCCGTCAAGGAGGACTCGCCGATCAAAGATTTCAAGGATTTCGTGGAAACGCTCAAGAAAAAGCGGGTGACCATCGGAACCTTCGGCAGCGCATCCAGTTCACACCTGCAGATTCTCATCCTCATCGATGCGTTGAAAACCCCCAATGCCGCCCTGGTCCATTTCGATGGGGGCGCACCCGCCATGACGGCATTGGTGGGCGGTCACATCGATTCGGCGATTACCGGCTATGGCGCCGTTGCCCGGACCACCGGGGTGAGACCTCTGGCCATTATCGCCGCCGGACGGACCCCCGATATCGATGCGCCGACCCTAAAGGAACTGGGGTACGACATTCCGGTCTACAGCCAGATGTGGGGATTGATCGGACCACCGGGTATGGCCATGGACAAGGTCAAGGTGCTGGAGAAGGTGTGCATCGAAGCGGGCAAGGACCCGAAGGTCCGGGAACTGTTTGGAAAATTGAATCTTGTTCCCATCAACTATCCCTCGGAGAAATACACCGAATTGGCCATCGGCGCGTATCGGTCCGCGGTGAAGTTCAAGGACCAATTTGAAAAGAAACAATAGGACGAAACCTTACGGGGCCCGGTTTAGGGACCGGGGCCCCGTTTTGCATCGCCGGCTTTCAGCGCCAAGCCAGAATCGAAAAACGGATGCATAAGATATTACAGGAAAAATCGATCGTCGGCCTGTTGCTTGTCTATTTTCTTTTAATCGGCCTGGGTGCACTGAAGTACCCTGAAGGTTCCCGTCTGTTTCCCACGGTGATCAGCATCCCAGCGGTTTTTCTTTGCGGTATGCTGTTGTATGGGAGCCTAAGAAAGAAAGAGACGGCACCCCACCGGGAAAGGGAAACAGAAACCACCGGCCCGGAAGACAAAAAACGTCGGGCGATGGCTTTTCTCGTTGCACCGGTATATTTCATTGCCGTAGGATTGATTGGTTATGTCGCCGGCACCGCGCTGCTGCTTTTCTTTGTCCCCTGGTCTCTGGGCTATCGCAATTGGCATAAACTGGTCCTGATCATCGCCGGCTTTCTTTTTTTCATCTGGCTGCTTTTCGAGGTTTTTTTGCTCACCCCCCTGCCCCCGGGTCTTTTGTTTGGGAAATAAGGCGGAGAGATTTCACATTGAGTGATGTCAGCTTCATAGCGGTTTTGAGCGAACTGGCCAACATACAGGTTTTTGCGGCCATCTTGGGGGGCTCTGTCCTGGGCATCGTCATCGGTGCGCTTCCCGGCATCGGGCCTGCGACGGCGATGGCCGTGATGCTGCCCCTGACCTTCAAGCTGCCCCCCCTGATCAGCGTGGCCTTTCTGGGATCCCTATGGGCCAGCGGGATCTACGGGGGATCATGGTCGGCCATTTTGATCAATGTTCCCGGCACCTCCATGTCGGTTGCCACCGCGCTGGACGGTTTTCCCATGGCCCAGCAGGGAAGGGCTCTGGAAGCATTGGGCGCAGCGACCATGAGTTCCTTTCTGGGCGGGCTTGCCGGGGTTCTGATATTGATCGTCACCGCACCGCTGATCATCGATTTTATCGTCCGGGTCGGGCCGCCCGAATTCGTCTGGATCAACATCCTGGCGCTTGTGGTGATTGCCGCCACCTTTCAAGGATCCATGCTCAAAGGCATCGTAGCGGGCCTGTTCGGGTTGAGCCTGAGTCTGATCGGCATCGATGCCGTGGTCGGCGTGCCCCGGTATACCTTCGGAACGCTATATCTTCAGGACGGTTTTTCACTGGTTCCCGTCATGATCGGCATTTTCGGATTCGGCGAAGTCATTTCCATGCTTCAGCGGCCCGGCACCGTATCGAAGGCCGGAAAACTGGGAGGAAACGTCTTTACCGGGTTTCGTTCGGTTCTGGTTCATCCCAAAACGGTCCTGCTGGGAACCGTCATCGGGTCGATTATCGGGGTCATCCCCGGAACCGGCGGGAGCGCGGCCAACCTGATCGCCTACAGCGAGGCCAAGCGGCGATCCAAAGATCCCCAATCGTTCGGCAAGGGAAACGTCGAAGGGGTGATCGCCTCCGAATCTTCAAACAATGCCATCGAGGGAACGGCTCTGGTTCCGGCCTTGACCCTGGGGATCCCCGGAAGCGCTTCAGCCGCGATTCTCATCACGGCGCTTCTGCTTCAGGGATTCACCCCGGGCAGGCTTCTCTTCGAGGGGAAAACCTTTGTCTGGGCATTCTTCGCATGCCTGATTCTTGCTCAATTTTCTATGTTGATCGTCGGCCTGAGCATGATGCGGGTTCTTTCTTACGTCACCTTGATTCGCAAAGAGATTTTGGCCTGCGCGATCATCGCCCTGTGCTGCATCGGGGTCTACTCGTATCAATCCGAATTGAGAGATGTGCTGGTTGCAGTGGTTTTCGGGGTGATCGGCTATGCCCTGCGAAAAAACGAGTTTCCCATCGTGGGGCTTATCGTCGGGCTGATTTTGGGGCGTGCAACCGAAAGCGCGTTTACCCAAACCCTGGCCATCAGCGGCGGTACCTACACCATTTTTTTTACCCGGCCGCTGTGCATCGTGTTTATTCTGTTGATCGGGATGTTGATTTTTATGCGATTCAGAATTCGGGGTTCCGGATAGTTGGAAAGGGGGCGTTTGAGGAACAAACCCAAGGAGACAGGGGCATCGATGACCGGTGCGCAGGCAGTCGCCGAAGTGCTGAGACGGGAAGGCGTCCAATACGTTTTCACCCTTCCGGGTACGACCGTTCTGGATATGTATGATGCCGTCTCGCGTTGCGGGGAAATCAAACTCGTCATCACCCGACACGAGCAGGGGGCGGCCCATATGGCGGACGGATATGCCCGATCGGCCCGAAAGGTCGGCGTCTGCATGGCCTCTCGAGGTCCGGGTGCGGCCAACATGGCCTCAGCGGTCCATGAGGCATTCGTCGAATCGATCCCGCTGGTGGTGATCATCGGTTCGGTATCCGATTCCATCTACTACCGCGATGCCTTTGAGGAAATGGACCTGGTTGCCTTTTTCCGACCGATAACCAAGGCCTGCTTTGAAATCCATCGCGCCCAGAGAATCCCCGAATTGCTGCAGCGGGCGATTCGAACCGCCGCAAGCGGGCGTCCCCGTCCGGTTCTGGTTTCGATCCCCCACGATGTTCAGAAAACAACGGGGGATTTCAGTTGGCAGCCGGGGTGGGAAATTCCCAAACCCGGACCCGATCCGGATCAGGTGCACAGGGCCGTCGATCTGCTGGTTCAGGCCCAACGGCCTGTGATATTAGCCGGCGGCGGGGTATGCGCGGCGGGTTCAGAAGTGCGGTTGGCCCGATTTGCGGAGGCCCTGCAGATTCCCGTGGTCACCACCTGGGGAAGAAAGGATGCCGTTTCCAACCTGAGCCCGGTGTATCTGGGAGCCTTGGGAAATACGGCCCCGCAAGAGACCCGGTCGGTTTTTTCAGGGGCGGACCTGCTGCTGGCGGTCGGCACCCGGTTTTCCGAGTTTACAACCAGCCGATGGACGATTTTGAATCCGGAGATCCCGATCATCCACATCGATGCGGATGCAACCGAGTTGGGAAAGATTTACGTTCCGGCCGTTCCCATCGTTTCAGATATCGGGATTGCACTGGACCGGTTGTCCGCAGCTTTTCAAGAAAGGGGAATTCCAAAGAAACGGCTTGGGGAAAGGCGTGTGCGATGCCGCAGGATGCGGTCCAATTTTTTGAAGGAGACGACGCGTCCCGATGAAGAGGTTCCGGATGGCTATGTGTCGCATGCCTCGGTGATCAGGGTCCTCAACAGGGTTGCCGGGTCCGATGCGACCATCGTGATTCATTCGGTC
>ENA-OSEO01001477-OSEO01001477.1-sediment-metagenome-genome-assembly--contig:-NODE-1477-length-42237-cov-5.922913_pt1 | contig 42237 bp, 29 predicted proteins | sample MGYA00237883_ERZ534232 | MGnify/ENA metagenome assembly ERZ534232 | reverse complement strand
TTAATCCTTCTCAACAGAGCTGAGATTGAAAAAGCATTATATGCTGGTGAATTTAAAATTCTTACTTGGACAGCTGTGATTTCACTATCCTTACAATATCTGGATTCGGTTTTATATCAGAACATGTAACTGACCTGAAAATAAACTCAGGTCAGTTACGATTTTTTTTAAGATGTAATACAACCTTTACATGTAAAAAAATACAATTGCCATTACCAGACAGACGAGCAGTAACCTTTAATCAGGTATATTGTTTCAGAAAATTACTCATATTCTTCTGAATGAGTGTGTCTGTGATGGATATCAGGCCAATGTGGATGCGCATGTTTCAAGAAATCATGCTTGTGTGGATGTGTGTGCCAACCATCCGGTTGTTCTCCTTCATGATGATCATGATGGCCATCATCATGGCGGTGTGGGTGATCATGCATGACACTTTGATGAACATGGGTGTGCTGGTGTTGCTCGCGCATGAGTAAAAGCAATGATATAACAAATAAGAGGATCGCGATCGCCAACTGCCAGGTGAATTTCTCGCCCAGGATTAAAATCGATAATAATATCCCCCAGAATGGTGCACTGGAAAAGATCAATTGGCTACGGGTTGCCCCTAACTGTTGTGCTGCGGTTATATATAATACGATGCTGAAACCATAAGCGAAAACTCCCAGGATCAAACCACCTGCTACAGAACCGAATGAACCGGTTAATGGAGCAATGCTGATGCCAATAATCAGATTGGTCGTTCCGGCTACCAGACCCTTCCAAAGCGTGGATTGCGCCGGGGTGATCCCATCAATCAATGCAGTCAGATGATTGTCAATTCCCCAACAGACACAGGCCAGCGCAACCAGGATGCCTGCAAGTATGCCAGCCGAGCTTTCCCCCGAAGTCAAGATGATTGCTGATAACAGTATGCCTCCCGCTGCCAGCCAGCCAGTACGTGTCAGGTGATCCTTGAATATAAAATGACCCAAAATGGCGGTAGCGACCATTTCCAGGTTAAGCCACATTGAAACCGAGGCTGCATTTGCCAAACGTAACCCGGCTAGCAGCAACACTGGTCCCAGCATACCGCCAAACAAAACTGCCCCTAATAAACGTAACGCATTTACGCGATCCATATGCCAGGGCCAGGTAAATTTTTTATCGCGAATAACCAGCACGATCACACCCAGAGCTGCACCAATATACAGCAGACCAGCCAATTGGAATGAAGATAAATGATCCAAAAGACTTTTACTGAGGGGGGTGGCTGCCCCAAACAACAATGCCGACAAAATGGCAATTAAAATGACTGGCATTTGCATAAAAAAACAAATCCTTTTTATGAGTGGAAGAGCGTAGAAATGTTAATTATTTTCCTCTTCAGGTAGCACCTGGATGCAGCCTTCCGCAAAACCAACGGTGACTCTTTCGCCATTCGGGAATAATTCCATCACATACGGATCGGATTCCACACAGGTCAGTAGCTGCCCGTTTACTTCAACATCGTATTCTATCACATCGCCCAGATAAACACCTCGTCGAATGATGCCAGAGAAGAGTTCGCCAGTTTTGTTTATTCTGATCATTTCAGGGCGCACAATCAGGCTGACCGATTCCTGTTCGCGGAAATCACGTTGAATATTCAATAATTCCATCACTTCATCAAACACTTTCACAACCAGATTCTGCCCACTCTGTTTCTGCGTAACGCCATGCACAAAATTGGTTCGACCAATGAAGTCTGCCACAAAGCGACTATTGGGGAAGCGATACATTTCCACTGGCGTGCCAATCTGTTTAATGATCCCATTATTCATGACCACAATCCGGTCGGATAATGTCATGGCTTCAATCTGATCATGGGTTACATACACGCTGGTTATATTTAATTCCTTCTGAATGTGGCGGATTTCAAAGCGCATTTCCTCGCGCAGCTTGGCATCCAGGTTGGACAACGGCTCATCCATTAATAAGACTTTGGGTTCCATAATCAATGCCCTTGCCAATGCAACCCGTTGCTGTTGACCACCCGAAAGCTGGGTTGGGGCTCTATCTCCATATCCCTGTAATTGAACCAGATCCAGCACCCGGTTCACTCTCTCTTGAATGACGGCCTTGGGCAAACGCTGCACATTTAAACCATAAGCAATATTCTCAAATACATCCAGGTGTGGGAAAATGGCATAACTCTGGAAAACCATCGACATGTCACGCCTGTGCGGTGGCAACATATTAATCTCATTGCCATCCAGAACAATCTGCCCTTCGGTTGGAAATTCAAACCCAGCGATCATCCTTAAGGTTGTTGTTTTTCCACAACCACTGGGACCTAATAATGTAACCAACTCGCCTTTTTCGATATCCAGGTTTACATTATAGACAGCGGTAACTTCGCCCACGCCACCGCGAGCCGGGAATACTTTTGTGATATTTTTTAATGATAAGTACATAAGTCCCTCTCCGGTAATTTAAAATCCCTGGCTCATATCCACAGAGCCTCTACCTTTAAATAGTTTATTGACAATTAAGTTAAGCACAAAGATGGCAATCAAAACAAAAATGATAATCACCGTTGAATACGCAGCTGCGATGCTGACACCACCCTGCTCCCACTCACTTAAGATGGAGGCAGTCACAATCCTCCATTTGGCTGAGATCAGGAAAATGATGGCAGAAACACTGGTCATATGCCGGGTAAAACTAAAGACCAATCCGGCGAATAAAGCCGGTAAGATCAATGGTAAAGTTACCTTGCGGAATGTATATTGAGAATCAGCCCCCAGGATATTGGAAGCTTCTTCAATGGATGGGTCAATTTGTTGCAGTGCCGCTACGCCTGAGCGCACAGAAGCGGGTACAGAACGCACAATAAAGGCACCCATGATAATATAAGCACCACCCACCATGGCAAATGGAACCCCGGCAAACATTAGTGCACATGGTACAGCCAGTGTCAAAATGCCAATACCAATCCGGGATGTTTTCCCGCTCAAATTTTGTAGCAATAGTACGCCAGCAAATACCAGGCCAATTGCCAGAAGAGCTGGAGTGGGTTGCACAAGCACCTTGATGTGGTCTGAAGCCTGGAATATCGCGTTACTCCAAAAACCGCGCTCCAAAGAACGGCTGAAATCCGCAATTGGTTTTGAAATCATCACAGCCCAGTTGGTAGACATTACATAGATCCCCAGCACAGCCAGTACCAAAGGTTTTCTGAATACCTTCAGGGTAATCATCATGTAAATCGCTACCAACAGGTAGAATCCGCCCAGTATGTAGTACATATAGGGTTCATATACCTGATTGAGTGCCACACCAATCGCTGTCCCCACCACCAGAATGATGATCTTTTCCCACCTGGTTTTTCCAACCACCGAAGCAAAAAACAATGCCATGACCGCATAAATTACAATCGCTAATGCCAATGGTGGTTTATTGAATGCCATTACAAATCCAATGCCCAGAATGGTGCCAGGAACTGCTCCGCCCAGATTGGAGGTGAAATCAAGCGCCGATTTCCCGGTGAAGTTTTTCCGCACCACCAGCCAGGCGATGATCATACCCAGGATGGCTGCAAATGGGGTTGCCAGTGCGCTCAGGAATGTAGTATCCAGGATAGCTTCGATACCACGCGTTACAGTCATCTCCCAATGGCGCAAGGTAGGCGTGAAATCTACCCCCCAGGCAGTACTGAAGGAACCATATACAATCGTTGCATACAAAAGCAGAATGAAACCGATCATTGCATACGTTAAAATATTAAAGAGCCAACGAATAAAAGGATCTTTTTCTAGAATGACTGATCCAGCCGGTTTTCCGGTTACGGATATATAAGAGCGCCGATTCACGTAATAGCGTTGAACAAGAAAAATAACCAGGGTGGGTATCATCAGCACAAAGGAAAGCGCCGATGCTTTCTGATAGTTGTATTCTCCGATAACCGCCAGGAAAATTTGGGCAGAGAGTACCGTGCGGTTACCCGACAGGAATAACGGGTTCCCTAAATCTGCCAGCGATTCGACAAAGAGTAATAAAAATGAGGCTGCAATTCCAGGGATCAAAAGCGGCATTGTGATGGTGCGAAACAGATGAAATCGCCCTGCGCCCAGGCTGGATGCCGCTTCCTCAATCGCTGGATTCAGTCGCTCTAACATGGCGCGTAAAATCAGGTACGAAACAGAAAAGAAGGTGATTGTCTGAACGATCACCAAACCATCCAGACCATAGATGTCATTCATACCCTGAACAAAAGTAATCCCAAAAAATTTTTTTGTGATCAATCCATTGCGGCCAAACAATAAAATCATGGAGAGTGCCAGCGCGAATGGAGGGGATACCGTTGGAACCAATGCTAACCAATGGACATATTTTTTCCCAGGAATATTACAACGCACCACCGCATAAGCAAAGATAAAGCCCACCAATGTCCCTGCTGTCGCTGTTAATAAGCCCATTAACATGGTGTCATAGAAAGCTTTGCGTAAAGCAGGGCCATAATAATCATCAAAATAACGGGCAAAGTAGGTGACATCAAATGCACCTTCTTTAGAAATAAAACCACCGGATACAGAGCGGTATAAAGGAAATACGATAAAAACAAAAATAAAAATGCCAGCTAATAATAAACTCATGAAGAGAACCGGATCTCTTCCGATGAGGGTAAATTCTCTTATCCGGTGAATAATGGCTGATGTTTTGAGGAATTTTTTTTCAGTCCTGATTGGGGAATTTTGCATGATCCATCCAATTATCATACAGGGCGGCAAAAGCCGCCCTGTATTTCATTCAATATTTTATTGTTTCAGGTTTTCAGCATTCTGAATTTCGTTGGTGAATTTATCCACGAATTCAGTCTTATGTGTACCTGCCCAGATGAAATCATAATCAATCAGATTGACTTCCAGGAGTTCTGGATGCGAAAGTTCAACACCATTGACGGTTGGTGCCTGGTAAGCATGGTATTTCGGGCCTAACGCCTGACCTTCAGGAGAGATTGCCCAGTCAAACCATAGTTTGGCTGCCTGAAGATGTTTGGCTCCTTTGAGGATCGCCTGTCCACCAATCTCATAACCAGTGCCTTCTTCAGGGAATGTCAACACCAATGGCATCTGGTTGTTCTCAATTTCATTGACGGTATCATGTGAGAAAACGATTGCCACAGCGGCTTCACCCTGACCGACAAACTTGGCGGGGGCTGCACCACTCTTGGTGAATTGAGCTACCTGACCGGCATATTTCTGGATATATTCCCAACCGGCTTCCTCGCCACGGATCTGGAGAATAGTGGCTAACGCTGTGTAAGAGGTACCAGAGGTGGAGGGGTGTGCAACCATAATCTGGCCTTTGAATTCTGGTTTCAAGAGATCATCCCAGGATGTTGGTGCTTCCACACCCGGGTTGGCTTCCAACCAGTTTTTATTGGTGGCAAAACCCAGACTGCCGACATACACACCCACCCATTGATTGTCAACATCCTTCATTAATTTTGGATCACGGATATTGCCATAATTGGGTGAATCATACGCTTCCAATAATCCTTTTTCTTTGGCCGCAATAAAACTGTCAATCGGGCCACCCCACCAGATATCAAATGTGGGATTATCTTTCTCGGCTTCAATACGAGCCAGAGATTCGCCGGATGACATGCGCACATAGTTCACGGTGATGCCATATTTTGCCTCGAATTCCTGTTTCATACCCTGACACCATTCTTCCTGCGGCGTGCAGAGCACGTTCAGCTCGGTGTCAGTAATGACATCTGCCGCTGGTTCGACTTCTGCTGGTTGGCAAGCAGTCAAAACTGTTGCAATCAACAGAGTCAGGAATAGAATAAAACTTACTTTTTTCATTTTTTCTCCTCCGAATTTGGTTTTGGCACAACTGTGCCTGGAAATTCTTCAATGATGAATTGAAGACATAACGGTACTTTTATTATATTGATTTGTTAATAAAATGTTAATAAAAAATGACAGCAATTTATGGGAAAAGAGTCACGTTTTTGATAGATAATTTTTCTCCAAATCTGCAGAGATTTAAAAAATCAGTGTACAATACAACTTGATACAAATGGAATAATTTTGTGATACTTAACACCTCAATAATGATGATTTTGACTCTGACGCCCCTGATTATCATCCCTTTCAGCCTGTTAACCGGACGATTTTCTTTGATCTTTCGCAAACACCAAAACCCTTCTGAAACAACTTCTTCATAAAGTACAAACAACCATTGGTAATCATTTGAATTCTTCATCTTCACAATCTTCTCGTTCTCTCTCGCTGGCTGTGCTTTCATTATCCACCCTGGCTGTATTGGCTGTCACTGCGGTTGCCCCGGCATTAGGTCGGATTCAAGTCTCTTTCCCGCAAGCCAGTAAGCTGGAATTGCAAATGATGTTGAATTTTCCAGCTTTATTTTTAATCCCCTTCAGTTTACTTTCAGGTCAATTAACCTTGCGTTTTAAAAAGCGTCATATCCTCTTTACAGGATTGGCAATCTATTTCCTTTCCGGGGTTGGTTCTGCTTTTATCAAAGACTTCACGGTTTTTATGGTGCTAAGGGCCTTTCTGGGCATCGGCATGGGGATGGTTACTCCATTATCGTTCTCGTTGATTGCGGATCTATTCTCAGGCGATAAAAGAGCCAAATTGATGGGCTTTTCTTCGGCCGTAGCAACATCCAGCGCTATTTTGATGTCCTTGATCTCCGGCTGGCTGGCGCTTTATAACTGGCGTTATGCATTGGGAGCCTACGGAATCAGCCTGTTTGTCTTCATCATGGTCTATTTTTATTTGCCAGAACCACAAGCTTCAGATCAAGCGGTTAAACAGGCAAAACTACCCATGCTGGTATACGCTGTTGTAATATTTAATTTGTTTTCGATTGTGATCTTCAATCTCATATCCAACCAGATGGCTTTTTACCTGAAGGATACCAACCTGGGAGATTCAGCCGAAAGTGGGATGGCGATAGCCGCTTATCAGGGAGCTCAATTCCTGGTCGCCCTCATTTTTGATAAAATTTATCGGGTTCTAAAAAACAACACAGCCATATTTGGGTTAGGTGTTTCAGTTATTGGATTTATGATCCTTTTTGTAGCCAATAGCTTATGGGTGATCGTCCTGGCGGTCTTTATCACAGGGCTGGGCATAGGCACCCTGGTGCCCTACAATGCTCTCACCATATCTAACCAGGTCACCCCGGATTTAAGTGCCTGGGCATTATCACTCAATACCAGCGCTCTCTTTGCAGGTCAGTTCATTTCACCCTTCCTCTTTTCTCTCATCAGCACCATTTTTGGGTTCACATCCGTTCGTTCTTACTTTCTTTCTGCTGCTGTCATGTGTGCATTGGTGGCATTGATCATTTTTTCTGCAAAAAGTAACCACAGAAGAAATAAGCTGGGAAAGATTGATATGTGATACCAAATTTCACCAATCGATCCAATCTCCGGTGTTTTTGATTTCTATAAATCTCTTTAGAAAAACAAAGGTAAAATTACAGGTGAAGATTACATAAGTAGAATTTTTAACCAGGATGGAACCCATATGCAGCGAATTTCTCAATATTTTTACAGTAAATCATCTTTTTGGGTGTTTCTCATTACACTGGCTTTGTTTGTTTTGTTCTTGCTGGTGGTGCTCCCCGCCGAATCGGATCGATCTGCGCAGGTCACCGGGTCGGTCACATCCCCGGACACTACCTTTTACTACACACGTGATCAACTTTACCAGATTGCCGAAGATATTGGTCAGGAAGGCCGACTTTATTATCTGGATTCCCGCATCTCTTTCGATATCATCTGGCCGCTGGTATACACTTTCTTTTTGATCAACACAATCAGCTGGATATTAAACAAGACCATTCTGGAAGAGTCAAAACTGCGCCTGCTCAATCTGGTTCCGCTGGCAGGTATCCTGTTGGATTATCTTGAAAATATCACCAATATGGTGGTGATGTTTCGCTATCCACAACCGACCGATATTATTGCCAGCCTGGCAGGCATCTTTACCTCCTTAAAATGGGTGTTCGTGGGCGGTAGTTTTCTGATCCTGGTATTTGGTGTTGTGCTTTGGGTCGGGGTAAAGACCAATATTATTAAGACTTAACTTTTCCTAAAAAATCGTTCGAAGACAATAATCACTAGACTTTTTTTTTATGGTATTTTAGAATAAGGATTAAAAAATAATCGAAAGGAGGTAGCATTTTTTAAATACTTGTGAAATAAGTTTTGATGAAATTTCCAGTAATGGTTTCATTCTTTGGAATCATTCTTGTTTTCCTTTGATCTCAAGTAATCAATCTCCCCTTTAATACCCTGTACTTGCAAAGCCGGGTGTAAATCGATCACCATGGGATTGGCTTTATTAAATGAAACTAAAAAAGGAGGGAATAATGGTCAAGAATATCCGCAATTAGGCGATTTTTGTGATCGGATTATTGTTAATTAGTGTAGTTTTCTTTCTTCGCGGACAGAATACCCAGGCAGCTGAATTCACAATACCTGAAAATGAAACTTATGATCCGAACCAACATTACGGTTTTGTCATTGGCAACGAGGATAGTGAAACAAATCCACAGAAAATTGAAAATAATGGCGTGTTTATCGAACTGAAAAAAGTATATATCACCGATTCACAGGTGGGGGGAATTGTCTGTTATAGCTTCCCAGGTGTGGAGCAAAGCGGGCAACCTAATCCCGAAGGTTGGGTGATTGAACGTTTGAATCTTGTTCAAGAAAAGCCATTATCGATGAACACGGGGACTAGTCTTGAATCCTGGATTTATGACCAAAGCGGAGAAATAAAGATGGGTCGTTGCGATTATTTTTACAGCACTTATGCTGAAGAATTCAAACCAGATCAACCATTCATCATCGAAATCAAGAATATGTATTATGGGAATCGGACTGATTGCGATGAAATAAATGCCCATCTTTCGGAGAATAATAATGGCATTACTGTAGGTTGTGAATGGATCACAACAGAAGGTAGTGGTTACTATCTGGACTTAAAAATCCTTGAGAAACCAGTAACGATGGACGAAGATGAAGCCCGAATGAAAGTCGCCAGTATGTTGTCGATCGTTTTCGAAGGAACCTGGGAATTTGAAATACCAAGATAAATTTTACTTCCACCTCTGATTTTTCAAAAAGACCAATAGCTCGTGTAAAATCGAGCTATTGACCTTTAATACCACATTAGAATTTTTTAAGAAGCTTCTTAATCGGATTGAATTTGTCGTAAATTGCGATATACTTTCAACCAATCAAAACCTCATCCTTCCTTTAAAATAGGATGTCAAGGAGCAAACATTGGCAAGGCAGAAGAAGAGCAAACAAAAAATAGATCCTTCCATCTGGGTGATTCTGATTGGCGGGTTAATGCTGCTGGTGGCCGTGGTGGTACTGGTCATCCAGGCGCAACAACCGGCGCAATCCGCTGTGACGAACCAGAATTTAAACATTCCCTATCCTCAGGTAGAGCGTGTAACGATTGAGGATGCCAAAGCTGCTTTTGATGCCGGCACGGCCGTGTTTGTGGATGTGCGTGGCGATGATCTATATAACGCCGGGCATATTCCAGGAGCACTTTCAATTGCTGAAAGTGAAATGGAAAGCCGCTTTATCGAGCTCGACCCCAACGCCTGGATCATCACCTACTGTACCTGACCGGCTGAAGAATCCAGCGCCCGTGCGGCGACCGTATTATTGGCAAGAGGTTTTACCAACGTCAGTGCGCTTCAAGGTGGGTTGGCACTCTGGCAACAGAGTGGCTATCCGATGGAGTGAGTAGCTGGTAGGGTTTAGGTGCTAAGGGTTAGGCATTAAGATATTTTTCTTTATCTATTATGCACCTGAACAGAAATCCCCATCGCTACCAATGGCAAGTTTAACAAAATGAAATCAAGACTACCATATTTCGTCATGGTAGTCTTTTTATATACATCCAATTAAAATCTGTAAAGCTATTTCAGGACAGGTCACTAACCTTAAACATCTAAGGCCTGAATATCACTCCACAATCCTGCAGCAAGCGCTTAATCCGAATAGCCATTTCCTCATCACTCTCGCCATGATCGAATACCAGGTCGACGGGGAGGTCGGTGGTGACGAGCTCGCCCAGCCAGACGGTTTTGATGTTCTCTTCGTCGATGACAGTTTGCAGGATGGCCAGGTCGGATTTGGTGAATTCGACGGCGGTGACGATCAGGATCTGGCCAGCATCCAGGAAGAGGTGCGCCAGTTCGCCGAAGCGCCGGACATGCTCGCGCCAGTTGTTGATGGCATCACGACGTTTGAGGTCGGCATTGACACCGTACAGCACCGAGCCGATGCCGAGATAGTAGCACAGTTTACCATCCTCGAAGAGCTGCCTCTCCAGCAGACTGGCCAGGCGTTTGCGTCCAATGCCTTTGGGACCGGTAATGACCACCAGGGCCGATTTCTGGTTATATTTCTCGTAGCGCTGTTCCATGGTGACATTGCTGCGGATCCACTTTTGATTACGAAGGTTAACCTCATCGCGCAGCTCGCTGACCTCGTCGGAGAGGGCTTCCAGGACGATGCCACCGCCGCGGATCTCGTACTCATCCACCAGCACGAAACGGCTGGTATCGGGCAGCTTGTCGGAGGTGTCGAAGGCGATGGGATGCGCCAGGCGCAGCGTGACCTCGGCCACGTCGTGGTGCTCGATCGCCAAATTCTTATTTCCATTTTGCGCGCTATAATCGCTGGCGTCAATGACTTTGTGAATGGTCTCGATATGGGCTTTCTCACGGGCGGTACCCAGCTTAAGGATCAACGTTTTTTCGGGGGTGAGGGGTTGGCGCCCCAGCCAGAAGAGGCTGACACGCAGGCGGGTGCTGACAGCGGGCGGCATTTCGTCCACCTTACAGGCGATCTGGCCACGGCGGACGTAGATTTGCTCGGCCATGGTGAATCCCACTGCCTGGCCAGCGGAAACCTGGCTCTGTGATTCGGTATTGAAGCCTTCCAGCGTCTTGAGGACGGTGCGCTTAGCCGAGGGATAAAATACGACTGCATCGCCGGGTTGCAGGGTACCGCTCGAGAGCGTCCCGGCCACAATACGGCGGTTGTCGCCCATGTCGGAGAACTTGTAAACATCCTGCACGGGCATGCGCACAGGTTGATCGGTGAGGGCACGCGCTTTCTCGAAGGAATCGAGTGCCTGCAGCAGGGTGGGGCCATCATACCAGCTCATCTCGCCATTGTGAGCTGCCACGCCAGCACCATCGCGACCGCTGACCGGGATATAGACCATCGGTTGCACACCAATGCCGGAGAGGTAAGCGCCGTATTCCTCGCGGATGCGTTCGAAGACGGATTGATCGTAGCCAACCAGGTCCATCTTGTTGATCAGCACGACGATTTTTTTGATGCCGAGCATCCAGAGCATGTAGCCGTGGCGGCGGGAGTTCTCCTGCACACCTTCGGCAGCGTCGATGACCAGGATGGCGGCTTCGGCATGCGAGGCGCCGGTGACCATGTTCTTGATGAATTCGATATGACCTGGTGCGTCGATGATGATGTAGTTGCGCTGGGTGCTCTGGAAGAAGACGCGGGCGGAGTCGATGGTGATGGATTGCGCCTGCTCGTCCTTGAGCGCGTCGATCAGCAGGGCGTATTCGAAAGGGACACCCTGGGCGGCGCAACGCGCACGGATGCCTTCGAGCTTGCCTTTGGGTAGGGAGTTGGTATCCGCCAGCAGCCGGCCAATCACAGTGCTTTTGCCGTGATCGACATGACCGACGAAGACGACATTCATCTGTTCTTTGTTGAAGTCCAGTAATTTTTCCATTTACATGTACCCCTCTTTGCGCAGGGATTCGAGTCCACCGCCGTCCTCTTTATCCTGGGCGCGGCCAGCACGCTCGGCGATATTGGCGAACTTGCCGACTTTCAGCTCGGCGATGATCTCAGCCACGTTGCGCGCTTCGGATTCGACCGGGAAGGTGCACGGGTAGCAACCCAGGGAGCGGTAGCGTTTGCCATCTCCCTGGTTGTAATACAGGGACACGGTCGGGATCTGTTCGCGCTCGATATATTCCCAGATGTTGAGCTCGGTCCAATCCAGTAGCGGGTGGATGCGCACGTTGGTACCGGGTGCGAAATCGGTTTTGTATTGATTCCAGAACTCGGGCGGCTGGTCGGCGATGTTCCACTCGTTGTGATTATCACGGGCCGAGAAATAACGCTCCTTGCTGCGCGATCCCTCTTCATCGGCACGCGCACCGACGATGACCCCGCTGAACGGCTGGGGATTCTCTTCCTCTTCGTAGCGGTCGCTCTCGTGGTTATAACGCATGCGGCGACCCTTGCCGTTCAGCGTTTGCTTGAGAGCTTCGGTCTTGAGCAGTCCACAGCAGGTCAGGCGGTCGACAGCCCCATCCGGGAAGGTGCGCTTGGCTTCGAGTGCTTCGTAGTTAGCCCCAACGACCATGCTGAGCTTCATCTCGCGCACCAGGCGGTCGCGGTATTCAATCATCTCGGGGATCTTGAAGTGCGTGTCTACATGGATGAGGGGGAAGGGCACATGCCCGAAGAAGGCTTTGCGTGCCAGCCACAGCAACACGGTGGAGTCCTTGCCCATTGACCAGAGCATCCCCAGGCTTTTGAAATTGGCATACGCTTCACGCAAAATATGCACAGAAATTGATTCGAGTTCGGATAGTTGGTTCATGGGGGTAATTGTAATACTTTTTAGGGGTTAGGTGTTAGGTTTTAGGGGCTGGGGGTCACTGTGTCGTCCTGAAATAAGTTTACAGTTTTCTAATCTAGATCCTAATTCCAAATTTTTAATGACTAATTCATAACACCAGGCATCTTGTTTTACCTGGTGTTTAAATTTAATGAATAGAATTCAATCTCGTAATCCCCCTATTCTTTTTAAAAATTTCATGTAAAATATTAAAATATTATCAATACTTAGCAATATATTTCTTTTTAAATTCTATCTACTTTTCCAAATCCAAACACTCCAAAATCACCAAAAGGGGGATTAAATGATCAACCCGCATAATAATATGTTTGTTAAGTTTTTTTCCATTTTAACAATCATTGTTCTGATTACATCCACTTTTTCTCCAACAGTCAACGCTGCTGGAATGTATTCTGAAATCGAGAATATTCACCAACAACAGCAAGAATTTAGTCCTGTTGAACAGGATTCTACAACTCAGGATCAATATTTAATTTTCCTGCCACTCGTCCTTAAAAACCCTCAACCACCTACAGGGCCTGACCTGTCCTTATCCAAGTCGGATGGTGATATTTCAGTCAATCCTGGCGACGCTATTTCCTATACCCTGTCTTATCAAAATCTGAGCGCTTTGAATGCAACCGAGGTGGTCATTACTGAGAATTTACCCTCTAATACCAGTTTTCGCTCCGACTTAAGCACCGCTGGTTGGCAGCAGGTTGGCACCACTTCTCAATACACCTTCACAATCGGTACTCTTACCGCTCAAAGCTCTGGACAGGTGATTTTTGCCATTCAAGTACCAGCATCGATTTCGCCAGAAATTATGTCCATCAATAATTCCGTTAGTATCCAACATGATAATGCCCTCGGTTCAGATCCGAATGCTGGAAATAATTATGCCAGTGATACTACGCCTATTTTGCAATCACAAACAAATCCGGATCTTGTGGTCACTAAAACAGCCAATCTGGCAGAAGTTGAACCCGGTGGAACCATCGTTTACACCATTGAATATGCAAACCAAGGAACAGCGTCTGCCAGTGGGGTTATATTAACTGAAAATTTGCCAGCGAACACTTCATTTAATAGCAGCTTGAGCACCGTCGGCTGGGCGATGGGGGAAAATAACACGTACGCTTTTTCCATAACTACTCTGGATATTGGTGGTCAGAGTTCAGTTCAATTTGCCTTAGATGTGGACAGCTCAATCCCTGCCGGTGTGCAGACGATTGAGAATTCGGTCACCATATCCGATGATGGGTTGAATGGCAGCGATCAAAACCTGTCAAATAACTCCTCATCATCCTCCACAATTCTTAATGCCCAACCTGATTTGACGATCAGTGTTATTCCAAATAAAACAGAAATAAAACCAGGAGAAACGCTCAGCTACACCATTAATTATGCCAACACAGGCAACCAGGATGCCAGTGGGGTAAAGGTTTCCGCTGATATCCCTGAGATCAGCACACCTGACCTGACACAATCCACCACCGGTTGGTTTTTTGATACAACCAGTGGATCATACCATTTTAACATAAACAATCTGGCATCGGGAGCCTCCGGTTCTATCACATTGGTTATTAAGGTAAATGATACAGTTTCTGCAGGGATTGAACAATTATCTATCCCCTTCGAAATCACCGATGATCTGTCCAATGGTACAGACCCCACCCCTGCAAACAATGTAGCTAACGTCGCCACTGCCCTGAATGCAGAACCTAACCTTTCGATCAGTAAAAGTGATGGTGATGTATTGGGTGTAACGCCTGGCGGACAAATTGTCTATACCCTGACCTATGAAAACAGCGGCAATCAGGGAGCAACAGGGGTGGTAATCACCGAAACATTACCGGCGAACACCAGCTTTTCGATGGATAATGACAGCAGTTGGCAGCAGGTAGGAACAACAGATCAGTATGTTTACACAATTGGGGAATTAAGCGCTGGACAATCTGGGTCCATTGATTTTATTGTGATTGTAACTGAATCCTTACCACCAGGGACAGAGTCCATTAATAATGCAGTCACCATCGCAGATGATGGCAGCAATGGGATTGAACCTGAGACCGGTAATAATTCTGCTCAAAGTTCAACTACCATCGATCTTTCTCCGGATTTGTCCATTCAGAAGAGCACCACCGATCAGGCCATACCCGGGCAGGGAATTCAATATTCCCTTTCCTACACCAATCTGGGCTTCAGTAACGCCAGCAGGGTTGAAATCCATGAGTATCTGCCCCTCTACACCAGTTTTGACGAAACAACCAGTACTGCCGGTTGGCAACGTGTTGGTGAAACACAAGAGTACGTCTATTCTGTTGGCAATCTTGCCAGTAAAGCAAGTGGTTCCGTCCAGTTTGGCGTGCAGGTTGATGCTACCGTTCCAGCGGGTTTGGAAGGGATTGAAAATTCAGCCAGCATCAATGATGATGGTCTGAATGGTAACGATATCAATCCAAACAATAATAATAGCTTGATCACAACCAGCCTGACAGCGGAACCTGACATGCAGATCTCAGCCGATGATGCGGTCACAGATATATCTGCTGGTGCTGTGTTGACCTACACAATTACCTATGCCAACCCTGGAAATCAAGGCGCTACAGGTGTTTCCATTACAGCATCCCTCCCTGAACACAGTACATTTAACGCTACTGCTTCCACACCTGGTTGGTCACAAACCGAACCAACAGAACCATACCAGTTCAGCGTGTCAAGCCTGGCTGCAGGTGCATCCGGGCATGTTGTGTTGGCTGTTACAGTGGCTTCTTCTGTGCCGGCCGGGGTTGAATATTTACAAGCAACATTCAACATCACTGATGAAGGTGCAAATGGAGTCGACCCCAATCTGACGAATAACCAAACAAGTGTAACGACTGTCTTAAACGCTGCTCCTGATCTGGTCATAACCAAAGATGATGGTGAGATCGAAGCCATTGTTCCCGGTGGGCGGCTGACCTACAGCTTGCAATACAGCAATCAGGGTAGCCAGGGAGCCAACGGGGTGGTGATCACAGAAACGCTGCCGGAGAATACCAGTTTCGACACCGAAAACAATCCCGCGGGTTGGCAGCAGGTGGAGAGCACGAACCAATATCAATATGCAGCCGGTGAAATGGCAGCAGCAAGCAGTGGCAGTGTAACTTTTGCTGTCATCGTAAACGCCACACCGCCGCAGGGAGTCAGTGACATCTCCAATACCGCCAGCATCAGCGATGATGGGTCTAACGGATTCGATGAAAACGCAACAGACAATACCGCTTCCATCACCACAACATTGAATTTATCTCCTGACCTTCAATTGTCGAAAACAGGGGATGGTATCACCCAACCCGGTGCCATCATTCATTACACCCTGACCTACAAAAACCTGGGGTTAATCGATGCGGATGGGGTTGTAATCACAGAAAGCCTACCGGCGAATACCACTTTCAATGCGGCTGAAAGCGACTCCGGATGGGTGCAGGTAGGAGAGACCAGCACCTATACTCTCCAGGTTGGTTCTGTGGCACAGGGTTCAGAAGGATCGGTTATCTTTGCAGTAACCGTAAACAGCCCCCTCCCGGATGGCACGCTCTCCATTTACAACACCGCCAGCCTGACCTACACGGGGACTGATCCAAACCCAAGCAACAACAGCGCTGAATTAACCAGCCTGATCTCCAGTGGACCTACCACGGTGTGTGGTGTTATTTCCGAGAATGCCACCTGGACAGCGGATTTAAGCCCGTATGTGTTGACCTGTGATGTCACCATCAATACTGGGGTTACCTTAACCATCGAACCCGGTACGGTGATTAAATTCAATGCCCTGGCGCGTCGCTTAAATGTTAATGGCATCCTGAACGCCATTGGCACTTCTACCAATCGTATTTTCTTCACCTCCTTCAAAGATGACAGCGTCGGGGGAGATACAAATGGAGATGGCAGCGCCAGCAGCCCAGCCCGGGGAGACTGGTCGACCATCAATGTAGGTGACACCGGGGTGGCAAATTTTAATTATGCGGTTTTACGCTATGGTGGTTATAGTTCCACATACTACGCCAACCTGTATCTGACCCAAAACGCCAGGGCGACGGTTGAAAACAGCACCATTGCCAGTAGCAGCTATTATGGTATCCGGGTGAATAACACCATCAGTGGGAAAACCAGCCAGCTGACCGTACGCAACAGCACAGTGGAGAATAATGCCAATCGTGGAATTTCTATCTATACCACCAGTGGAGGTTTGAGCCAGGTGGAAGTGAGTGATTCTATTATCCGATTGAATGGATCAAATGGCTTTGAGACCAATAATGTGGCTGGGTTAATCTTAAAAGGTAACCAGATCGATCATAATCTTGGATATGCCGGATACCTGGTGTTCTCCAATAACTCTTATCAAGTACTCACCGCCAATACTGGCACTGGCAACACCAAGAACGGTATCGCCCTCTCAGGTTCTTTAGGTTCAGATACATCCCTCTCCTACCAACCCACCCTGCCATACATCATTCCCACTGCGGATCTCACCATCAATAGCGGAGTTACCCTCACCATCCCCGCTGGCCAGGTCATCAAAGGCGACTCAACCAACAGCACCGTATACGTCTCAGGCACATTACTTACCCAGGGAACAGCGGAGATGCCCGTCTATTTCACCTCTATCAAAGACGATTCCATTCGTGGTGATGACAACAATGATGGCTCTGCTTCCTCTCCCGCTCCTGGTGATTGGGATGCCATTTATGTGCGCGACCTGGGTACTCTTACGCTCAATCATACCCACCTGCGCTATGGTGGCTATTCAGGCACAAATTTTGCCAGCTTGTATCTCTATCGCAACGCCACTACTACTTTGAATAATTCTTCCATCAGCTACAGCGGTATCTATGGTATCCGTTTAGTCAATGCTAGTGTTTCCCCTGCTGATCTCAACAAACTTTCTTTGAACAATACTATCATCCAAAACAGTGGAAACGCCGGTATCATGACCGATTCTAGTTATGGTCAATACCAACTCAACATCTCCACTTCTACCATCCGTAATAACGCTAGCTATGGCGTGTACTTGCGCAATCAAACTAACTCCTCCATCACCAACTCTTACATATACGGAAATGGCTCGTATGGGGTTTACAATTCGGGAACAAACACACTCTACGCCAAAAATAACTGGTGGGGATCAACCTCCGGACCTGCTCCCTTTGGGTCCGGGAATGGCATCAATTACCGCACCTGCACGGACTCCATTACCGGTCAAACTTACATCTGCCAGTATTATGTGGATGTTTCACCCTGGTTGGGACAGGCGGAGACATACGGAACAGATATTTCGTATCAGGTTTTTGGTGGTGATCCGGTAAATACAGCCACCGGTAATTACACATCGAACCAAACAGACCTTTCGATTTCTACACGATCTTTTCCACTGCAATTCTCACGCGCTTACAATTCTGCCTACCCGGAAGCTGGCGTGATGGGGTATGGTTGGACACATAGCTATAACATTTATGTAGTTGACTCATCCATTGACCAAACCGTCACGATTCATTTTGGAGATGGCCATACAGAACGCTTCACCTGGGATGGAGCAGATTATATAGCACCATCCGGGGTTTACTCCACCCTAGAAAAGGTTGCTGATGTATTCCAACTCCGATTAAAAGATCTTTCCATTTATGATTTTGATTATTTAAATCGTCTTCAATCCATCACAGATCGCAATGGAAACAGTACTGTATTGGCGTATGCAGGAAATAGTTTGAGCACAATTACTGCTCCGGATGGTCGAAAGCTGACTCTAACTTATAACGACAGCGGGAATCTTGCTCGGGTTGCAGGTCCATTATCAAGGATCGTTCAATATGGTTATGATGTGGATGGGAATTTAATCTCTGTTACAAATCCGGATAATAAAACCAGCACCTTTAGTTACGATTCAAACCATCGCTTGTTGACTATGACCGATGCCAATGGCCATACGTTTGTGACCAACGTTTATAACACCGATGGGCGGGTGGTGGAACAATATGACGCACAAAATAATAAGACTGAACTGTACTATGACATCATCACCCACATTACTACAGTGACCGATCCATTGACTCACACGACTAATTATCTTTATGATGAAAATTTACGCCTGATCGGTGAAACAAATGGATTGGGAAAAACAGAATCGTATACCTATGATAGCAATAATAACCGCCTGACAGTCACAGATCGAAATCAAAACACCACAACGTATACCTACGATGGCCTGGGGAATGTCCTGACTATCACGGACTCATTGGATGGTGTATCGACATTCACTTATGATTCGCAGAATAATATTCTGACTGCTTCGGATGCCAACAACCATGCCACTTCTTATACCTATGATAGTTTTGGAAACAGGCTGGCTTCCACCGATGCGCTTAATGAGGTCACTTCGTTTACTTATTACAGCGATGCTGACCGGTTAGGGATGCTGTATACAATCACCGATCCACGTAATAACACCACAACCTATGATTACAATGACCAGGGAGATATTATTTCGATTACCGATGCGTTGAACCAAACCCAAACTTATACGTATGATGCTGGTGGTCGTAAATTGTCTTTCACGGATGCAAGAAATAATACCTGGATATATACGTACGACCCATTAAATCACTTACTCACGGTAACTGATCCGTTAATGGGGGTAACGACCTACACCTACGATCATGTGGGGAATATTATTCAACAGGAAGACGCCAATCATAAGGTAACCTCTTTTACATATAATGAAAAGGATCAACTGGTTACGACGATTGATCCGATGAATTTCACGACATCCTATACTTATGACAGCGTCGGTAATAAACTTTCTGAAACTGATGGCAATAACCACAGCACTACATTTGAGTATGATGCTGCTAACCGGTTGGTTACCGTAACCAATGCGCTCAGCCAAAGTATTACGTATGGGTACGATGACACGGGGAATCAAACTTCAGTCACAGATGCGCTCAATCACACCAAAATGACCGCATACGATGCTCTCAATCGACCAATTTCGGTTATTGATCCTCTGAATCACACCACCACCACAACCTATGATGCTGTGGGTAATATGCTCTCAATCACTGATGCGAATCTTCACACCACTTCTTATACCTACACAGTTCTAAATCAGCTTGAGACAGTCACTGATGCGCTTGACGGTATAGTAACATATGCCTATGATGAGGCTGGCAACCGGGTTTCGATGGAAGATGCCAATCTCCACTTCACTACCTATGGTTATGACGAACTCAACCGTCTGGTGAGCACAACAGATCCGCTCCTGCATACCTCGACCCACATCTATGATGCCAACGGGAACAGGTTGTCCACCCTGGACGCCAACGGAAACACCACCTTCTTTAACTATGATGTTCTGAACCGTTTAACCAAAATTGATTATCAGGATGGTTCGAGTGTGGGATACACCTATGATGCAACCGGTAACAGGCTGACAATGCTGGATAGTTTAGGAACCACTACTTACATTTATGATGATCTATATCGTCCGCTCTCGATCAGCAGTCCAACCGGAACAACCAGTTATAACTATGATGCTATCAACCAGCTCAGCTTAACCACCCCGGCTGGGACAGTAACATACACGTATGATGAGGTAAACCAATTAATCAATGTTACCGATTGGGATGACCAGGTAACAACTTATTCATATGATGACGCTGGTCGCCTGGTTGATACCCTCTATCCAAATGGAGTAACCAGCACCAATACCTATGATAACGCCGACCGTCTAACCAATATTCTTACTACAAATAGTTCTGAAACTCTGTCGTCAATGACGTACACACTGGACGCGGTTGGCAACCGGTTGGCCATGCAGGATCAGAATGGTACAACGACCTATACCTATGATGACCTCAATCGATTATTAACCGTGGCTTATCCGATAGGATCTCCGACGAATGTCAGTTACAGCTATGATCCAATGGGAAATCGGCTTACCATGACCGAAGATGGAGTGGTAACTACTTATGTATATAACGAAGCGGACCAGTTACTTTCGATAACCAAAAACAGCGTTACCACTGAATTTACATGGGACAATAACGGCAATATGCTGTCTAAAGGGTCCCTGACCTTCACCTGGGATCAAGCAAACCGCCTGGTAGGTTTGACTAATGGTTCTATTATAGCCAGTTACCGTTATAACGGGGATGGGGTGCGCCTGGGGAAAACTGTTGATGGCGTGGTTACTGAATATCTCCAGGATATGAGCTCCGGACTGTCAATGGTTTTGAGGGAGGTCAGTGGAAGTTCTACCAGTGATTTCGTTTATGGGTTGGATCTGATCGCTTTGGATGATGGCGATTGGTCCTTTTATCATACTGATGGATTGGGCAGCACTCGATTGTTGACTGACCTTTCCGGCATGGTGACGGATCAATACAGTTATGATGCCTTTGGTGCTGAACGATATCAGATAGGATCTTCGACACAATCGTTCAGCTACACCGGAGAACAGGTAGACCCGGAAACTGGGTTGGTATTCTTACGAGCCAGGTTCTATGATCCATTGATTGGGAGGTTCATATCAAAGGATCCATTCCCAGGTTATAAATTGCGTCCTCAAACATTAAATAGATATCCTTATGTAACAAATAATCCTGTCAATTCCACAGATCCCACAGGTCAATTTGAAATTCAACAATACATCAATAATTTCTTTAATACGTTAAAAAGAGTGCTCAATATAGGGGAGCCACCAGTAGATCTTATCAACGCAGACCAAAAATTTAATGTTCAAATTGGCGATAAGAATCAAATTGAAATTAGAAATTACTCGATGGATTCCACAAAGGATTGTGTAAAGTTTGTGCAAACTCAAAGACCAGATTTTCTAACAAAAAGTGCTACAAGATGGAGAGAACAAGATGGCCAAAATGATATTCATGGCTTCAGCTATGGAGATACTCCTAGACCAGGGGCAGTTATGATTGAATATTCTAATGCGAATGCTGGAATTGGGTTGGTCGGACACGTATCATACGTTGATTATGTCAACGCTGACGGATCATTTCACATTATTGAGGGGAATTGGAGTGGCGGTTATCACGAGGAAACATTTTCGTATTCTCAAGAAATCAACGGTTATGTAAATGATTCAGGAAGACATCTACGTCGTCCAAATTTATTTATTTACGATCAACAATAGTAAATGAAAAATTTAAGAATCGGTATTTATAGTTAATTTAACTAATAATGAATGGCTCAACAAGCAACATTAATTGCAAAATAAATACGATTGACTAAGTCGAAAAACAATTCAGTCACATTATATATGGAAGTGGAAGTATTGTTTTTATCTCAGAAAGTCAACAAATGTAATTCATCAATTATTTAAGCAGCAAAGGCAAAAAGATGTTATATGTTATTGGCTCTTTTCCCAGCAAAGCGAATTCAGTCAGGTGGCATATTTCCACTGACAACGAATTATTGACCAAATCTCTCTGATAAACAGACGTTGGTACACAACTCTCAGCAGCATCCAGCCAAATTTGCTGGTCAACATCCCAGTAATACAATTTCAGGGTTGTTTCATCGATACCTACAATATCCAGGTCGGCATAATGTAAGGTGACAGAAATTGGTAGTTCAAACGCAAATTGTGGAATTGGAACACCCAGATCATCCAGAGCCAAAAGTTCAAAACTGGTATTGGCAAACAGCAAGGTTCCTGTGTTGTACTTTGGTTCCGGTTGGGGATTGTATTGTAAGGTGGTCAAGGTGGTGATCGCGTCTGCTGGAATGCTGATTTCTGTGCAATTATCACGCGAAATCAATGTTCCACCTGTATCTGACAATGGTAAACTGACACTTTGCGTCAATTGCCAATCCGGGTCTTTCTGCAGCAAAAAGCTTTGGAGTGTTGTTGGCGGGTCTGCTGGATAGGGGTCCGGCACATTGAGCTGGTTATAATCCAGATATAAGCCGTCCAATCCTCCATACCATTCTCCTGGATCCGCTAAAGAATTCAACGTAGCCAACGAATCCGGAATATCGCCGGTCAGTCGGTTTCCACTCAGGTCAAGCGACTGCAGATAGGTTATATTGCCAAGGCTGGTTGGGATTGTCCCTGAGAATTGATTGTTTCTTAAGTTAAGATAAGTCAAATTACTCATGTTTCCCAATTCAACTGGAATTGCCCCGTCAAATTGATTGTTTTCCATTATTAGATAATTTAGATTTCCTAATTCACCAATTTCAACAGGTAGGGTTCCAGACATTTTATTATCTGAAAGATCCAGGAATGTCATAGTTGATAAATTTTTTATGTCTACCGGTATTGAACCTTCCAGTTGATTATTGGATAAAATCAACATATCCAAAAGGGGATAATCCCATAAACTTGCAGGAATATTCCCGGAAAGTTGGTTGTTATCCAATCGCAATGTATACAAAGAGCTGATATTCCCTATCTGTGAAGGAATAGAACCAGTTAATTGGTTGTCATTTAACAACAAATCATAAAGGGAATTTAAGCTACCTATCTCGATTGGAATTGAACCATTCAATGCGTTTTTGGATAAATTTAAAATTTCAAGACCATCAAGATTTCCAATGGAACCAGGAATTGAACCTGATAGTAAGTTAGAGGATACATTCAAAGTCACCAAATTGGAAAGATTTCCGAAAGATGCAGGTAAAACCCCTGAAAACGAATTGGACGATAAGTTTAAAGTGGTTAAAGTGGTGAATTTATCGATATTGGATGGAATTTCGCCAGTAAAAAAGTTGTTTTGTAGATATAACTCTCTCAATGCAGGCATATTCCAGGTATCAACAGACAAATTTCCTGAAATTAAATTACTTCGTAAATCCAGCTTTTGTAAATTCGGCATGGCCACATTTGGAATGGTGAGTAGTCCACTGATAGAGGAAGAATTTATTTTAATCTCTCGTAGAGTAGAAATATTCCACACAGATGCAGGAATAGAACCGGTGACATACTCTGACCCGAAGTATAGAATCTCTAGATATGATAAATGGTCAATACTGGTCGGAATCACCCCATCTGAATAAAAATCTCCATAGGATTGTGGCCTAAATTCAACCACATGCCCACCATCAACATATAACCCTCCCCAAATGCTGGGAGTTGTGTTGATAAACCAGGCATTGGGACCATCCCAATTTGACAGGCCAAAATCATTGTAAATTTCTAACAACACCTGGCACTCAGATACGGGGATCTCGCTAATACCATCGCAGGTAGCTTTGGTGGATTCCTCCGCAGAAGCTGGTGTAAAGCTCCAGGAGAAAACAATCACCATAATCAATAGAATACGAATAACAAATAAAACATGTTTACGCATAGAAAACGCTCCTTCAATGAAAATGCGATTTTAATATAATTTGTAATATCTAAAAAACTTAATTGTTCGCGTTATATAGATCCTGTGCAATTTGCAGTTCCGTTGCAATATCAGCTGTCTGATCTTCCTTGATCAATTTGTAGACAACATTCATGATGATTTCTGCTGCTTCAGAAGGTCGCTCCAATGAACCAGCCCAGGGTCGGCAAACGCTTGCATTTACGGCTAAAGCCGCCTGCTGGTAAAACGGGGTTTGCAATTCGGGATAAGTTAATGTCGAACCAAGGGAAGGAAACCCCGCTCCCGGACCGAGCACATAACTCACATAGACATCCTGATCTGTCATAATCCAGTTGATGAAATCATAAGCCCCTTCCAAATTCTTAGCTCCCATCGGTATGCCAAGACCTTGAAGATCAATATTACATCCCGGCGTTTTGCCTGCCGGCGCGAACATAGGGCGTATAATGACATCTCCAGCAGCAATCGCATCCAGCATATCCTGCGCTGTGCTTGTATCATAGGTTGTGCCATCAGGAGCGGTCAGAGGGTTTATATAGCGATAACCAAATAAGCCGGTTGGGATAGACCCTGCGGAGGAATCCTTAAATGCATCTTCTTCGATAAAACCACCTGAAAATACTGTTTCAGGATTGTAGCCTGCCATGACAGTATCTCGCAAAAAGCTGATAGCGGCGATGTTCTCAGGAGTGTTTAGGAGCATGTTGCCTGCCCCATCATCATACGTGCCACCAAAGGAGGAGATCAGTGACCATACCATACGGCTGGCGCCTGCCCCGCCATATGCGGTTGATCCAAAGTATGTCCAGGCGTAAAAACCGCTCGTTTTTAGTCGATTTGCTTCAATTAAGAACTGTTCGGGGGTGGTGGGGTATCCTGTCGGAAAATGGTCTGCCCAGACATAAGTTACACTTGGTCTCTCTGCTGTAGGTATACAATAAAGTCCACCATCCGGCCCGGTACAGGCCAGTAGAGAGCTTTCACTCAGGTCATCATACCAGCTTTGCTGTTTCGCCCAATCGGAAAGATCCATCAGTGTATTATTCTTGTAGTAAGTGATGATTTGACCACTTCCGGTCTCAACAATATCCGGTACACCAACACCAGCATCAACGGCTGCAATTAGATCACTTGTGATACTGACCCATTCCTTTGGAATATTCACCCAATTCCATTCACCTTCAAAAGCTGCATTAAACAAAGGAATGGTGTCTCTCAGCCATTGGTTTCCAACCCTTTCATCATCCAACGGATCCTCGTTATTCTGATCATACTGAAACCAGGTAATAACATCCTGTTCACCAATGTGAACATAAGCTTTCATTAGAAGCGGTAGAAAAATATTGTGAGATGTTTCATCATTCGCATAAATATTATTTCTAACGTTGGAAAATGATAATCCCAATACGATGACTATTATTAATAATAGTACTTTGGTGACATTATTAATCCTGCGAATTTTCATAATCTTTTTCATACTCGTAAATTTTCCTTTCTAAGGACGATAATAGAAAATTGAATTAGTAACCGGTTTTACTTAAACTGATGGGGTTGGTGGGTGTTTTCGGTGAGAAGATCCCACTAAAAACACCCTGAATTCAATCCACAAATTTTTGTACTTTATTTTGTTGTTAATGGAAGAAATACTCTAAGTAATGGATTAATAACAGTTGGTTCAATGTGTACAGATAGTTCTGTATTCTCTATTACCGGAAATTCGGGATCAATATTCAACCAGATAGAATACGTTGGATTGACGCTCACCGTAACCAGTACCAACCCCGGATCTGTTCCTTCCGGAATAGTCAGTGTAAATGTCAAACCACCTTCCGAATCGGTCATGGCTGCACCCACCTCCACAAAATTTACATAAATGGTGGCTTCAGAATTGGGTGGATATCCCGAGCCCACAATCGTAAATGTGCTACCTGGTGCTCCTTCTGAGAAATCCACAGCCAGCATACTGAGAGAGCCTTCCTGGAACATTTCCCATTTATCCGAAGGATCCGGAAAGGCTTCGAAACGCGCCAGGGAAAGGACTTTTTCATTCCAGTACAAATCATCAATATAGAAAGCTCCGCTACCTACCCAAAAATGTCCATAGGTGGAATACCAATTCGCCAAATTACTCCAACGTTGATCGACTTCTGACTCTGAGAGATAGGCATTCATAGTGGCAGGATAGGGAAGATAATGGATTGGTGTAAGTTGGCTTAATTGGGTTGACATGATATTCAGAGTGTCACCATTTAAGTAATTTATCCATGGTACACCTAAATCTCCCGCTTTAGCTGCAGAAAATGCAAGTAATCCTTGTTCCTCTGCGTAAGCTGCCAGGGCGGTGGTGTGCCAGGGCAAAGGCCCTCGATCTCCTTCTGGCCACCAGGTGGTTACATTTAATTCTGCGTCCAATTGGTAGGAATTCCAATATGTTTCTATTTTTAATGGGTTTTCTGAAATAATCTGTACACCTTTGAAATTACTCAGAAAAGCGGCCAGATTAGCTTCAGCTGCTGGGTCGTAAATGGAACTGGCCGGATTTCCTCGATCAAATTTCATGATCATGGCCAATATAAAGTCTGCCATGTCCAATGGGCTGCCATCATGCCAGGTGACCGTTGGGAACAAATTATCCGGGTAAATCACCACACTTTTAATTCTTGCGTCTCTATTTTGCCTCAATGGGTCTACCTGAGAAGCGGTGAGAAATTTCTGACCTGCCGCATCCCAAGCTACCCAGGCATCATCCGGTACTTGAATGGAGTCCATAAAACTCAGGGTCACCCAATCCAGGGTTTTATGAACAGGCAAGCCTGTTTTTACATACACTTCAGCGCTTTCAACACGTTGAGGGTGGTAAAGACCGGTATCAGGATCAGGCATTATGGCAATATCTGCTGTAGCTTTCCTGGGAAAATCATCAAACGCCCAATTACTCCCTGCGATCGGATTCCAAGGATCTACAAATAAATCAAGACCCCCGATATTGATGGTTCCTCCCTCAACTTCGCGATGACGAATGGTGAATGGCCATAAAGGAGTGCTTTCCCCTGCAGCGAGGTCATTCGCTACAGTAATAGTTGCACGGCGAGGCACAATATTCTTTCCATCAATCAACCAGATACGAACTGCAAATTCGAGTTCAAGCTCCAAAGCACGATTAAATAGAATGTCTCTTTCTTCCATTGTGGAAAATTTGTTATACGCTAATTTATCCATAATATCTAAAAATTCAGTGGTTGGGTTGTATGATTGCCAGAGGCCCGACCAACCATAAGCAGAATATGGGCTATTAAAGAATTCGAAGTTATCGCCCTCATCACGATCAATTATGGTTGCTGACCAGGCACCTGTATAGATGTGCCAGAGGCCATCAGCCGGATCACCTCCTACCCAAAGAGGTGATGCTTGAGAACTTGTCACATATTGACGATCGGTTGTAAATCCTATGGATTCCAATTGATCAGCCACATAATCGCCAATAGGAATGCGGGTCTGATCACTATCATTACGAATAAGTAAGATGATTGTTACAGGTTGGCTTTTGTAGTACCACTTTCCAGAAACCTTAGTAGCCCCCAGGGTAATCATCTTGGAAGCAATAATTGTTTCTGCCTGAACCGGATTATAGGCATATTTTGCTTCTAATTCGGTGACTTTGTCCGAATAGCGCACGTAATCAGGATTATTTGTAACGATGGAAAAGAATTTGGATAAGCCAATATTTCCATATATGGTTTGGTTCAAGTAATCCCGATCCATTAACCAGTTCATCGCTTCACGAATTTCTCGTACAGTGAATGGGTTAAGTTTATTGGTGTCATAAAACACAGCAGGATTTAGGGTTAACTCATAATACAACCCATTTGAAAATCCAACATCGATCGAGGGATCATATTGGATTTGTGAATACTCAGTTGCGACTAATCCACCAGCATACATATCGATGTTGCCACTTTTAATATGATCAATTGATGTTTGACTATCAACGACACCAATATTTACCCGATCGACCCAGGCCCCTGTGCGACTGGATTCACCCCTTACTGAATCAAAAAAAGTGAGATTGGATCCCAGGATAAATATCAGTAAGAAAATAACAATAATCACGCGAAAATTCTTAAATTTTTTATACATTTTCCCTCCAAGAATTTCTGATAAATTGGATCAATTATTAATTTTTAGTGTTTGATTATATTTTTTATAATTATTCGTATATCACCCTCCTTTTTGAATAATAATTAGATTATATGGAAATCAGATAAAAAAATCCAATATTTTATTCAATCAATTTTTCAAAAAGATTTCAATAATGGGAATCTTGATTTAAACCAAAGAGCAATTCCCGTATAATTAATCAAGATCCATTCCATCCGGAGTGAAAAATGAGCGATTATACCGATGAGACCTATGGCGAGTTGATTGCCGATCTATGATGATTGGTATGGCGATATGGATCCGCAGATTCTGGAGATGTTCACCCGTTATCAGGGTGACCAATCGGTGCGGGCTGTTCACCTGGAAAGCCAGCAATCACGCCTGGTGGCTTCCATGCTCGAACCTGTCAATCAGATCATCACCAGCCAGTTCATTGTTCTGGATAAAAACGAAACCGATGTGAAACCGGTCAAGATTCGCTACGTCTGGCCATCTGAGCTGGATTTAATGGCGCGCCTGGCAGGATTGAAGCCGGTTTATCATTGGGATGATTGGCGACAATCTCCGTTTTCCAACAACAGCAGTAAACATATCGCTATTGATGGACATGCCTGATGGCGAAGTTGAGTAAAATCACTCTTGGTTTGTGATATCCATGGATGGCAGGTGTAATCCAACATTTGAATAGCATCATGCTGCGTGGTAGAATCACTATGCAAGTATGATTCTTTCAGGAGGAAGATATGACAGAAACAACCGGCACCTTTGCCGTTAAGAAAGGATTAGCGCAAATGCTTAAAGGTGGCGTGATCATGGATGTGGTCACCGCGGAGCATGCCCGCATCGCCGAAGATGCTGGCGCCTGCGCCGTGATGGCGTTGGAGCGTGTCCCGGCCGATATCCGCGCGGATGGCGGTGTGGCGCGCATGAGTGATCCCGAATTGATCCTCAAGATTATGGACACGGTCAGCATTCCGGTGATGGCCAAATGCCGTATCGGTCATTTTGTGGAAGCACAAATTCTGGAAGCCCTGGGCGTGGATTACATTGATGAATCCGAGGTGCTCACACCGGCGGATGAAAGCCATCATATATACAAACATGATTTCAAAGTGCCCTTCGTGTGTGGCTGTCGCAACCTGGGAGAAGCGCTACGACGCATCGGAGAAGGGGCAGCCATGATCCGTACCAAGGGTGAAGCCGGCACCGGCGATGTGGTCGAAGCTGTGCGCCATGCGCGTACCGTGCTGGGTGAGATCCGCCATCTGCAAATTATGCCCGTGGAAGAATTGATGACCTACGCGAAAAACATCGGTGCTCCTTTCGAATTGGTGATGGAAGTTCACAAAACCGGGAAATTACCGGTGGTCAATTTTGCTGCGGGTGGAATCGCCACCCCTGCGGATGCAGCCCTGATGATGCAATTAGGTGTGGATGGTGTCTTTGTTGGCTCCGGTATCTTCAAATCGGGTGATCCTGCCAAACGCGCCGCAGCCATTGTCAAATCCGTTACGCATTACAACGAACCCAAAATACTGGCTGAAATCAGCCGCAACCTCGGTGAACCCATGGTCGGAAGGCAGATTTCAACACTGCCGGACAATGAATTAATGGCTGAACGCGGTTGGTAGGTAGCATGCGCATTGGTATTTTAGCCTTGCAGGGCGCCTTTATTGAGCATGAAAAGATGCTGAAAAACCTGGGTGTGCAAACACAACAGGTGCGCCTCAGCCAACACCTGAATGATCTGGATGGTTTAATCATCCCGGGCGGAGAATCCACCACCATTGCCAAACTGGCCATTGATTTTGGATTATTCGATGACTTGAAAACCTTTGCATCTGAGCATCCCGTCTGGGGCACCTGTGCCGGAGCCATTCTGCTGGCGAAAGATGACCAGTCCAACCCGCCCAGATTGGATGTGATGGACATTCACATCGTCCGCAATGCTTTTGGTCGCCAGGTGGATAGCTTTCAGGCTGATCTGCTGGTACCGTCACTGGCTCATTTAAATGGAAGCAACCCAACCTTTCCAGCCGTGTTTATCCGCGCACCCATCATCAATGCAGTTGGAAAAAAAGTTGAGATACTGGCACAAATCGGGTTTGATAAAATTGTGGCTGCCAGGCAGGGTCACTTGTTGGCAACTGTATTTCACCCGGAACTGACCAACGACGATCGCTTCCATCGTTACTTTTTGGAGATGATACCATCGAAGTAAGACCTTTTGGCTGGTTGGATTTACATCATATCTGGCGCTATCGCAATCAGATTCTATGTACCGACAGCATTTTAAGTTTGACACATGGCAATCCGATTGGCAGTTCTGCCTTGCTGGGACAATTGCGTATGGATTATAGCAGTTACAGTGGCATTGCTCGCCCCGGGAAAGGTTTAGCTCCCTTCATTGGCCAGATCAATTTCAATCCTGGTGATCAAAACGCACACTTAATCTTTTTGGCTCCTGAACCCAATTTGATGGACCGTGCTTTGCTGGCTTTATTGGATCATCTTTCCTGGGAAAGCGGTGGTCGTGGTGCACTGCGCTTATTGGCAGAGATCAACGAGGATGAAGCTGTCTTTGAGATGTTGCGCCTTTCCGGATTCAGTGTGTATGGCAAACAGCAGGTTTGGCGCTTTGTTGAGTATCCACACAATGGTGATAGAAACCAGTTGTGGCGTTCGTTTCAACAGATCGACCAGCATAACCTGAACAATCTTTATCACGCTGTCGTACCACCCCTGGTTCAGGGATCTGAAGCCATGGATAAACGTCCGGTTCAGGGTTATGTTCATTATGTCGATTCTGAATTACTCGCTTTTGTAGAAGTGACCAATGGCCCCAAAGGAATCTTTCTGACACCTGTTGTGCATCCCAACATTCGTGAACCCGAGTATTTGCTGGCAGGTTTGCTCCAGTTGATGAATTCCTCCAACGGACGCCCACTCTTCCTGGCCGTGCGGGATTACCAATCCTGGTTGAATTCTGCCGCAGAGAGCCTGGGGGGCACACCCGGCAATCGAAAAATCCTGTTGGTAAAGCATCTCATCAATAAACAGCGTGTTAGCGTACCAGCGACCATTCGTAAAGTTCTGGAAGCACATGGCACGGAAACTACTACTCAGATTGTGCACAATTCAACAAAAAAAATAAAATGAAACTTCTAATGATATAATCGCATCAAATAATAAGGGTTAATGCCATTCTAAGATTAATCAATTATCATGGTTAATGCGATGGAGAAAAAACAACAGGTCAATCACCTGATATGAAATTAATGACAGGATTATTTTAAGGACGAATGAAACAAAGAAAAATTACAGATGATCTGCAGGCTCTGATGGAGGTTCTACCTCAGGGGATTGCCAAGGCATTGGACGAAGCAGATAACAGCGACAACTTAATAGAGATTGTAATGGATCTGGGTCGCACACCGAAAGCTCGCTTTGTGAACGATGAAGTACCCCTTTCTGAACACGAAGTAACCCACGAGGATATTGATTATGTGGTCACCCGCATAGGAGATTTTGACGCTGATAATCGTGCCGGCTTAGAGCGTACCCTGCATCGTATCTCCGGTATTCGCAATCGCCGTGGACAGGTAGTAGGTCTCACCTGCCGCGTGGGTCGTGCCGTTTATGGCACCATTGATATTATCCAGGATCTGATCGAATCCGAAAAAAGTGTTCTGCTACTGGGAAAACCTGGCATTGGAAAAACTACCATGCTGCGCGAAGCTGCCCGTATCCTGGCAGAGAAGAAACGCGTGGTCATTGTGGATACCTCCAATGAAATTGGCGGCGATGGCGATGTTCCGCACCCGGCCGTGGGGATGGCGCGCCGTATGCAGGTTGCTAAACCATCTTTACAGCACGAAGTCATGATTGAAGCCGTCGAAAATCACAACCCGGAAGTGATTGTGATTGATGAGATCGGCCGTGAACTGGAAGCGCTGGCCGCCAGAACCATTGCCGAACGTGGTGTCCAATTGATCGCCACAGCGCATGGACGCACCCTGGAAAATCTGTTGCTGAACCCTACACTCTCCGACCTGATTGGTGGTATCGAATCGGTAACGCTGTCAGATGAAGAAGCACGCCGGCGTGGCACCCAGAAGACTGTGCTCGAACGCCGCTCTCCACCAACATTTGATGTGCTGGTTGAAATTCAGGAGCGCAACCGCATGGCCATCCACCCGGACGTCTCTGAAGCTGTCGATTCGCTTTTACGTGGTTATCCAATTCCCCCTGAATTACGGTATCGCAATGAGAACAATGAAATTAAGGTTGAGAAATTACCGGCACCATCCATAACGACCCGTGGTGCAATGTCCCAGGGAATGCGTCGCAGCAGCGAAAATGGACGTACAAGTACGCAACCGCGTCCGGCATATTCACAGGCGCCAACGCAACCAGTCTTGCCCGTCAATAACGATCCTGAAACAGGTCGCATGCGCACCGTCAAAATTTTCCCCTATGGGGTAGCCCGCAACCGGCTGGAGCAGGCAGCCAAACGCCTGTCGGTCCCGGCTGTGATTGTGCGAACCCCTGAAGAAGCAGACATCATTATGACCCTGCGCACGTATTACCGTTCCCGACAACAAATATTGATCGAAGCTGAAGATCGTGGCACGCCGCTTTACTTCCTGCGCTCCAATACCATCAATCAGATGGAAAAGACATTAATGGAGATCTATAACCTCAACGGTAATAATTTGACGCAAAATGATGATTGGCAATATGCATCTCAAGTAACAGAAGATGGCATCCGCGCTGTAATGAATGGACAGCGCTGGGCAGACTTGCCCCCCGCCTCCTCTGCGATTCGCCGCTTGCAACACGAGATGGCGCGCCAGGCACAGCTGGTCTCCCATTCCTATGGGAAAGATCCCAACCGCCGTGTACGCATCTTTCGGGAATAGGACTGTGATGTTTATAACCCTGGAGGGTCCAGAAGGCAGTGGAAAAAGTTCACAATTACCCATCTTAGCAGAATGGCTCCGTGAGCAAGATTATAATGTCTACACTACCCGTGAACCAGGTGGCACGCTGATCAGTGATCAGATTCGCACTATTTTGCATGACTTAGAAAATACTGCCATGCACCCGCGCACTGAAATTCTGCTATATCTGGCATCCCGCGCACAACATGTGGAAGAGGTAATCCGTCCTTTGCTGGAGAAAGATACGATCGTGCTTTGCGACCGCTATGCTGATTCGACCCTGGCGTATCAGGGTTATGGGCATGGTGTCGATATTCCTACATTGAAGAAATTACTTGATTTTTCAACAGGCGGGTTATACCCGGATCTAACCATTCTTCTCGATCTTGATGTTGAGATTGGATTGGAACGCCGCAAACAAAGCGGTGGCGAATGGAATCGTCTGGATGCTTATGCATTGGCTTTTCATAAACGCGTTCGTGAGGGATACTTAACACTTGTTGCTGACGAGCCGCAACGCTGGCGGATTGTTGATGCAGCCCAAACCTTTGATGATGTACAAACAGCACTGCGAGAAGTCATCAGGGCTGAACTGGTAAAAAAATAAAACAGGGGAGATGAAGAAAGGCAGGAACCCTTTAATGAAAAAATTTGGAAAACTATTTATCTTATTAATAATTACTACTTTGATATTGACTGCTTGCCAGCCAAAAGAAGAAACACCGGTTGTGGAAACACAACCACAAAATGAAACCGCTAATGAAATTGTAGTGGAACAGCCATCTGGTGGATTTGTCGCCAATATGTCTGGCGAAATCACAGAATGTACGCTGGAACAATTGATACCTGAAATTCCGGCTGATCAGATTCCACCTGTACCGCTGGCAAGTGAAGATGATTGGGTCAAAGGCTCGCTGGATGCTGAAATATCCATTATCGAGTATAGCGACTTCCAATGTCCATACTGCTCCATCGCTGCGCCTCAATTGGAACAGTTCTATCTCGATAATGCAGACAAGGTCAATCTGGTCTTCCGCCACTTGCCGTTATCCAGCATTCATCCCAAAGCATTTTCAGCACACCAGGCTGCAGAAGCAGCCGGTATCCAGGGAAAATTCTTTGAAATGCATGATTTGTTGTTTGCAGAGCAACAGGTCTGGTCAGCAGATACAGTCTCCGTTGAAGGATTTTTAGATTATGCCCTTGAATTGGCTGGAAAACTAGATCTGGATCTGGCTCAATTTGAAAAAGATTACAACAGTGAAGAGGTTTTAAACAAAATTACGCTCTCCTACACCGATGCGACAGAAAACATTGGCATCAGTGGTACCCCGACTGTGTTTATTGTGATCAACGGGGTTCCTTACTCTGCCTCGTATGATTACAACACCCTTTCCAGTATCGTGAAATTAATCGAACTGGATAAGAACCGCTATACGGAATGCCCCCCCATGGTTGTGGATGTAACAAAAGTTTATGAAGCAACCATCACCACAACCAAGGGTGATTTCACGGTAGAACTTTACCCCGAGAAAGCTCCTCTGGCTGTCAACAGCTTCGTCTTTCTGGCTGTGGAAGGTTTCTATAATAATGTTGAGTTCCATCGCGTGATTCCAGGCTTTGTTGCCCAGGCAGGAGACCCCAGTGGGTTGGGTATGGGTGGTCCAGGGTATGAATATGCCAACGAAATCTCTGATTTAAAATTTGACTCAGAAGGTGTGCTGGGTGTGGCCAATGCCGGTGTTGATACCAATGGCAGCCAATTCTTTATCACCTATGCTGCTCAGACGGCTTTGGATGGTGGATACACTGTCTTTGGAAAAGTGATTGACGGCATGGATGTGGTCACCCGTCTGAACGCAGTCGATCCTCAGCAGGGTATTACAGCCGAAACACTGGATAAAATCCTCTCAATCACCATTACTGAAAAATAATGGCTGAAGGATTGTATCATCTCAAAAAATCGGATCTTGTGGGTGTTTATGGTGTGCCCCCGCACACCATAAACACCCAGACCGAAAATATTTAGAAAGAAACGAAGAATCGATGTTGCAAGGACGAGCAAAAATATACGCCATTGCCCAGGTTGTTATCAGCAGCCTGGGCTTTTTATCCAGCCTGATGGGGGCTGGATTGTTGCTGGGGTTCGGTTTCTTCAGTGGGATGATTGATCCGCTGACTGCTAATGACGCCGGCTTGATGCTGGTCATTGGCTGGACTTCCCTGTTGATTGCTGTGGCTTTTATCCTGGCTTTGATCAGCGCTGTTTTTCATTTACAGGGTAGATCCATGCCTGCCTTGCGACCTTCCACACAACGGATTATCCAGGTTGCCTTGATCGTTGTATGGATCGCATCGATTCTGGGGGTAATGCTCATCAGCCGTTTTCAGGCATTAAACCTGATCACTTCTTTATTGATTATTCCTCTGGTTTTAGTACCCATCCTGTTCTTTTTCTGGATTGGCGCCAGAAACCTGAGCCTGGGAAACCGTCCGCGTGTCTGGGGGACAGTAGCCTTCAACTTTGCGATTATGATGCCTGTGGTATTACTCGCAGAACTGGCACTGTTCTTTTTTATTTTTATGATGGCTGCGGTCTGGTTGGCTGGACAACCCGAGTTACTCTCGCAAATCATGATGTATGCAGAACAGATTTCGAATGGTTTGATGGATCCACTGGAAGCTGAACAACTGATCACGGATCTGGTCAGCCATCCAATTTTTTTGAATAGCAGTATTCTGGTAGTAGCGGTTCTGGTACCACTGCTTGAAGAACTCTTCAAACCTATGGCGATCTGGTTCCTGGCAGGTAAACGTCTGACCCCATCGCAAGGTTTTGTGGGCGGATTGATCGGCGGGGCGTGTTTCGCCATGCTGGAAAGTCTGGGGGCGGTGGGAATTCCTGCCGAGTCGGAATGGCTGATGCTGTTGTTTGGTCGTACCGGTACGGGACTTTTACATGTCACTTTATCCGGACTGGTAGGTTGGGGATTTGCCAGCGCTTTCTACAATCACAATTGGGGAAGAGCGATTGTCACCTATCTGGGTGCTGTTACCATCCATGGTTTATGGAACTTCTTTGCTCTGCTCTCTGGAATTGTGCCGATTTTGCCAATCTCTGAAGAGATGAATAACCTACCCGTGCTCTTGGGACAAATGGGGGTGTTTGTTCTGGTGGCTTTATTTGTGATGAACCTGGTATTGCTCTTCAGCGTCAACCGGCGCCTGCAAACACAACCGGTAGATTAAAAAACCTGACTATCAATTTATGGTATCAGGTTTTGTTATCAGAATAATCCCGGTTTATTTTAATGTCGTCTCGAGACTCTTAAGCAACCCGGGAATGGCGTGTAAGGCGCTTTGCTTCCATGTTTCGGATTGTTCCATCGTGGGCTGCATGTATACATTATTGACCGCACAAAGGATTTGCAACAGCCGATAGAGCATCAGCCTGCGAACTTCCGGCTTGGCGCCATAACCCTGCAAGAAAGCAATGCGCCATTGATCGAACATGAAGGTGAAGGGTGGCTCAATCAGAAATGTCAGATCATAGGTTGGATCCCACCAGAAAGTATCTCCCAGCCCGGTAATACGGGTGACCTGCCAATCAGGACCTTGTTTTTCCAGGTAGATCGTCCAGGGAAAGGGGCTGCCATGCACCATCACGGGTTTATGGTTTTTCAAATAAGCTAAATTTGCTTGCCAGACATCCACTATTCGCTGGTGGAGTAGTTTGTTGAGCATCCCTTTACATACCAAATTAGCGCCACTACCACCCACAATTTCATTTTCAAACAGGTAATCGGTAGGAGAGACATCAATCAATTGTTCAGGGTCATTCACCCACACACCAGATTCTTTTCCCTGAATGGCGTGTAATCGGCGATAAAACTGACCAATACCGCGATACATGGCTTTGATCTCATCGTCCGGTTTCAGTCGCATTAAGCGATCCAGGCGTTCACCTGGGCCCTGTTCAACCACAATAAATGCATGACCAATCTCTTGCATGCTGTCATCCACCACCAGTACCGGTGAGATGGGTAAACCGTTCTTCTCGAGAATCTCGCTTACCCGGTATTCATGCACGCTGCTATCAATCCAATCTGTGTTTACATTAAATTTATATACCACAGCCTTTCGATCAGAAAAGTGGACACGGAAATTATGGCGTACCCAGGCACCCAGATCCTCAATCCATGAGATTGTGTTTTCTGGAAAATGAGATTGAGCCAAACGGAGTACATCGGTTTCAGTTATCATACCTCTCCTCCCAAATTTGATTTTACATCAAGTTTAGCAGAAGGCAAACAATTTTCTAACTGATTTATTCAGTCAATCCCATTTGATTTGATTACCTGTGCGTACCAATGTCCACTGTCCTTGACAATGCGTTGCTGGGTTTCATAGTCTACCCAGACGATACCGAATCGTTGAGAATAACCGTATCCCCACTCAAAGTTGTCGAGCAGCGACCAGACAAAGTATCCAGCTAACGGGATTCCCATTTCGATGGCTTTGTGCGCCACACGCAGGTGTTCACGCAGATAGCGGGTACGATGTTCATCTCGCACACGGCCATCATCTCCCGGTCCATCCGAATAGCTGCAGCCATTTTCTGTGATATAAATTTTAGGTACGTGGTATTCAAAGTGAAGGCGCCCCAGGACATGTAATAAACCCTCGGGATAAACCTCCCAGCCCATTTCTGTGTAATTTTCCTTGTTTTCTGGTGCCGGGAAGAGTGTTTGAGGTAAATTTTGTTCTTCCGGAACATCAGTGTTGCGCGTCACAGTGCGCCGGTAATAATTTAAACCAATGAAGTCAATCGGTGTTGCAATGACTTCCATATCCCCAGGTTGAATATAAGTTGATCCTTCCAGAGGCAACCCCTGTTTCGATAGGAACTGATATAAGTCTGCCGGGTAAGGACGGCCTGCCAATGCTTCCATATACAAGCGCACCCAAATAGCATCCTGTTCCAACCTTGTTTGCCGGTCTGCCACACTGGCTGAAGCAGATGGCATGTAATTCGCATTGATCACGATGCCAACCTCACTGCCCGGGCTGTTCTGGCGGATAACAGGAACTGCCCAACCATGTGAGAGTAACAGGTGGTGAGCAGTTTTGAATGCTGAAACCACATCACCCTTGATACCAGGGGCATGTTCACCGTAACGGTAACCCAGGTTGGCAACCACGGACGGTTCGTTATGCGTCATCCAGTGTATGACACGGTCTCCTAAAGCACGGGTGATCACCTCCGTATATTCAACAAAAGCTTCTGCTGTAGAGCGCGCTGGCCAGCCACCCGCTTCGAATAATGCCTGTGGCAAGTCCCAATGATACAGGGTGGTAAATGGTTGGATACCTGCCTCGAGCAGTTCATCCACCAAACGGCTGTAAAAATCAATGCCTGGCTGGTTTACTTTTCCAATTCCCATTGGTAAGATTCTTGGCCAACTGATCGAAAAGCGATAAGCTTTCAACCCCAGATTTTTCATCAAAGCTACATCTTCCCGGTAACGGTGGTAATGGTCATCGGCAACATCCCCGGTATCGTTGTTGAGGATTTTCCCAGGGGTATGTGAGAAGCGATCCCAGATGGACTCGCCCTTGCCATCCTCATTCCAGGCACCTTCAATCTGATAGGATGCAGTCGCCGCGCCCCAGATAAAATTTTCAGGAAAATGTAATTGTGTGTTCATGAGCCTCCAGTGAAATTCAATTGTAGTGATTTTAACCCAGATTTGAAGATTTAGTGATTCAATTCACGATCCAGACAGAAGATATATAATTTTCATTGATGTTCTCATCTCAATAAATCGGGGCAAACGGGTGTTTTTGGCGTGCATCCGCACGCCAAAAACACCCTGGCCACTAATTATTGAAAGGGTACGAAAAAAGACGGTTTTGGTTTTTATGCTGGTGAATTGTAACGATTGTTAATGGTCAGTAGAATCGTTGGTTTCATCTTCCCAAACCATCATGTGCTGTGTATCGCTCAGTCGGGCTCTTTCCAAAGCCTGATCTGCGTGTTGGATGAAGACATCCACCGGTAGATCTTTTTTATATTCTACCAATCCAGCATGGAAAGTAAGAGCGAGTTTTTCACCAGCGATTTCAAAATCAGCGTCAGCGAAGTGTTTAAAAATGCGATTGGCAACGATGCAGGCATTCTCCAGACTGGTTTCTGGTAGAAACATAATGAATGCGTCGCCACCATAACGACCGATCACATCCACGACACGCAGTAGATCTTTGAGACGCCGGGCCACCCATTGCAGCACCTGATCGCCAATCACGTAACCAAAGCGCTCGTTTACCTGACTGAAATGGTCAATATCGATAATCAGCAGGGAAAGAGGGTGCGGGTAACGGTTGACCCGTTGGATTTCCTGTTCAGCCAGATCATAGAAATAACGCAGGGTGTTGACAGAAGTCGTTACATCCAGGTTGAGCGCGCGCCGGTATTTTTCCTCACTTTGCCGTAAGGCTTCTTCCACCCACTTCCGTTCGGTGATCTCCTTCTCGATTTGATCGTTTTTGTTCTGGATGATACGAGCTTCTTTTTGCAGCGCATCAGCGCGAATGATCGTTTCAAGGGTCATGTATTTCAGATCGTTCTTTTCATGTTTAATGCGCTGTTCAATCTGGTAAAAACTCTGGAAATGCTCATACGCTTTGCGATAATCGCTCAGTTCGGCATAGATCTGTGCCAGTTTTCGATCTGCTCGCAGGCAACCTTCTTCATAATGATTGGTCTGCGCACGAGCATTGGCATTCAGCAGGCGTTGAACGGCTGTAGCCAGTTCTCCCTGGTAATGATCAACCTCGCTGAGCCATATGCAGCAGGAGATCTCATCTGATTGATATCCCTGGTGTTCTGCCAGTTTCCTGGCTTGTTCAAAATACTCTTTGGCTGTATCCAGATTACCCTTGCGTAACTCATTCTGCCCTTTTTGACGCAGGTTATCCATTTGCACCGGTAATACGCGCATATCATCCGCCAATTCGATGGATCGCTGCAAGTACTGATCAAAGACTTCATAATCATCAAGCATTTTATATGCTGTTGCCAGGTAGTTGTAAGCATAACTGAGTTGAATGGATAATTCACGACTCTGAAATAGAGAGATTGCCTTTTTAAGTTCAGTAATTGCAGGTTCGATTTCTCCACTGACCAGATAGGTTTGACCAATGGTCATGGTAATTTCACCCAGCAGGCGCACATCGTGGAGATGTCGTGCCAATTCCAATGCTTTAAGAAGGGATGTCATCGCCTTATTGTATTCGTTCAAATGAACATAAATCATCCCGAGCAAACGCAGGGTGTAGGCCTGACTGAGACTGTGTTGCAACTCGTTATAGATGTTGAGCGCTTCTTTTGCCTGCGCAAGCGCCAACATCGTATCACCCAATTCGAGATGGAAATGTGACATGTTGAAAAGCGCATCCGCAACACCTTTGGGATACGGATCATGGCGAAATTCGGGTGATGTGGACAGTTGATAAGCCCGTTTGCTGAGATCCAGCCCCTCTGCAGGAGCAAGACTGATCATATCCTGTGCAGCCGCATTGAGTGAATCAATACGCTGTATGATTTCAGATTCCTGAACCAATCCTGGTCGGGTGGGGTGGTAGAAAAAATTCATCGGCTGTTACCCATCTTCTTTGTAAATTTGTCAGCCCATTAAAGACTGCAGTTTATTTGTTGCAATCTTTGTACCAGATATCTCGAAGCGTCTACGCTGATATGGTCTTTTTTTCACAAGTATGTTAAAAATAGGTTATGAATAATAAACCCGATATTCGTATCTACCCCAACCTCTCAACACTGGAAGACGCGGTTGCAAAGCATTTTCTGCTGGCAACCAACCAGGCAGTACAGCAACGTGGACAGGCATTGATCGCCTTGTCCGGCGGTAGCACCCCATTGGGATTGTTCCACCTGCTGGGTAGTGATGCTTATCGCGCAACAATACCCTGGACGCAGATCCAATTCTTCTGGGTGGATGAGCGCTGTGTCCCTGCGCAAGACAAAGAAAGCAATTACGGGCAGTTCAAACGCAACGTGCTCGACCCACTTAAGATCTCTGCACCGCAAGTGCATGCCATCGATGGCAATTTACTGGCTGAGGAAGCAGCTAAAATTTATGAAGAAATGCTACGAACCTGGGCAGAAAAAAACCAGGAACTTCCCCGCTTTGACTGGGTGTTACTGGGCATGGGTGGGGATGGACACACCGCATCGTTATTCCCGGGAACATCAACCGCTTTGATGCAAGAGCGAGCTGTGATGGCTGTTACTGTACAGTATGAAGATAGGCCTTCTGATCGGGTGACTCAAACCCCGCGTATTCTGAATCTGGCAAGGCAGGTGGTTTTTATGGTCAGCGGTGCACAAAAAGCGGATCGTCTTCAGGAAGTGCTGCAGGGAACCTATGATCCATTGCGCCTACCCGCCCAACGGATTCAACCTGTGGAAGGTCGATTGGTGTGGATGCTGGACGAAGCCGCTGCCAGTAAATTGTAATCAGTCCCAATCATCGGGATTGTAACGGCGCAACCGTTTGATCTCTGCGTGTTTCTTTTTACTTCCCAGGCGAGCTGCTCTGGCAGTCACACTCGGACGGGTGACTTTACGTGGTTTGGGTTTCTCAGTTGCCTGCCGAATAATCTCGACCAACCGCTCCTGGGCATCGTAGCGATTCTGCTCCTGGGTGCGGTATTGACGGGCATGGATCAGCAGAACGCCATCCTTGTTGATACGCCCCCCTGCGATTTTAAACAAACGTTCCTTCACCTCATCAGGCAGGGTCGATGCGCCGACATTAAAACGCAGTTGAACGGCTGTGGAGACTTTGTTGACATTCTGTCCCCCGGGACCAGCAGAACGAACAAAATCAAATTCCAGCTCGGCTTCATCGATGGAAATGGTGGGCGTAATTTCAATCATACCGCCATTATACCGTACGGGCGCACCCTTGCGGTCGCCCTACGCACCCTTGCGGTCGCCCTACGCACCCTTGCGGTCGCCCTACGCACCCTTGCGGT